>Ga0065711_1005245_pt1 | contig 23217 bp, 18 predicted proteins | sample Hoacrofraction12_FD_59098 | JGI IMG/M metagenome (GOLD analysis project Ga0065711, IMG submission 59098) | Hoatzin crop microbial communities from Cojedes, Venezuela - Epithelial fraction 12 v2 (version 2) | ecosystem: Host-associated > Birds > Digestive system > Esophagus > Crop | place...
CTGGGCACCACTGCAAAGAGTCTGGCCCCGTCCTCCTGACACCCACCCTGCAGATATTTAGAGGCATTGATAAGGTCCCCTCTCAGCCTTCTCTTCTCCAGGCTGAACAAGCCCAGCTCCCTCAACCTCTCCTCGTAGGAGAGATACTCCTCCAGTTTTCTACCCGTCTCTCTCTCCTCTGATGGAGATGCTGACTGCAGGTCTCCCCGTGATGTTCAACATCACATTTGGAAATAAAGAGACCATGGAGGAGAAAGGTTTCCTAAATCAAGCAAGTGCTCCTGAAACTCACCTTTCAAAGTCCAGAAAGCTCGGAGCACCTCGAGCTCCTTTGTGCCAACGTGTGGCTGGGAATATGGGGACTCTGCCAAATGCCACGCTTCAGTGGGATCTTACCAACAACTGCTCCTTGTTTGAGAGCCATATGGGGAGGCTGGAAGTTCCCGAAGCTCGTAGGGACATTAGGGTACAATAAAGGGGTAAAAACCCCAAAGAAGGGACACGACTCCTGCAAGATGTTGGCACTGATAGTTTCTCCTGCGTCCTCAACCACAACAGACTTCAAAAGGGGGTCTGCAGACCATGTGTAGACATCCTATCATGCTAACACCACGCTGCCCATGCAAAGCACTCGTCCTCCACATACAACAGCAAACTAGTGCTGCACACAGTACACGGGCGTTGTACAGCAGGTACAGCTGTGCCGTGGTTCTTCCTCTGAACATCTCGACCATATTTTCTTAAAACTGTCAGGGATATGTCAGGCAGAATCTGTATCTGGAGAGGACAAAGTGCACAGACTCTATCCTGGGGACTCCAAGGCAGATGCATTAGTCAGACTCACACCGAGCGGTTCCTGTTTTGAAATGGTAAGTCATCTTCTCAGTGCTTGCTGGGACACTCGAGACAGACATTAACCTGAAAGAATTACTGATTTCAGGGAAAGAAAAGGACAATGCAAGGATGAGTCAAAAAAGAAAACACAGGGGAAGAAACACAAAGGCTGCGCTCTGAAAATAAAGCATTTCTTACGCAAGCTACCAGGGCACTTTTATCGGTGCCTTGGATTGCTCTGAAACGCAGGAGTTCTCGGTATGAGAAATACCAGAACAATGGGAAAAAAGGAAGAGGAGAAGATGGCTGGGTGAGAAAGCAGGGGAGAAGCCGTCCCTGCCCGCCCAGCCTCGGGGAGCCCACACCGTGTAGCCCGGCTGGGAAGGGGCCAGCAGCACCCGCAGCACCCCAGGGTCCCTGTCCCAGCCCAGGGCCAGCAAGACCCAGCCCCACAGACCCTCCGAGTCCACCACAGCTAACTGGTTATCGACTCCCCAGCCAGTGTGCCCAAAAAGCCTCTAATACATTGAATTCCCACGTGCAGTATCTGCTTCCTTGCACCGATCCTGCCTTTGAAATTACAGGCTGACTACAGCACGGCGCAGCGCTCTCCCAAGCAGCTCCTGCAAGGAAATCATAAAATTAAAATAATTACTTGTTCGCTGCAAATCCTGCTCCCCAGTCCAAACTGGGAAAACCCAGAGCTGGACACATCCAGGCCCCGGCTGCAGCGTGATCAGCGTTTCTGTCGGGACCGTGCCAGCCACACACACAAGGACTAGCAAAAACTGCTTGTGGGACGACACGAACTGATGTGAAGTGTAACCAGGTCGAAATTAATTTTTTTAATTAAAAAAAAGGTATTTAATAGTTTATAATTCTATAATTTTGATCAATTCTAGGGAAGAAGAGGGCCCCCTGCTGCCCTTAGCCCCCAGAAGTGCGTATTTCTTGCCAGCTGCTTTATCGTAGCTGTGCACAGCTGTACACACCTCTGAGTTTAAAGCCCGTATTTAGCTCAGCCTTCCTCCTCCCGTAGGTCTCTTCGTAAGAACTGGCTGCGTGGTTATTTCAGGTACTCGTGATTGCCCAGACATTTCACAAGGTCACTTTACAACACCAGAAAAAACCCTAGCTTGATAAATACACACCATTTTTCACAGCGATGAGCTTTCTGAAAGCCAGGAGAGCTGGAGCTGAATCTTCACCCACAACACCAACCCAGCAAACGATCAACTTGTGCATCCCGGAGACCGACAAAGTCAAACCCACCACTCACACTGCATTTAACCATGGATTTGCCGACTGCAAGTCAGATTGAATGCCAACTTCTTATGGCATTGCGTAATCCTGAAATCAAAGTTACCTGAAGTGACTCCCCCGGGCTCTCCCCCCCACATAACACAGTGGTGGGACGTGGTTCTAAACCCCACTGCTCTCATTTCCCTTTTTGCAAGCAACACCTTCAGGTGTTCCCATCTGTCCTTTCATTTTTAGGTATTTAGAAATACGCCTCATCCTCCTCATCACAAACTACTTCTGACATCCCTCCCAAATGGAAAACGAGTCAGCCTCAAGCTTCTTAGAAGGAAAAACTATGCCTGTGCTGTTTCTATAGCATTAATACTTCCTTTACAACCAAAGGAAACTACAGCTAACACTGTCCTCCATTACAGGTGAAATACAAATTTGAAAAAATAAAATGATCTTTTAAGGATTTCAAGGCAAAAACCACACAAATGCAGAGCTATTCTAGAGGAGATTTTTCTTGCCGCATCACCAGGCACGCAGTCAGCCATGGAGCAACCCTGGCTACAGGGAGAGGAACGTCGTGTCAAGGTGGGAAGACCCACACCAACTGCTGTGGGGCACAACCCATCGCTGTGAAGGGTCACTCCACTTTCCTTCCAGAGTTTGTTCTCAGACAGATTAACCTTTCTCTGATCCAGTTCCTAAGATTCATTCTTTTGTTTGCCAGCCGGCAACAGACTTTTTCAAGTGCCAGATCTGGATTCTGGTTAGTCTTCAGCATTAATTTATTGTAGCTATTTAACTGTCAGCTTAAGGACTGCACAGCTGCATAAATAAAGCCAAAAACCCTTCCAATTCTATTAAAGCTCTGAACAATGAAAGATGGTAAATCTAAACTCAATCTCAAAAATCGTATTTATTACTACTCCATGCTAACCTCTAGCCAGCATCAAACTTATCACACATGCATGTAATAAACATGATAAATACAGTATTTGATGAGTGTGTATATGCATGGAAAACTGTTCTGATAACTCAAAGTTTTGTGAAACCAGACAGATACGTGACAGAACCAAAACAAAGTGATTTTTTTGAGCACGTCCTAAATTACCTGGTGCAGATCCAACGAATAACCTATCCTGTTTGTTTGAGGGCTGGAAATGAATACTTCAGGAAGCTCAGATGAGTATTGCATTATTATTTAATATTTGCTTTATTTATTTTAAAGATTTACTTTATTGTATGCAAGAGCTCTGGGCCAACTAGCATCTCTTCCAGAAGATGTATAAAGTAACGTATCTTGCCAAAATTCAGAAAGCCTCTCCCATGCACTAATGTGCTTTTGATAAGGCCACCCAGATGGGAAATGTTCAGACACAAACTCACAGTACCCTCAGCTAAAAGCTAAGTGCTGCTCCAGATAACACTGCGTATTTTGGTTAAAGGCAGAAACTGTATTCTAAGCTCATTCATTTATTATTGAAAACTTAATGGGTAATTTAAAACATCTGACAAGTTTAAGGATCGGCCCTACATATCTATTTCGCTCAAGGATAACAAACAATTGGCGCTGTTACCGAGAGCTGCGTGAGAAAAACTGTTTTTCAAACACTTGGAAATGTTATCCATAATTTAGAGATGCGGCAGGAAGGAGGCAGAGCAGAAACCTTCCTGTTTAACAGCTGAACCGCTGTGAGAGACGAACACGTAACGTAGGTGCTACAGCTCCTGTGCCACTGTTCCACCTCCATCTGCAAAAGCGGGGACCCTGCTTCCGTGGTTCCCCTACTCCTTCGGCAAAGGCGGGGACCCTGCAGCAGGAGCAAGCGCAGCGCCCACGCAGCGGGGTCTCTCGCCCGCCCAGCAGCGCGGTGCTCCGGCCTCTGCGCCGAGAGCAGAGCAGAAAGCTGCAGCGCTGGGACAGCGGCACTGCGGCTCTTACCCAGGTTTAAACTTGAAGATGATCCATGTGAAGATAAGGAAGGCGGTGGAGTCTGCGAGTGGCCAGGTCCTTGGCTGGGCAGAGGCATTCCCACAGGTCCAGGAGAGGAGGAAAACCCAAGGCCATTATAAAAACTGTGTCCTATAGGTGTCAAACTGCTGGACGTCCTCTTGTACAGGTCACTGCTCCCTGTCAGGGAGTCTCGGCGCGAGCCACTGCCCGTGTTGGAGTTAGCAACTGCAACGAGAAAGACAGCGATGTCAGAAAGCTACCCGAGACAACGGACTAGCTGGAGAGCCGGGACCACGGCACCTATTCACAACGTCACTGCGCCAGGCTGCCGCTTTCCGAAGGGCGCTGCATCTGCCCAAACGAAATGCGTTAATTAAAACCATGCTGTGAACGATCACGCAGAAATCCTTAATAGAAATATTCAGCTTGAATCCTGTCTTTGCAGTTATAGTTTTGTGGGTTTATACCGACAGAAGACATCAAGAAATGCAGCTCCAAAAACCTACAAGCAGAGAGATCAAGAAGATAAAAACCTATCTCAAAGAAGGGACAGAACGGAACGACAGCTAACTTGCTGGCTTTCGGACACAATCACCTGCACTTTGCTTCTGAACCTTCAGAAGAAGGTTTGGATACTTCAAAGCTCCTTTCCCTTAAGCATATCACTTAGTTTAACAGAAGATACTAAATCACCCTACAAGCATTGCCTCATATTTATACTTTGGCCATCAGAGCTAAACCAAACCCAACGCCAGATGTCATCTATCCATGTTTACTTAAGAGCATGTATAGCTTCGTGTACATTTACTTGAAATCCTTGTGCTCACCTTTCATTATATCAGAAAACAGCTCCTGTTTGCATCAAGCTTTACTGAGATGGAAATCAGAATTCTATTTAACACATAAACCCAACAGTTTTTTGAAGAGCTGTTTTGATAGTCAAATACCAACTCTTTAAATGCACTGTCAACTTGAGGGAAAAAAAAATCAATTTTGCATTAAAATCTTCTATAATAAATAGCAAAATTGTTAAAAGTAATGAACTAATCATTTTTCGTGACTGCACACAAGTTCTAGCAGCAACAGCCTCACATTTTGTTCATTGATTGAGGCAAACCACATCTGCGCATCTTGGCATCGAGCAAACTAGCAATCGAATTCAATCAGTTAAAGAAACTGAAGTGAAAGAGGCGAATGCTGTGTTTACATGAATCCAAGACGGTTCAAATTCTCAGGTTAGGTTCAAGAAAACCATTTTGAAAAACTTCTCTTTAGAACTGCGATTCGACGCAGTGGCAGTACGGCCCTCGGTCCGTCCCGATGGAGCGGTTCAACAGGCGTGTTGTAACCTGCCCTTCACACTGATGAAAGCAGCGAAGTTCAGGACATAATTACTACCTCTGAGACTAAGCAGTAATTAAAACAATTTTTCTACTTAAAAAAAAAAAAAACACTAAGGAAAAAAAACCCAACCCACATACATCTTTCTGCTTTGGCTTTATTCTGAAAAAGCCCTTTGTCTCCCACTGCCTAACAAAGAAATCAAAACCAACCACGTACGTAACGTTTCTTGCAGCCGCAGTCAGTGACGTTTTTCGGTGTGTGAGAGAAACAATTCCCAGAATAGAGCATGGAAACCACCTCAGATCAGCTTTTTTAAAACCACAAGAAGTTACTCAGCCGTTCTTCCGAGGTAAGCGAGACGGTGCCCGCTCTGGAGCCAGTTCCCGTTAGTCCCGTACCTCCGCCAAGCGCACGCAGGCAAAGGCAAGGGAATCTAGAGCGGTTTACAAACTTCATCTGCAGCAACAAGGGGATGTCTGATAACGTGTGTAACAAAACACACTCCTTACTTTGGTACTTCTATCATCTGCTAAAACCATTTTCACCAGAAAGCGTTACAGATTTTGGAAGCCAAAGCAGTCCCTAAAGGAAAATTTCCGTTTAACCTCCGACGGACGCAGAGCAGGGCTCAGCAGCTCGGCGCACCAGTGACAGCTCCAGCGGCTCACAAGCCCGCCGGCTGCATTTGGAGCTCTCTGCTTCTCTCCTCCTTCCCCATGAAGAAGCTGCTGTCCTTACCTGCCGTCCCAAATCCTCCCAGCGCAGACCCCAGCGTGGCACCGAGAGAGCTGCTGCTCCCGAATCCCAGGGAAGTGTTGGCAGGCTGGGCAGAGCCCTGCGAGAAGAGCGAGCTGCTCTGGGAGTTGCTGCTGAGAGAGTTGTTGCCGTAGAATGAGCTGGATGCCAGGTTGTTGGTGGGCTGCTGCTGGGGCTGGGGTTGGGGCTGCTGAGTTCCCAGAGGGCGAAATGGTCCGTTCGTCGTCCCTGCCAGGCCGCCCGCCGCACCGTTGGCCGAAGCTGCAGCCGCCGCCACCGCTGCGGAGAAAGTGATTGGAAGCATGGACTGAAAAATCCATTTTTGTAGCAATTTTGGAAGTTAAAACTTAGCAGGTTCCTTTTATTCACTATAGATTTTTTTTTTCCTTCCTCTCCAGATGAAAATCCCCCTTTCGCATCAAACTCTGCATAAAAAGCCTCTTGACTTCTATCTGAGCTCCACCAGCCTCGCGCAGAGCCACTCCGTGGCTAGCCAGCAGTGCCCAGTTCTGATTACTGCTGCTGGTGCTCTCAGAGCTACGCAGATCAAACACACAGAAACGTTCCCTTTCTCCCAAGATCTAAGATTCAAATCAATGCAGCCGCACACTTCGCAACATCCAATTACGAAACCCAAGTTTTGAAATAAGTAAAATTGTCCTTTAGTGCATGAAACGCAGTCCTGTGGCGCTAACATCAAACCCGAGTGCTTCTCTTTTTCAGCCAGTTCCAAAGTAAAAGCAAAATAAACAAGAGCTACAAGGAAACAATTAAAAGGCCCATTTCGTAATCTGTTACTAACACTGGGAAAGACTGCTTACACACACAGATTCCAGCTGAAAAATTTCTTTTAAAGCCTTGAACTCCCAAAGAACCCTAATAAAACCCAAAACAACTCATGGCAAAGGCTGGGCATGTAACATTTTATGCAAGCAAGGCGATCATTTGGGAGTTCTACACAGGCTAAAACCTTTTATTATGTGGGAAACTAGATGCCAGCAGACAAATCTAAATAACTGTCACGAAACCTGGCAGAATAACAGAGTTTCTGCGACGCTACCTCTCCGAGGCTGCTCTGGAGGCTCAGCCCACGGTGAGCGCAGAGGACGTTCTCACCAACAACCCCCGCAGGGATCTCAGTGAGGGCAAGCGTGTCGTCACTGCCAGCAGAGCCCCGCGGATTTCAGGCCCACCCTCTGTCGGGGACAGAGCAGATTTGCACTCGACAGGGCCAGGACCCACCTGCTTGTGCTGCGGAGGAGCTGATGATGACCGGAGCGGGGGCCACCAGACGGACGGGGGCCCCCAGGCCGTTCCTGGCCCCTGCGTTCACCACGAGAGCACCGGTTTGGTCGTAGTACGCAGCCGGAGCCAGCACTGGGTAACCTGGAGAGGCAAATCATGGGTGCACAGGTGAGGTAACACGCAACGCAACCCACGGCAGGTCAACCGTCGTCCGACGAGTACAGCGCAATAAGACTTTTAAAGGAAAATTTGAATGGAAAGACAACAGCTCTGCTTCTCCTGAATAAAAAAAAAAGAGGAAAAATAATCCATATTAACAGTCTACGACTTTACATTAGTAAGACTTTCTGGAAGAGAAGAATTTTGTTTTTCCCCAAACCTGTTACACTAACCTTGCCCTCTGTAAATTCAGCTACAGATAAAAAAAGGTCTTTAAATACAAAAACGCTATTTCTTGTCCGTTACGAGCACAGTGTGTGCTGGGACTTCTCACGTCTGTGAACACACTGCACTTCCAGCTCTCCCCTGTATGCTGAGGTTGTTCAGTGTGCACACAGGCAAACAAGACACGGAACATAAAGTTATGCATTTTTGAAGGTTTGTATCATAAAGTATTCTTTAACATATACAAACTCTTAAATCATATATGCTGGTAATACACACAGCAGCACACTTTCAGTAGTATGGAGCTATTTCGGTACCTCGCTGTGTAATTCTACAGTTAAATAAAGCTTTCAGGAAAAAGCCAAGTGATTCTCCCAGGCGAGGTCACAGAGAGAACGTTCTCTGACTACCTGCTTTGCAAATATAACCCCAACAGCCCAGTAATGCAGATCTCAGGAAATCTGAAGACTGCCTGGAACCACGCGTGCCACAGCGCACTCTGTCACTTAAGACAGCAACATTCTTCTTAAACCATAAAACACCCCGGTGTAACAATCAGGTGACACTTCCAGCGAGGAGACCCGAGGTCAAAATAACCTTCTTCTCTTACATTTGACCAGCAGAACACACTCGCATATTATTCAAAAAAATACTTACGTTTGCCCTTTGCCATTACTGTAACACTCTGTATAACAATGTCAAAAGCATTTGTACCATGTAGCTTCATGGATCAGAGCTTGAACTCATACCGTAGCTCCTCTCTTGCAGAATTCTACATTAGAATAAAACCCTGCTTCCTTTTATTCGTCTTTTTTTCCTGTTTTTAAGCTGCTAGTATTTGCCTGGAAGAAATCACGCAGGGGAAGTCCCTATCCTGTTCAATCACCTGGCAGGGATGGAGAGACAAGGGTCATGAACGGGACCAAGGTATCTCTGAGGTTTTAAACCAGAGATCACGTAAGCTTGAGTGATCCACAGAGAAATCTGAAAGCAACTTGCAATAGCAGCCGTCGATTCTTTTGAGTACGCAAGGAACGCACGCACCCGGACAGCAATACAGTTGATAATATTTGTTTTCATCTGTGACACATGGACCTCAAGCTTGATTTAACTTCAATCCTGCACAGGTAGTTAGGTTCACATCTAACAGGCTCTCGAAAATGCCTTGTATGCCCACAGATCAAAACCAAAAAGCAATAAAACCAAAATACTGCTGAATGCCAGGCCCACGTGACACTGCGCAGAGACATAAGGCGTCATTTTCTGAGCTCTCCCTGGGCACTGGAGAAGTCGCAGCTCCCTCGGAGCCCTACCTGGCATCCCCGCTGCCAGCCCTTGCCCAAAGGCCAGGGCAGAATTGACGGCTGCAGCAGCCACCAGCGGATCGGTCTGCTGTCCCTGCTGGTTCTGATTCGGGGTCAAAGGACGCTGGCTGGCTCCTCCCCGGAGGACCTGGTGAAGACAGAGGAACATCGACCTGGTTATTTCGGGACCCAGGAGTAAGCCGCCATCACCGGACGCTTGCAGGAGCGCCAGCAGCAATCTGGTTGAAGTTCTTGCCCCCAACGGCAGCTCTGCCACAACCCCTCCCTGTCACTGCGGACACAGCTGCCTTCACACCGCTGCCACGGGTGAACGCAGGGGACAGTTTAAACGATACAGCCCCCCTCTGGCTTGCTGAGCATAGTCTGGAAGCACTTCATCATCTGACCTTTTTCATTTCTTGACATACCTCCAGCACTCCTCCTCTTAGGTGCGTTCGCAAGCCGTCTGCCCCGTCCCAGGTAACATTTGGTCCCTGCCACAAAAGCGCCACTGAAAGCCCACTTGAGCAGAAACCTTAAAAAGCCCAACTTCGGAGCGGGGGGCTGATGACACGAGGTGACACGAGGAGTTTTTCCAGGCTGCCAGCCCCCGTAGAAAATGGCTACCCAGTGACATAACACTTACTCATCGGAAATAACGACCACAGATCACCTTGTCATCTTTTCTCTGTAGGTCTCGTGGTTCAGCACATAGTGCCACCAAAAGAGAAGACGGCAAAGCGACCTTTCCTGTAATGACCTGTGACAGGCTTTGTCTGCCCAGCCTTTGACTCCAAGTGGTGATGGAGGAGTCTGCACCCACCAGCGAGGTCAGCTTATTAAAAACAGCCATCCTTTGATATTCCGCATGTCTCGTTGCAAAAACCAACGTCGTGTGTGTCACCCGATAAAGTTATGAAAAGGAAAAAATGACTTCAGGCGTTGAGAGACCGGGAGCGGATGGACTAGATGACCCACAGAGGTCCCTTCCAACCCCTACTATTCTGTGATTCTGTGATACCGAAGTTCACCGCTCCGGCCGTGCGTCCCAGAGTGAGCTATCGCTGCCAAAGCCCCCACGTGAACCCTTCGACCCGGGGAGCCTCAGAAGCTGCAGCTGCTCGGCCAGCAGGCGCAGCGCGCGGGCTCTCTGCAGAACAGGCTGACGGGTGGCGGGCTGCAGGAAGCGAAACGCCGCCATCGCTATGAACACGCTGTTAAGGGGTCCTAAGTATTACAAATCAACTGTCCGGAACCATCGGCCTAGGTTTCCAAAACAATCGCCTCAGCGCTTCTTAGACAGATTTCATCCAAACAATCTACACCTTACCCTCTTACGGATGGAAGGTCTGCATTAAAACCAGCACCCACGATCCTCACTCCTGCCTGTTTCATGGCTATAAAAGTAATGAAAAATATTATAAAAGCTACTGGTGATTGTTATTTTTGATTTTAATAGCCTAAGCCTTTGCAGGAACTCTCTTAGCACACACACCTTCACTACGGGGAAAGACTCCCAGTGTGAATCCCAAAGCATGAGTGGCTTCAACGCACTCTTAACGCCGCTCTACCTGTGCGCACGGGCGCGTGCGGGCGGTCTGCTCAGCGCGCTCCTGCCTGCCACCTGCCAGGCGGGGAGGGCTCATGTGCGACCCTGTCAGCAGCAAAGCGTTCTCCTCCTGATCCCTGCTCCTGAATCACTGGTGTCAAACGTCGCTGCTTTTATTACCTGAAAAGGCCTTGTAATACTATGAAGCCCTGGTTTTTGATTTAATTTTCAAAGTGGGAGCTAAGAAATTCAGCTGCCAATTGCTCTTTTCTATGATCGCTATCTCAAACACGCCAGGACCAGACAGGCAGGCTTTGTGTCACTGTCAGAGGAGCCACCTCGCTTTTTGGTAGGATAACGAACCCCTTTTCTTCCCAAGCAGGAGGTACCGTGGGACAGAGGCCGATAAAACTGTATAAAACCAAAGCCAGGTGAGGACCAGCACTTAACCAAATACTCGACAAACTAGCTGGGGCTGTGCCGGAGAGCCGGGCAGGTAACAGGAGCCTGAGTCTGCTTCCTGACACCCGTCCTACGGGCCCTGCGAGGTCCGAAGGGAGAAAAGCGTGTCCAAGGGCAACAGGAATCAAAGCAAGGATGGTGGGACGCCTTTACCAATCATCAGTTTAGTCTGGACTTTTTCTAAATGCTGATTTAAATAGCAAGCTAACAATCTGCACTTCCATACAACTCTGTAAAATATTTAAGATGGCTTTTCATTATAGTAAAGGAAGAAAACTCTTGTTCCGTATTAATTCTCATACCAGTCTCTCAGATTCCTCCTTCTCTAGCAGTTGCTACCTTCACACTTGTGTCTGCATCAGAGGTACAACCACGATTCAACACCAGACCTTTGGAATGCTTATTTTACCTAACTGAAGCTAGGAAAATTAACCTAGTTAAATTCCAAGCACAGAAGAAAAAACAAAAACCCCAGAGAGGAAATTACCCAGTCATTCATCACAGAGATGCAGAACACTTCTCAACAGCAGAAAAAGCACAGGCTACATAATCCAACATGCTCTCACTGCCGAGGGATGCAGCCAGAAAAGGTGAATGGTGCAAACCCCATCCAGCACACATCATCTACAAACCATGTCAGGAAAAGATTCCCCTTAGCAGCCCCCAGTGTGACCTCTTATTTTTTTTAAAAAAAAGCAAATACCATTTAAACACCAGACACCTGTCTCAAATCTTTATCTCTAACACACTCAAAGGGGTAACAGCAGATCATATGAAAAACCTTCACTAACTTCATTAATTTTGTTTTTTTAGGTGTCAAATTCTCCAAATTTTTGTGCAGACTAAAGCAAAACAGCTGCACAGTTCACCTTATAAAAATAGCAAATTCAGTGTTTTCTTTCTGCACTCATCTTTTGTCTTCCAGTCCCCACGTGGATACCAAACTAATTCATTTTCTTCTTCTTTTGACCCTTTCAAAGCTAGTCTTCACCAAAAAAAGCATCCTACACCGGACAGCACCCTGAAGATAAGAACGCACTTCTGGACAGCCAATATTTGACACAGATTATCATCATCTCCGTGGCCTTCCAGCTGCAGTGATGGGCACGAAACCAGACTGCAAGACGATTTCCACTCGCACGCCAACGGCTTGTGCTTGCCACCGCGTCGCTCAGCTGCATGCACGAACCAATTCGATTACCTTTTTTCCAAAGGTAAATATTAATACCATATTAATATGCAACAATTCACCACTGCAAACACACATGCGCTACCCTCCACGTGCGTGACGCGTACGTGACATAACAGAACCTATAGATATTTCTTCTCCTTTTTTTAAGAGAGATCAAAGGCTCTTCTCCTCGATTGCAGCTGAGGGTTAGGAGTGGTCGCTGTGCTCGCTGTCCCTGCCTGGCGGGGCAGAGCGGCCTCCTTACCTGCTGCTGGCCCTGCTGCGTTTGCTGAGTGGTCTGCTGATTTGCCGAATTCGTCGCTGCGGCAGCGGCGGCAGCTTGCTGCTGGAAGAGGCTGGCGGGATAAACTCCCCAGGGCGTAACTCCATAGTACTGGTGAGGAACCACCGCCGGACCTGGAACGCGAAGGGAATCGGTGAGCTTCTGCAGCGTGACGAGAGTTACACAGCAAACCACCGCCAGAAGTACCTGCTCGTCATGTTTGGTTTAACAAATCCTATTTCAAGGCGATCTGCTTTAAATCCTCTGCAAATATGGAGGGATTCTGGCATTTATATTATTCATTTTTAAAAAGCTTAGAAGTCAGACCTGAAATTTCATCTTTACTTCCTTTACCATATTGGATGAGGTCAAATTCTGCTACCAGTGATCCTGTTGAAATCCTGTGATTTTATTGTTGTGCCCTACTTTTATAGTGAAGGAACAAAACTTTATGTCTAACCGAAAGAGAAGGAAACTTGTTTACGCACCAAGGTATACAAGCCTCTTCTACTCTCAGCTGCCATTCACAGATCAGCATCTATCATTTAGCTCCCCAGCAAACTAAAAAGAACTCTTAGCAGCTGGACAGCATCAGTTCTCAGCTGTTTAAAGTGTTATGTTTCTAGCCACTCAGCCCTCTATTGCATTTGCGAACCACCATAAGAGCAGCTGTATGATCCTGTATCTTTTCATGTTCCCTCCTTCTCAAACTTAAGAGGCTTAAAAAAAAAAAGTAATCTTGGAGACCCCCAGCAAAAGGGTAACTTTCGAAGATTCATTGTCTTCTATCACGTCTCAGGACACCGCACACTTAATTTGGCGATAGCAGAATGGCTGCCTATATCCTTAAATAATTCTAGCTGGCATAATGCTGAGGAAGCAGCCAGCATGCTGACCGGTGGAGTACCTCCCACCAAACACCACGCATGTGAATCCAATAATATTTTTTAATATGCCTGTTCTATATCTTTTGGAAAGGTCAGCAGAAAGTAGGAGTTTTTCCTTTGCTTTTCAAATACATCACCCGTCCCAGGGGTTCCTTCCCCAGGGCAGGAGTAACCCTGGGCATGCCAGCCTTTCTAATGTAGAGTGCCACAGTTGTATTTGACACTGCAGAATAAACAAGTCTTCAGTAAATTTGAACCGCAGACTTGTTCTTATATGGAGTAAAAACCGGTTCTATTTTAAGCAAGACAGTCAGCTTTTGAGTGCTAACCAAGCCATTTCAGTACTGTCGAAATGTCTTACAGTAAGACACGGCAAGGAGAACAAATGTAACACACAAAACCCATGAGCATTCGCCCCAAGGGACTTCAGAACCATTCCCCCCAAAATGAGGGAGGCCAGTAAAGAGGGAGATGCAAACGGACACTGCCAAGTGTAAGCTTGGGTATGACACAGGGGGAAGAATCCAGGAGGTGCTTTGCTTTGGTTTTTATACAGTCACGTGTCTTTGTCTCAAATGAACCACTGCATAAGGCAAAAGCATCGCACCGTGCAACAGTCTGGGTCCAGGCCTGGGGGAAGGACTGCTCCCGCAATCACTGCCGTGGACTGGTGGGATTCAGCAACGCTCTGAGATACTCATTTCATATTTAATGTTAAATATTAAATTCCTATTTCAAAAGTCTGATAGTTCCTCTCCTTTATTATTTTGGTTTTAAGCACTGCACTTTCCCCAAATGTAGGATTTGGGGAAATCCTCCCTCCAGCTCTCCGTGCAGGAGGGAGACGCTGGAAGCAGCCTGTGATGCTGTGATTCTGCTGCTGCCTAACCCCAGGCACCTCAGCAACACGTGCTGAGCAGCCAGAGCTGCATCTCACACTAAAGCTGTGCCACAAAATCCACCCTTGCTGCATTTACTGTGTACCGTCAGCCAGCGAAGGTGACTTGTCTGTCTTCGACTGGTCCTGGAGCAGCAACCACTTGCTTCTTACTTTCCAACCTGGAAATTCATGAGCAGTTGTAGCTAAAAATAAAAAACCTGCAGAAAATGCATCAGTCCCATGATGATACTGCCTATCTCGACCTAAGTAGTTACAGACACTTAGCTGGTTGGTGGATTGTAACCTATTTATATTCAGTCAGTGAGGATCAGCTTGGCAACTGCAAGGTTGCTTCTGCACTCCACAGGAAAATTGTTGCAACTGCTCCACTTCGTGCAAGTAATTAGCCTGCATTTGCCCTCAGGCTGCTGGAAGTTACTGCAATACCCTTTATCAGGGCAAAATGCAGACATATCTCTGGGTTAATTTAATCTCAGCTCTAATTATCAAGGAAGTGTAGTCTAGATCGGGGTTTTTTCCTAGCTAGAGGTTGCTCATCAGATCTGTAAAAGCCTTACGTGTTTAAAAGAAGAAGAGACACAAAGCCTTTGAAGTCTGCGGGCAGCTGGGCTTAAAAGGGCTGCAAGTCTGGCTCAGCTCATTTGAGGCTCATTACCGAACAGTGTTCTCAGTGAGGGCAAGCGTGTCATCATTGCCAGACTTACACAAACACGCAGAGTGTTTCTGTACTTCAGGAGATACACACACGAGAAAATAAAAGCCATTCCAGTTCCTTTGAAATCAAATATTCCAACTACTATGTCTCACACATTGGCCACAGACACCCACAAATAATCCTTTCAAGAAACATTAGCAAAACCAGCTGTAAGTGTGTTCACAACAGAATGTTTGCTTTAAATCTCAGCCTTCACACTCCAATCGCTGTAAGCAGAAGCCCCACCTGCTCTCTCCAGGAACAGCCTCTTGCCAAGGAGGAGGACTTAGCGACCACCAGATTAAACAGCCTCGAGCACCTCACGTCTGGAAACGCGGGGCTGCGGAGAGCAGCTTTGTCAAATACCACCAACTCGTGAGCCGCTCACTTCACCGTCACCGGCACAGCAGCCACACGCACCCATGAAGCGGTGTCTGTTCGGGGATGGGGGTGAGGAGCAGCTGAACTCAACGGGCTCTGGTGCAGCCCTGGGCAGGCCCTGCCTGGGGCCAGCAGATCCTGGAGAGCAGAAGCACTGTGGCACGACCCCGTGCCCGAGGCAGCCGGAGCAGGGCCAGCCGCTCCCCCGAACCTCAGTCCTGGGTACGTGCATGCAACCATACCCGGCCCCGGCTCGGAGCCGGCTCTGCGCGGGGGACAGCTCAGCACCAGGTTTCTGAGAAACCCAAGCTGGAGGAGCAGAGTGCGGACACGTCCAAACCGACCCCGCCTCCAGTCTAGGAACACCGCGTTTCTCCTGCACGCAGATTACTGCAGCATCCGCTTCTCCACAAAGAACAGAAACACTTCTCTACCTGTAACACGCCAGCTCAGAGGGAATCAACATTTCCCAACTTGTCTTACAAAAGGCAAGATTTCTTTTTTTTGAGTGACATCTTTCTCAAATGATGGAAGGCAATTTCACAACACTTTTTAAAGAGAGCAGTATCTTCCCCATGGTTCAAACTCACAAGTGATTTTTTTCTTGAGTCTAGGAAGCCCTTCCCTCTGCATTCAAATTTGTTCTTTAAAATGCTACTATTGTTGGGAAGAAAAGAGCATTATCACAGGGCTGACAGTCGTACAAGCATGAAAAAGCAGCGATAACGGCAGAATCTTAATTGACAGAATTATCTCTGTCATAAAACACACAAAAGTTTCCCCTCCACTTTAAGAGTAACTGTGAGCAATAAACCACCAACAATTCTGAACTAATTTCTTCCATCTCATAAACTTCTCCAAGTCCTCTCAATTTAACTCTCCCACACGCATCAGGAAGGCTTTCTGACTTCACAGGTAACTCTCATCATCGACATCGCCCCAAGCCCTGCTAGTGCCGCACTCCGTCATCACAGAGAGAAGGCTCTCAGCACTGCTCGAGTCTAGACAGAAAAGATGCTTTTCCTAAAACAAATATCAACACGGAGTGAAGACTATTATATTGCCATTTCTAGCTGTTAGGGTGCAAAGCCCAACAAGATGGATGAAGCAGTTTGGATTTCTGAGTGGTGTAGCTCTGTAAGTATGTTGCAGTACATTGCAATTTCTTTTGTTTCGCTTTCAAGAGTCATAGCTTAAAAATTGAGCAGAGATCCTGACGCCAGGGTTTGGGATGCTTTAGGTGTCCTGGGGTATGTTATTTCCTAGTTCAAATTGATAAGGTCCCAATCAGATATTCAGGCTGCTGAGAAAAAGGAAAAAAAATAAGTTGTTGCAAACACGCTTGCTGTTTCCTAGAAATCTGGCAGCAGCTACATGTGGTCTTTCTACAAAATCAAGACGCTGACCTCCTGCTCCACTGAACTTCAGCGCGTCACTTACGAATGAGCACTAGCTCTAGCAGCACGAAGGTGATGCAGACAGGCCAACCAGAATCCTCTTTTTACAGCATTCGTTTACAAAGCAGCTCTTCTGACCGTAACTGGAACTGCTCGTGTTCTAGTGCCTCTTCCCTGCTAAGCCCCGACTGAAGCTTCCCACTTCTACTTGCCACCAAGAGCTCAGGTCATTCACTCGCTGCCACACATTCATCACCACATGATAGTTTATCAGCTCCTGGATGATTAGAAATATCCCTGTACTCTAGTTCTTGGCTTTCCTCCATTTAATCACCGCACCATTTGTTTGCCAACATGTTGCTGCCTAAACTCGTCTTGCATTTTCATTACACAATCAGCAGACAAAATTCACAGCAGCCAAAGAGTCCAAAGCCCATCTTCAAATTATAATCTTGATTCTTCACATACTTCCATACGATCCACTAAAAACGCCGTCCAACTCCGTAACAGTTGCTGAAATCCCATTTCAGAGCTTGACCTGACACTAGCCTCACAGCTTCAAAGCTAAGCAGCGGTTACACGAGAGCTGTGCAACACGCCCAAGAGTCACGTACCGAGCCACAGCGCTGTCTGGCAGCGCGCTATATTCACACACAACCAACAGTTCACAGTTTTGATTTGGTATGAGCTATCCCACGGTGGAAGAGATTTGCAGCGAGTACACAAGTTGTAAGCGGAGCGTGGCAAAGGCGTGCAGGCTCCACTAAAAGTCACCACTACTCTGAAGCAAGCAGTTCGTTAAAGTGTAGAAGGCTGCCTCTCCGGGTGGCTGACGGAAAGCAAGGCATGGTTATAAAAATGTTCTTCTGAAAGTACATTCTTCCTTTGTCCTCAGTGCTTAGGCAAGAACTTTATGGCATACACAGCAAAAGTTCAACGGACACTGTGTTCTTCACACCACCTGATAAGCTGTTTGACCGAGCTGTCATCTCAAGATACAACAATTTTGGTTCTGACAGTTGGAAAGAATTTGGAAACTGATTATGAACGTTTGGGAGAAAGATCTTGCATAAAGACAAGAGCCACCATCTCTGCTTGCCATCTGGAAAACAGCACATTCCTAGTGTAAGCCTCACAGCAGATACGGGATGTTTTCACCTAGAGAACCTAAAAAGCATAAATTTGTAACAGGCTCTAGCAAAGGGGCAAGATATCATTTGCAGGATGCGCTACAGTACATCAAGCTAAGCAGCAACGAGGCACAACTCTCCTGGCAGGAGCACACGTCCTCCATCTCTCTAGCATTTCATCTGTATGTTCTCAAAAGCTATCTCTCAGTACCGTCGGCTACCAAAAAACCCCAAACATTTTAGCAACATTTATGTCCGTAAGTATTTCATTTCAGATTTGCTCTGGTTGTTTATCCTCAACAGAAAGAGAGCCCACAGCAAGTGTTACACAAGAATTACCACATTTAATCTACAGAAAACAGGGTGCCCAAGACAAATCTTGTTTCAGCTCACTGGTATACAACCATCTCTCCACAGAAGTTACAATGTACTAATGTTTAATTTCCAAAATCACAGACTCAGGAGCAGTTTTAGTACAAAAAATGGTCACGAACACACAGGCAACTGGGAGCACCTCACCTAACGTCGCAGCTGCTGCGAGTCCGGCGGCGTACGGATCAGTTCCCGGTGGAGCGGCACTGATGATGTACGGATTGGGGACAAAGGCAGCAGGAGCCAGACCTGCTGAAAACATACCTGTCAGTAAAAACAAACTTCACTAGAACTGAAGCCCTACCAAAATACTTTTGGCTACCTGGCTGGTCAACCATCGGCGTGGCACACAAAAGCTCAGGTTGCTTTAGTATTTTCAAGTTTTGTACAGGTGGTTTTCCATCGGGAGTGAGCAACCACTGCGCTTCCCAGAGCGATAACAGAACAATCTACAGAGGATGTAATTTACAGAGATGAAACCTAATTCCAGCATGCAATGGAATTTCCTGACGGAAAGCTGGAGCAGTCAAACTGTCCATACGCAGCACCCAGCCTTGCTCGGGCATCTCCGCAGCGCAGACTCACCCTTGCTGATTAGGTGACTACTAACAGCAGCTGGAGATGAACATTATCGAACTGCTCCCTACTATTCCGTATGTTCTTTACAAGTGAATCCAGAACCAATTTGCCCTACTTTCCGAGTTCCATGCCCACCACTCAATGCCAGTACTTCCATTAATTCGTTTGGAAGGAACTCGGGAGTGCACAGGCAATTGCAGGGCACCCTCCCGGCCACGTAGGCATCACCCCCCTCCCCAGCGAAACAGTCTGATCGTCAGAGAAATGACCAGTGGGCATGGAGGGGAGGCGGAGCAAGTTAAAAAGCTAAATAATTTTAATTCAGGTCTATCACTGAACTTCAATAAGCACATAAGCGCACTGCACGGTGCTGGGAGAGTGCCAACACACTTGTATGGTGCTTCTGGGTAGGAAGAACGGCCACTTCAACCGTTTATCGTACCAAAAACGTTTAAGATAGTTTAACTCCAATCATCCACGAGTAGCCCTTCGACAGTTCTCCTGTTTTACTACACACAGGATTAAGTGCTTTCTTCCCAGTTAATCTATATTGTTTTAATACTATGAATCATGTGCCTGCATAAATTACATCTTTAAGCTCAGGTCAGACCCCAGGCAGCTGAACCACAGGAAGCACATGCAGGTGCATATCGAAATGTGCATTTTTCCCCTCACTTCACTGTGCCTCTTACCCCAATTCACACCTCACTCGGAGTAAGTACTTCAAAGCACTCTCATTGCTGAGCTGCACTCTCAGCAAGGATAAGAGTCTTGTTCCTGCCAGACAAGAATGCTCTAGAGCTCTTAGAGTGTGCAAGAGAGACCTCCAGAATCTTTCAAGTAAATCTTCAAGCAATATACTTCTGCTTGCGTGTCAGTTACCAGTTGCAAAAACATATTTAGGATTCTCTAAAACCTACCAAACCTTTTTCCCCTGCTATTTTCCCCAATGTATTCTGAGGATTAATAGAAGTCCAGTAAAATGTGATGCATTAAATGCCAGACTTACCTATGTGAGGCTGATGGGCAGCTGCCAACGCGTACTGCTGCTGTTGCGCTGCTGTCAGCTGTTGAACAGCGAGTGCATTCGGTCTTTGGAACAACTGAAGGGACAAAAGCACAAATACAGTCCTTTAACTCATATACAAAAAGCATCCTCTTCCTTCCTTTAAAGCAATTCCTTTACACTAGATTTATTTTCACATACAACACACCTTTCCAGGGACACATTTCAAAAGGAATCGAAAAAACCCTATTTATTTTCACATACTGACACACCTTTTTAAAGGGAAACATTTCAAAAGGAATTGAAAAAAATCAAACCCCTTTGAAATCAATTGCCCATGCTAATTCACCTGAAAAAACCCACCATATTCCTGAGGCACAGCGAAACAGCAGCCAGGGTTTGCTCTGCTATTCTCTGCACAACGCCTGAAAGCCGTTTTTCCCCCAGCTCCTCCTCAAACCACAGCCCCTAACCGTAGCCTGTGGACCACGAGTAGCCCCCACGAGCACCTCCAGGTCTTGACCACCCCCAAGCAGAGCGGCATTACTGCTACACCCGTGGGCAACCCACGCGACTGTCCCGGATCGTCCGGGCTGCCGAGCGAGGCGTCGGGGAGGTGATGCTCTTGAGATGGCTTCAGCGCTGGCTGAAGTGCCCTCAGATGGGGTGCCAGTCTCGGGAGCTCACGAAAATGCTTCTTTTACCTGCTAGACTTCCGTCTCCAGCATCTCCTACACAAATCCAGGCAAGGGGTGTAAATTCTTCTTTGACCACAGACAGAAACCAGAAAGTCCCTGGTCTGGTTAAGTCATGCAAAGCGTATACAAATTTGTCAGCTGACAGCTCACTACAGTCTTGGGGAGCAATGGGCAGTGCTACTGAGAACAGTCATTCTCAACTGAGAACAGTCATTCACTTATTGAGAACAGTCATTCTCAATAAGAAAAAAAAAAAAGAGGATTACATTAGTCTTTAAAGTATTTTTGCTTTGGGTTTTTTTTTTTGTTTTCTCTCCATTCATCCAGGTCCTTACTAAATACTTCCTTCCCGAGCTTCCTACAAAACACTCCCTGAATAAATCCACTCGCAGAACGTTGCTCAGCTCTAATTAAAACACTGAAGAATACACAAGCTGGACAGCCCCTCTGAAACTATCCAGAAGCAACCTTCATCCCCAGGCACTCCCAAAAGCGATCATTTCTGAGATGCGAACGACTTCACAAACCGCTGTGATAAATGTTTTCTCTCTCCACTCACTTGGAACAAAACAGGCCTACCTGCTATGCAATTTTCACACCTATTATCTGTGCCCTTCTTTCAGACAAAACAAGTGAGCTACTTCAGCTGTCAGAAGCAGCAATAATAATTCTGCTCAAATTTTCGGCAGAAACTTGCAACCATCAAGAAGCAGCACGGAATCATTTAGAAAATTAGGGGGGTTTTACAGGCAAAAATTGGAGTCGGTTCTCCTGAGAACAGGATGAGCAACTGTGCCGCTTAGGCAGAAAAGATGAAAAAAGATGAGTGATAGTCTACCCCTATTTTCTTCTCCTTTTACACGTTCAGAAGGAGGAAAAAAACATGTAAAGGATCAGATTTAAGATGTGGAAACTCAGTACTTAGGGAATCCAGAGCTGATCTTCTGTTTGCCAAAAAACTAGCCACAACCTTCTTCCCCAAAGACTGCTCCCCCCTTAAGATCCTGGGGCCCCTCCATCTATCCAAGGAGTATCGTAATGCTGCTTATGGAGAAACTTCTCAAACCCACAGTCACTTTATTACCTCAGGAGGGCCATAAAACACTCCTAGCAGTCTTTACGCAGAACACACCATCTATTTTTTTCCTTTCTTCTTTTTTTAAAGATGTCGTTCAGTAATACTTCATGCTTACACAACGCTGAGTGCTTATGAGGGGTGTAATCTTCGTTAATAGACCATCTGTCATTAACAGCTGGATCCAACGCACTACTGACATCCTGTAGTTCAAAAAAGTACGGATATCCTGGATAACATGACCTACAGAAAATGGAATGAGGGATGCTGGCCCTGTGGGAGTCTCCAGCAACATCTCATCCACCGAACAGCATCAGCAGATATGGAAAAAAACCAATATATATCTCAAAAGTGTCTCACCACTGGGCACAGATACATCTAGAACAGCCACCCCTGGTTTTACAGTCTACTTTTGCATTGCATTCAGCAATCCAATATTTTAGCTTTCTTCAGCTGCAAATACTTCACAAAACCATGAATTTTCATGTTATTTTGCATCCCTGGGATGTGTTTCCAGTCTGCTAATGTGTGTTCCACCGAGGTGAAGAGCAGAGGAAATGGCTAGATTATTAGTTGCCTGTCTTCAGGGCAAAAAAGAGCACTTATCTTCTCCGAAAATACTGTTTCTTTCGCTCAGTTTACACGTGTGATGACTTCCACACCTCCCAAATGCATCTCAAGGATCCACTTTTATATCAGAAGCACTGGCAAAAAAAGCATACACAGCTACTCAAAGCACGAGTATTCCACCTGCTGCTGCTGTATTTGTTGTCTGCTTGCTCTCTCCCGCTCTTGTCAGTACAGCTGATGACTGCTAAATTTGACTTTCAGACGCCCAAGCACCCACACCAGCTTTGTGCATTTTTCTTTCCCTGAAATCAAGCCACAGGATCCACAACACTCTGCAAATGGCTGCTGTCAGCAGCTGTTGGAGTTCACCTAAAGCCTCAAAGAGAGAGATTAAAAAGATGCCCCTTTCCCTAAAATTACCAGTGTAACAGAAGGGAAGAAAACGGAACAGAGTGGCTTGGCAGAGTCCTTTCATCTGCTTAAGAAAATGACCGACAGTATGTCTGCATCCGAAAGTGAAAGAAACCCAGACTGAGCTCCAACTTCATGACGCTTACTTCCTCAGACCATGTTCTGCAGCTTCTTTACCACCACGTGCAAGCGTTCTGCCTCCACGTCTGCGTCGCGAGCGAGCGCTGGATTCCTTCCGCCTGCCGCAGACCTCCAACCAAATCACTACAGCGTTTCTCTTCCACAGAAAGGTCAGATAAATATCGGTGTCCAAGCCATGCGCTTGGCAGTGACTCAACTCAGCAGCCTCTCCCTCTGCCTGCTTGAAATCGCAGTTTCTGCAAAGTCAGCCTCTGGGCTCGATCCACCCGGCAGAAACGCCGTGTGAACAGCTACAACAGCTACAACAGAATCACAGAACGTCAGGGGCTGGAAGGGACCTCTGTGGGTCCCCCAGCCCAACCCCCTGCCCAAGCAGGGTCACCCAGAGCAGGCTGCACAGCACCGCGTCCAGGCGGGGCTGGAATATCTCCAGAGAAG
>Ga0065711_1004529_pt1 | contig 23216 bp, 8 predicted proteins | sample Hoacrofraction12_FD_59098 | JGI IMG/M metagenome (GOLD analysis project Ga0065711, IMG submission 59098) | Hoatzin crop microbial communities from Cojedes, Venezuela - Epithelial fraction 12 v2 (version 2) | ecosystem: Host-associated > Birds > Digestive system > Esophagus > Crop | place...
CCCCCCGCTTGGACTTAGTTCTTCCAACTTAGATTTGAAGGAATGGTAAACCTTTCTTCCCCCTACCCCCAAATTCTTTAAGAGTTTCCAGCAGATAGCAGAATTCACTGCAGACATTTTATCCTGAAGTCAAGCTACCCAGCTGTTTTACTGTTGTTTTGCCTCTTTTGAAGCAGTCTTACTTCTTTTCATGACAGTTAATTATTAATAGTTAAAGAGGTTACGTCACACCAGGCCTCAATTTATGCTCTTTAAAACAAAATAGATTTTTAAAGTCAAAATAACTTAAATACAAACTTCTATGAGCATTTTGGGGAAAAATAAGTTTGTCAGATGGTGTCCTCAAAAAGTTCTTGCATGTTTGGTTTTGGAGTTGAATTCTCTGGGCTGACCAATTAAACAAACCAGCAATGCTACACGTACAGGGCTCATACAGAGCCACAATGAGAATAAGTAACATTCATCATTACAGTAAATAGGAGCAGAATCTGGGATTATAAATAAGAGCAGTGCAGGCCAACTCTATATTTTAAAGTCTTTCTTTAATTAGCCAGCACTAGTGAGACTGATCTTAGTCCAAACATAAAGAGAGGATTTAGTGGTTATTAACTAAGAAAACATACATCATCTAAAAATTACGCAGAAGAGGTGGCCTTGGCGAAGAATTAAGAATGCTCTGAAGAACTGAAATTAGGTTCTGAAACAGGGCCTACAACATCTAATAAATACCTAAATACATGAAAAACATGACCAACCCTACTGGGAGATTTTCATTCCTTAAGCACAGTATAGTCTTGTGGTAAATTACAGATTGTAAAACAAAGGTTACTGATGTCTTCTCTGACTTATTTTTAATGATTAAAGAAACCCAAACAAACAAAAATCACAACAAAAACTAAAAGAAAAATGAAGCAGCTCTCCAGACTTTAATCCAACAATATGCAATGCTTTCTTCCTCACAAATAATCTGGTAGACATCTCAAAATAAATATAAGATGGTCCTAATTCTGCTTATGTGGTATTTTTTTGGGGTCCTTATTTAACAGTATAAATCTGGAAAAATCTTTGGGCCTGGCTGTGCAACCATATTCCCCCAGAAAGCCGGGCAAGCGGGCCCAGTACTCTAAGAGTTTTGCCCATCTCCACAAACAGGCAGTAATCACATTAAAAATGAGCCTGCAGGATTCGGATGGGACAAGCGTATGACACCAGTCACAGAGAAGTGGCATGTTTCCTTAAATTACAACACTAACAGTTGAGTAATACATACTCTGGGCCCACAAGAAATATGTTCCATGAAACATGAAAAGTTCTAATGGCTTAGAAACTGCACATTTCCAGGTCTGAAGCAACAGCCTTGGAGACTGAAGCATTCAGTCTCAAGGACGGACACAGTAACAAGGTGGACCAAATGCCTTCCCCACACTGTTCCTCCTGTTAAGCTCAAACTGACCAGACACCCCAGCATGGGAGCAGAAGTCATACTAAGATCTTGCCCGCACATGAAGGAGTGAACCGCATTTCAAACCTTTGAATAATTACCCCAAAACATGAAAACTTTGTGTCATCTAACCAACAAAGCTATTCAGTAGATGCAGTTACAACAGCAAAAACACATTCTTCTGCAAATCTGAGTCAAGGCACATCAGCAGACAAACATGATTATGACATCTCCCACAACTTTTCAGTATACCTAGGCCCTCCCCTCCACTCAGACTGCTCAAGTAGGTGAAATTACACTTACACATTGTAGCAGTGGCATTGCAAACAATACGCATTAAGTTCCATGCCTCTAGAACTTCACAGTGTTTCTGAAGTCCTGGATGACTGAGAATATCACCCTGTTAATAAAGCATGAGCAAGTCTCACCTACACTATAATTTTCAATTCAAAAAAGGGATGCACCTGCAGTGTACACAGGCCCTTACTCTCTGTACAAATCTTTATGACCACCACTGAAACGTCAGTGCTAATAATTGTACCGTTTAACAAAGCAACTCGTAAAAAAGGTACTAAATATGCAAATAACACAAACATTAAATATCTTACACCAGAATAACTACAGGAATATAAAGCAAGCAGAGTCAAAGTAAAATACTGACAAAACCAAATGTTCTGTAGTATCTGTGTGTTCCTGGCACATAATGAATAGCGACAATTGATGGTGCTTCACTACCGAAGCATGTAAAAGATCTTACAGGTCAGCCTCTCTGTCACGTTTGTGTTCTATCATTAAACCTTAAACTGTACCCGAATTTTACAGCTTTCTGAAGACACTGTCAGAGAAAAAAATATAGAAGAAGCAGATCAGTATTCTCTGGGCAATCTTTTAAAACAAATTGTTTTTATAAACGCATTTTTATTGCCTTTCTTTTATAAAATGTTAATAATGCTACAGACAGCGATATTTTCTCATAAAAATGTCCCAACCTTAGCAAGTTGCCCAACAGAGAGTTATTGATTTACGACAGAGTTTGATTTTCTAAGTATTGTTTCTTAGTGCTGCACTGGGCACTGCAACAGATATTATTCAGGAGAGAGTCAGGAGTGGAACATAATAAATAAATTAGTTTAATGAGAATCAGAAATCCATAAAAGACTTACAAACTTTCTGTTTCTCTCTTGCTTGTGATCCAAGTAGTCCCATAATTAGGTAGTTGCAGTGGAGACCTTAAACCTTTCACAAAACGTTGGATACAACAAGGTCTCTCACCTCTCGGTCACTTTGAATAAAACCCAAGCAGTCAACAATTGAAAATCACTACCATCTGAAAATCTCATGACTGTCAGGTAGCCAATATACAATAAATCAACAGTGTCAGGTGAGTTCCTAGTGGAGTACTTAAAGAAGAAAGTTCTAATCCATCACTCTTAAAGGGAATCTCAGCAGAAAGGAACATGGATATAAAGACACAATGATTCACCCCAATATTAAAACCACCCCAGGTTATGTAATATGGAAGTTATATTGTATACACAATCCAAAGATCAACTGACAATCTTGGTTACTCTAACATTTCATAAAGTTACTTTATTAACAAGCGCAACAATAACGTTGTCCATCAGTTGTTGAAAATGCAGCGCTGCTACATTGGCTGATCTTCCCCTTTCCTTCCTGGAATTTTCTCCAGCCACTGTTTCGCATGGAGCACAACCTCTCTTCCCCACCTTCTTGGTCTATCTTTCCTGCAAGTCTCTATTCATCGAACTGCAGCACCCCAGTCATGCGAGCAATTCCACCATGTCTCTGGAATCCCAGTAAGGTCACAGTGCTGCAACTGTGCACGGACTTCCAAGTCCGCATTTGTTTCCCATGTTGTTTGCATCTGGGTACTGATTTTCTCACGGGGAAGGCAAGAGCCACCTCATCACATTATCTCCCAAACACTTCTCCACATTCCCACATGCCTTCCCTTCTCTTCAGATTACGATAACCTTTCCCCGACATAATTAGGCTAAAGCTCTCATCACAAGATTATAAGCTTGTTCTCAAAGACATTCTTGTCCCACTTTGTCAGACAATCTTGTTCCTGTTCAGCAGACATTGTTCCTTAAAGAGGGCTCCACAGTGAAAGCAGCCAGTGACACCAGCTCTGCAGTCAAGTGTTGATCTGAAAATTTGCCTACTTCTCGAGCATTTTTTCTTCACAAACAGGGCAGAGAACACCATCATCTGGGCCTTGTGCCCTTCACCCTCACCAGAGCTCTGTGGTCACTCTTTATATGCTCCAGGTCATTCTGACAGTACTACTGGTGCACAAAGGAATAAGTGATCACAGCCTGAGGGTCAGAAAAAGTTTGTGAGTCTCTCCACAATCTCCTGGATCCAAGTTCCTGGCAAGCAGCAAGCCTCCAAGTCAGGCTGGCAGAGGAATGCCCCCATCTCTTGTAGTGGACACTCTCCAGTAAATATCACCCTTCTTTTCTTCTTCATTTCAGCTGAAGCGCAGCCGCCTCCGCTGCCTCATGTGACAGAAGTCATCACCCTCTCCTGTTCCCCAGGCTCTTCTTCAGGGAATAACTTTTTCAGGGATCATCTGGGAACTGGTGCGGGTTAGCTTGTGCTGTCTGCCGCAGGCTTTTGCTCTTGTCAGTGCTAACAATTGGCCTCTAGTGGCCGCTCCTTTATCAGATAGCACTTACCCATTTTGTCTACAACTGCCGATCAGGGAGCATCAAGCACCTACTCAACAGCTTAGGAAGGATTGATATAAACAGTGGGCAAGAGAGTAATAAACAGAGGCAGCCAAAAGAGTCACAGCAGTTTCCAAACTTCTTCAGAAGAGTTTAAGAGTAATAAAAAAAGTAATTAGGGAACAGTAAAGTCCTTCTTACATGAACGATCAGAGTGTATATTCATGAACACTATTAAACATTTCATGAACAGATAACGTGTACCCAAGAGTTTCAGAAGAAATGGATAATGCTCCTTACAAACATTAAAATTCATTCATAACTTGGACAGCATCTATTTAATCCTCAGAATGTTTTGACAAAATGAAGCATTACATAAAATCACAGTAGCCCCCATGAAACAGATTAATCCATAGTTATTTAACAGAGAAAATTCACCATCCACTGAACCCTTCCAAAAAGGTTCCAGGGGAACCTATATCTAGACCAGTGACAGGTATAAGCCACCCAAAACCCAAGCCCCAGCTCCAGCCAGTTAGGCTTAATAAATTACTAAATAAAAGTCTTTCATCTGTAGTGCATGTGAGATCAGACCACATGAACATAATGTTTCAGTTTGGCCACACAATCTGCAAGTCTACAAAAGAGCTGCAGAGACAGAAAACACACACAAAAAAAATCAGCCTATTGCCAAATTGCATTAAAAATAATGAAAATACCAAAGCACTTCTATTACTATTCTTTACAGCACATTTTGATATAGCAGTCCATAATACTGATTATATTCTAACGTTTTTCTGATATAGTACATTTTAAAGGAAAAATAAAAAGTGATAAAGCACTCTGCTTTGGCGTGGAAAGTTTCTCCCTATGATCCAAGGAATTAATAGCAAATAAATCATGCATTGACTTCAAAGTAAGCACCTCCTGCAACTGGAAAGCTCATCAAGAAGAGATTTTTCTCTTAATCTACAACTTTAGTTCTGGATAAGAAAATTTATATACATATCTTTGTGGGAAGTAATATGACAGGTTGGTAATTTGTAAACTCAACATGCAGTTTCACAACAGTTTTAGCCCTACACCTTAAAGAATGAAGCTAGGACAGTTTTAATAATTCACCTTTTAAATGTTGCACAATCCTTACTCTTTTCTTTGAGAAGGCACTGTCATTTATCTCAGTTCTTAAAGGGCAGGTTCAGAAGCTAAACCAGAATAAAACCAATTAAAAAAAAAAAACAACACAAAAAAACCAAAAACAAAAAACCAAAAAAAACCAGAACAAAACAAAAAAACCCCCAAAAAAACCCAAAAAGCCCAACAAAAATCCCACACAACTAAACAAACAAGCAAAAAAAAAGCCCTAAAATAAATATTTCTCAACCAGTTCAGCTCTGAACCATTTCACCATGGAATAATAGGGAGGAAGAGTGTGGGAGGAACGAATGAAATCATTACAGAGCTGACTTAAATGCTGTGAAACCTTTATCACAGTTGCACCACCAGTTGCCAGTTTCTCACTGAAAGCAGGCTAGTGGGTTTAAAACCATGAAGTTATACTTGTGTTTCCACTTCTGTAATACTGAATTACAAGAAATACTGTTATTAAAAACACATATCATTAAGTTCCTGGTCAAATGAAACAGAAATATAAAGAAGTGAGTTTTCTCTAAAATAACATTTCATAAAAGTTACTGGTATTCAATTAAGTTGTTCTCAAAAACACTACAGAAGTGCCATAACAGGCTGAAGTTATTTTTTAGATATCAGACAAGATTTTATTCCATTTATCAGGTCTTCACCTGATTTTTCCAGTTTCATTGTGCACTATTTCTATTGCAATTCTGTGTGAATGATTGTGAATGTAATTCTTCCTGTTCCTTTCCACATTCAACTATTTGAAACCGGTAAGGTGTTAAAGCCACTTTAAAAGCACTTGTGGTAGCAGATGTGGATGTTTTAAAAGTGGCACCTAGTGGATCCATTTCATAATTATTCATAATGAGGAAGAATGTAGCAGAACTGTTCTGAAGGGACTCCAGCACCGCAATTTTCCCATGCTCTATGAAAAGTGGTTTCACTCCATAAATTACCTTATTAAGTTCTTGTTTCTTCCACTCCTGGCTTGTGATAAGGGGTATACACACCCTGTGGATTATATGCACTAAAGCTAATTTGCTGAGTTGAACAGCCATCAGAATCAACACTGTTCTGACCTTAATAACCTGCTACAGAATTCTAAAGCATTCTGTAAAAATACTACTGACTGCTGAAGTAATGCTTTCTTAATTTTGCAGTACAGCAAATTAAAATACGGTATACGAAATAGAAAGACAAACAGCCTTCTGGGAAAGGGGAAAAGTAAGCCATTACACCCTGCAGTACTTTAACTGCTCTACTGGAGCAAGTAGCTTACTTTTTCTTCATTTCGTTGTAATCAACAAGCAAGTCTCTTGGTAAACAAATGAAGTGGTGCTGCATATGCTTGGCTATCATTCTGGTCCACCATGATGCACTGCTATTCTCTGCTTTCTTGAGTCCTCGCTCCCCACTGTGCAGTAGAAACATTTTCTTCTATCCAGTAAAACAGTGTCAAGAAAGCCTTAGAAAAAACTTTCATTTTCACCTATTTAGTAACTAGCACAAAAATAAATTTATCATAAAACACAAAAGAAGTAAGCACAGGTCTGTAAAGCCAGCTTAACACGGAATTTAGTTCTATCAATGGTAAAAATGCCACTCTACTATTTATTTTGTACTTCTTTCTTTATACAAAAAGAAGCTAATGCCGTATCTCACCTCATATACCTCAGACTTTTCAAAATATCATAAAACTTGTTTAATATAATTTTGAAACCCAGAAACTAGCAGAGAACATGTGAAAATGCACCAGATGAATGCCAGAAGACAAAAATTAACACAGGTTGTGACTTTTACTGAAATCCCATTCATTCTTCCCCATTCCCTTTTTTAAAATGAACAAGGTTTTTGTATTAACTTAACACATGGCCAAGACTTGAGTTTTCAGGATGTATTTATCACTTCCTAACAGTTTTCCTGATCTAAAATTTGCTTTTTTTTTTTTTTTTACATTCAGTTTACCGGAAAGTATATGTATTTCTTGTTTGGAAATATGGTTTATGTAGAGTTCATGCTTTTACATAATGTTGCCACATAGTATGTATTGCTATACAATTCATCAATGACTTAGACAGCGAGCTCGAGTACACCCTCAGAAAATTTGAAGATAACACCAAGCTCAGTGGTGCAGCTGATGCATCAGAAGGACAGGATGCCATCCAGAGGAACCTGGACAAGCTCAAGAAGTGGGCCTGTGTGAACCTCATGAGGTTCAACAAGGCCAAGGGCAAGGTCCTGCATGTGGGTCAGGGTAATTCCAAACACAAGTACAGGCTGCGGGATGAAGGGATTGAGAACAGCCCTGCCGAGAAAGGCTTGAGGATACTGGTGGATGAAAAGCTGGATATGAGTCACCAATGTGCGCTCACAGCCCAGAAGGCCAACTGTGTCCTGGCCTGCATCAAGGGAAGCGTGGCCAGCAGGGCAAGGCAGGTGATTCTGCCCCTTTACTCTGCTCTGGTGAGTACCCACCTGCAGTCTTGCATCCAGCTCTGGAGCTCCCAGCACAAGAAGGACATGGAGCTGTTGGAGCAGGTCCAGAGGAGGGCCACAAAGATTATAAGAGGGCTGGAGCACCTCTCCTCTGAGGAAAGGCTGACAGAGCTGGGGCTGTTCAGCCTGGAGAAGAGAAGGCTGCAGGAAGACCTTAGAGCAGCCTTTCAGTACCTGAAGGGGCCCTACAGGAAAGATGGCGAAAATCTTTTCAGCAGGGCTTGTTGTGATAGGACAAGGAGCAATGGCTTTAAACTAAGGGAGGGCAGATTTAGACTAGATGTAAGGAAGAAATATTGTACCATGCGGGTGGTGAAACACTGGAACAGGTTCCCCAGAGAGGTGGTAGATGCCCCCTCCCTGGAAACATTCAAGGCCAGGTTGCATGGGGCTCTGAGCAACCTGGTCTGGTTGAAGATGTCCCTGCTCACTGCAGGGGGGCGTTGGGCTTGATGACCTCTAAAGGTCCCCTCCAACCCAAAGCATTCTACGATTCTATAATAGAATGCACACTATGTAATGTACCATGTGCATGTATAGTATGTGTCTGCCAAAAGAAGGTGTGATAACTCTCCAAAGGGGAATACTAACTGCTTATATTTTTCTGGTAGAAGCAGTCTGGCTGAGGTGGAATGTGCTGGAGAGTGAGAAGTTTGTTCCTTCTTCAAACATAACTGAGAACAATAGGAGGTGCTTCTGGAGGCATAGTGGAGTCAGGACAGCAACCTGCAAGCTTGTATCATAAATGAAAAGAGAGATTCCAGAGAAAACAAACAGAATCTCAACACAAGCCTCAGAAATGCTGGAAAGAGGTATTTTTCCCAAAGACCAAGGAAAGACAGCAAAGAACTCACTGCAATCCAGAAAGGCACTAAAAATTCATGGCTAGAAAGCAAGCACAAAGAAAGAACCTGTCTTTCAAGGACCCAGTGTTTCCATTCCTTCCCACTCTGCAACACTTCTGTTTTCTATTTTATAAATTAACTAGTTCTGTCTTCTGGTTTTGCATGGTACTGCAAAGAAAAGGTGCAAGCAGATGCACATCAAAAACTAGCGCTCAGAGTATTATTATGTAGCATTTCCTTACCACATTATTTCCATAATTGGTTTGTAGACTTCACGACAGAAGAAAAAAGAAAGAAAAAAAAAAAAGAATTGTCTGAAAAAGACATCTGCCTTGACTGACAAAACACACTGGGCACAAACAAATCCCGTGGATACAGTATCAGTACAGTGCAGTTTCAATGAAAAAAGGAAAAGATTCCATTAGTATGTAAATACCACTAAGATTAAATAAATGAATTTATTCTCTATTCTTATGCTACCATATTGTTTATCCTTTCATTGATTAGTTTTTCAGCCATCAGTCTCAAAAAAATTGACAGCAGCTCTTTCAGAGAGATGCTGCATCTCGCCATTTTTAAAGAACCCCCAGATGTGGAAACCCATTGCCTCACAAAGCCATTGCACCGCACAAGGAACAAGTTCCATACAGACTAGAAGCCTTTGTTTGCAAAAGGTAAACTCTTTACTTAAGCATCTCTGTTGCTGTAGTTCAATAGGTAAAATGCCTACTTATACTCACTAAACTGGAGGTTCCCGGCATAAGAACCTAGCAGCAATTTTTTCCTTTATTGGGCTCTGTTCAGAAAGCCATTATAGAGGTATGCGTTATGGCCCTCTAGGCACAGACTGCTCCATGACCTTAAAGAAACGAATCTTTCTCTTAGTTTTATATTCTAATTTTAGTCCAATGGCTAAGTCATATATCATGGAGCTGTGCAAGATGCTCATAAAAAATTCATACTTTAAGCCTTTTTTTCCCGTTTCAAAGTAGACTTAGATCAGTTGCAATAACCACCACCAAAAGCAAGAAGATAACTGAAGTGACACACAATTGCATACCTTATAATGGCACAAAACAAGACACAATTTAAGCATAAAATTTTTGTTTTATTTTAAATAATACTGTTTAGGACGTGAATACAGATATCTACAAATTCATAAAACAAGGTTTGACAACTGCCCTACAAAACCTAAAGTTTTAACAAGTAATAGCAGAAAAGTGACTAATTTTTTATCCACTTTAATTAAGTCATAACTAAAACAGGTTATCATGGTTTTTTTGTTATCTCCAAAGGGCTCAGAAAAGAAACTATGGAAAAGCCCCCCAGAATGGTACAAATAGTAGGTACTGAATTTGGAAACTACCCTTTTGTGTTCTGACAGTTATGTCTGCTGGAGAAGCATTCTTTAAGTATGTCTTCTATGTAAGTCTCATATATATAGTAAGTTATGCAAGTAAGCTATATATAGTTAGTGGCTAGCATTTTTCCCAACCTGTTAACATATACTGGTACGCTGAATTACACTTACACAATTGATTAAGCCTTTCAAGGAAAAAAAAAAAATTAACTTTGTTTACTTAGTCCAGGGTGCTTTGTGGCTTGAAACAAAACAGATAAAGCATCAAAACATTCCCTTAGCATTAGGATTGAGTTGTACAGAATCTGATTATTCTTTTGTTGCTTTTGTTGGTTTTAAACACAAAAGATAACACAAGGAAACCTCACCAAGAATCATATTTACAAGTACATGCTGACTTGAAATTGAATGATTAAAAAAAATTTCCATGTCAAGCTGTGGGTCAGAATAATGTGTCATACAGTAATTCAGCCATTGAAACCAAGCATGTGTTTGCTTCAATAACACAAATGTGAGGATGAATTCTGGCATTTGTCAGCCTGTGATAAGTTACTACCAGACTAATATTTGTCAGAGGAGCAATAACTGATTATACAGCAAAAATGTACTGAATAAAGGTGATGAACATTCTGCAAAGGAAAGATTTAAAAAATCACACTAGTCACTATAGTTTATGGCAGAATAATTCTGCAGTTCGTTGTATTAATTTATCACAGCAAACTATCCAATATCAATTTCATCCAACATTTCCCAACAGAATACTTACAATACAAAAACACAGCAAAAACAAATGTATATGAACTTTGACATGTCTAGTAGAAAATTAAGTACAGTAACCTTGATACTACTGTCAGGCTGTATTTAACAGGATGGATGCTCTTCCATGCCACGCTCACAGTCTGTACAACCAAGAGAGATGAGGGCCTTCAGGGATCATCCTGTACTCATTGATTTTCCACTTAGATCTGACACTTCAGAGCAACTCTGAGTCTCTTCCAAAAAGAGCCATCTTTTCATAAAACTGAACAATCATCTGCCCATTGAGAACAGGATACTTTTGACAGAGTGCTTCCTTTTCTTATGCCCCACACTGCAGCAGAAATGAAACGCATGATCTAGCAATACATCACAAGTGCATGTCTAAGCAGGGGTCACAGAGCCAGATTCCACCCTTTTTCTTCTGCTGAGTACCAGGAGAGGAACAGAATGGAATAACCAGACCTGAGACAACCTGCAAGCAGCAGTTCAGCAAAAGCAGCTCGTACTACACACCACTCAAGTAGAGATAAAGGGCCCAAACTGTAGGAATGAATGTAAAAAAACACAGCTTGGTTCTCAGTGATGCTGAGCACTGTCAGATGATGGCCAAAGCTCTAATTATCAGTGGTCTTTCCCCAACACGTACAGACCAACTTAGCTTAGGTACTAGTTATTATTAGCTATACTTAATACTGACAGAAGAGATTCAGTAGACTAAAGGATTAGGTCTTAAAAAGTTTTTAGGACGTTCTGAGCAAGAGGTTCAGAAGAAGAACTATATGACCTGGTACTGTTGACTTAACCAGTTTATCATATTTTTCATTACCTTACTCAATAACATCAATCTCTACTAGCACAGTACTGTTTAATATGCACATACAATCAGATACAATGTAAATCAATATACAAATGAAATTTCTGTTCACCTGTAAGAAATATCCTGAAGACCCTGATTCACAGCAATATAAAAATGAAAGAATAAATAGCTTGATCATAGATTAACTGGCAACTTTCAAATACGAGAATTACATCATTGAAAGTTAATTTTCAAATTATTTAAACTTACATAAAGAAAGAATATCGAATAATATTTTTAATAGCTAAAAGTTGTCCAAGCTCTGATACTTAGTTACAACCACTTTTAAGCTACAACTTTAATTCAAAGGATGACCAACTGAATCATACACCACTCTACTGTTTTATTAAACCGTGTATCAAGGAATTTGATTCAGTAGAGGTAAACAACAGCCCATGTTCAGAAAACTAGCAATTGGATTGCAACTAGCTCATCCATGACCAAAACAAAACTCATCTGAAGCTTAAAATAAATCATCCTGAATTCAGAGCAGCACATTAAGCAAATCTGAAACAAAGTTGTAGGCATGGAGATATCACTGCCTATTAAAATCCAGAAGGTTCTTTCCACTTCACAGCTATCTCAGTAATGATAGGTTTTAGCTGTAACAACAAATTGACAGAACTGGATTGGCTTCTGGAAACAAAAGTTGTTTTCTCCAGCACTACTGGAGAAATATTAACTGCGCTTGCCATCTGTAAAAGGATGATAATGCTTGTGTACAGTCCTCACAGGGATTTTAGCAAGGATTAATTAATATTTTCAATGTGCTTTGAAGATTAAACACTCAATAAGAGCACAGTTGATTATTCATTTACTTTAGGAAAAGCAGAATTCTTTACAACAAAACAAAGAAACAGTAATTGTAATATCATTGCATAGTATGACTAATATTGTAGAATCATATACTGAAATGCTACATAATAGTTAAACTGCAGCTTTTCATAAATTTCCCCATTCTCATACATTTAAAACAGCTTTCAGTACTTCAGAGGTTTGAAAGCATCTTTCCTTAAATTTCCAGGTATAATTTATAACCTGGAACTCAGGTCTAGTCATGGGTATTTCCCAAAGCTGTGAATCCTCACTCGCCTTTCTTCTCAACACAGGAAATCATCCTCCTTGACAGAACATGGTCTTGACTTCAAAGTAAGAATACACCCTCAACTCCATCTGTAACAGAAAAGTACTTCTTTCCTTCAGTGAGGTTGTTAAAAATTAGAGTGTTTTTCTTCAGAATTAATCCAGAGAGAAGACCGGATCAGAAAGAATGATGCTTGAAAGCTGAGAAATTTCACCTGTCCAGTTGGTATATCTGACACAAGACTGCCATGCCAGGAACCAGATCTTCTGATCTGCTTCCACTGTCTGGTACTGTGTCTAATTATTTCACATTACATAAATATCGACCGGTGGCCGCGTTCTCTGCAGGATGCACACCAGGTGAGAATGAGGTTATTGGCATTTGAAATGCTGTGTCCTGACACTTGGAGTTGGATTCAGCTCTGCACTGCTGTTAGAGATAACTAGTGGAAGAGCCACTCAATCTTCCAACATCCTAATGAATGACAGACAGAGGATTTTCCCCTCTACCTGATGCTTAATCGGCATGCATCAGCATGAAATCTTATACTAACAGAGCATGAATCCATGGGAATTTCATAACTCTCAGCATAAGTTGGAGGTCTCCCAACTCATTAAATGGAGCCTGGGCTCTTTCTAATCCTGGCAATACACTGCTTTGCTCTATTACAGTAATTTAGGATGATAACCTTATAAATTCCAGGCAACAGAATATGTAGCATTTAATGTTTATCATTTTAATGTAAGCATGCTCTTTTTGTTTAATACTGTTGTCATCCATCCTTCTAGAGATTTTTCCAGTCAAATCTATGGAGTTACCTTGTTAACTTAGACTTGAATGGATTAACAGGAGTTTCAAAGAAAGGATTTTTCCATTCAGCATGAAGACAACATATGTCAGCTATCAAAGGACTCTGCGAACACAAAAACACCCTACGAAAAGTGACAGAGTTCAAAAAGCAAGGATTTTATGGTTGTGGTTAAAGTTACTAAACCATTGGAAGAGCAATTATACAAAAGTCTGTCAATTTAAGGGTCTTGGAGCCATGTTAACACTCTTTATTATTACATCAGAAACTCCAAATTATTTTCCAGCTTCATTAGTTTAATGAATAATATTAAAGAATTTTTTTTCCACCTCAAGCTTAGTGTTGCATAACATCATGTCTAGTGGGCAGGTTGTTTGTATAAATTGAAAAATAGTGTCAGACTAACAAGTAATACTACTGATTGTACCCATTATAATAGAAATAGATGAATAATAGCACAAGGAGTGAAGAAAGAATGGCAAATGTAACTAAAATACTGAGTATTTCTCAACACTTCTTCATACAGGATAAAGAAGTGATCTGCTCCTTAAAGAAAACTAAAGTTACGTATGTTGCAGTAACAAACTGCTTATCTTTTCAGTGGCTCAGGGAAGAAGAAAAAAATTATATCTACCAAGACTGTTAAAGGCAAGATTAGTGAAGAGAGAGGAGGACAAGGAGCAAAAATCAGTCTGTCCTTAGCTATCTACCATTGTTCTTATATAATTCACTTCTGAAAGCTTAAGAAACAAACACAAGGTGACTAAGTACTATTAGACTTCTTTAAAAAAATGTTGGGAAAAAACCAAAAAGGAACATCTTAAAAATAATATTTGAGAGAGAACAAAAAAATCACTGACATTCATTGGGCTAGCAAGCAGAGGAGAGGCAAGAGAACAGTTTCATTGAAAGAAAGAAAAATTACTGTAGAAGAATCGGCAGCTGGGACTATAAAGGACAACTGCTAAAGAAACAAAGGAAGTTAAATGTCTGCTTCCAGATCATAACTCCTGTCATGCAGGCAGTACAGTTTCCATTTATCACTTACAAGACTGAGATGCAAGAGAAGAATCCAAAAGCAGATCAGGGTTTAATCACAAGGGGGAAAGGCAGGCAGCAAATGAACACCTTGGAAGGTAGAGATGGAGGGAAGGATTGAGGATTCATATAAAAGCAAGCCAGCAGAGCTGAAGAGCAGTTACTAGAAGCAGCATCATTCAAGAAGCTGAAATCATGTCCAAATGAATAAAATGGAAAGCATAATAAATTTTGACAGGCTGAATGTAAAAAACACAAGAATGAATGGCTGAGAAGGAACAACTAGCAAAACACATGAAAACTAGTAACAAATCTTCCCTCACATACATCCAGAGTAAGATCCCTCCTAGAGACTTTGCAGAATGAAAGGATGAGCACAACAGGAGCATGCAAAGACAAGGCAGTTGCTGAGAATCTAAATTACTTGTTTTAATTTGTATTCATTGCAGCTTCCCACGCTGAAATAGTCTGGGAAGGCATGGAGAGTGACCAGCTCAAACTGAAGTACACGTAGAAAAGATTGTGTTACTAACTGAAAAAGGAACAACAGCTCATGAGAAATAAATGTCAGTTTTCCAGGAATTCCTAAATGAACTCAGGGGTGAACCAGTGAACCACAAATGCAACATGTAACATCTGCTCTAAAAACACCTCAGAATAAGACCTGAAAGGTGGCAGATGCAATGATAACTTCTAGAAAGGCTCCTATATTTATTATTGTTAAAGTAGTAAATAATACAAGTGACAGACACATAAAAAAATATTATACACAACAGATCAGTTAACATAAATTTTGTAAGTGGCAGCCTTGTTTGACAAGTGATAGAATCACAGAACCATGGAGCTCATAAGGGACCTCTCTAGATCACCTCATCACAATCAGATTTTAAAAAGGGCTGATTTCTATCAAGTCACTCCACGCCTTGTTCAGTGACTTCTGAATATACCCAATAATGGAGATCCCACAGCCTCTCTAGGCACCTGTTCCAGTGTTTGACCCCCTCAAAGCGAGGAACAAAAATGTTCTTTACATCAAATTTTAAATTCCCTTGTTGCAGCCTGTGAGGAGACTCTGAGAAAGATCTACCTACCTTCCCAGCACTCTCTCATTAGCTAGTTGAAGACAGCAATGCTGAGGGTGCTGGCAGATGTCACTGTGAGGTTACTCTAACACCTTCATCAGGTCCCCCCTGAGCCTCCTCTTCTGCTTCAACTAACCCAGCTCTCCCAGCCTTTTCTTGTCTCATATGTGATGAAACTCCCAGAACATCTTTGAAGTCCTCAACTGGTCTTGTTTCAGTGTATCAATGTTTTTTTGTTGTTGTTGTACTGGAGAACCCCAGCTTGAGCACAGTATCCTAGAACTGGTCTCACAAGCAGTGAAGCGAGCAAAAGAATCACTTCCCTCAACCTGCCAGCTACATTCTTACTAATACAGCCAAGTATGCAGCTGGACTTCATTGCTGCAAGGGCAACCTGCTAACTCATGTTCAGCCACGAATTACCTGCAGACTTGCTGCAGTGTACTTCCTCCCATCACCCAGGTCTTTACTGAAAACATTAAAGCATTATCAGCCCCGCTGTCCACCCCTGAGGAACAACAGCCACCTGTTTGACTTTGTACTGCTGACCACAGCCCTTCAAGACTAGAAGTCTAGCCAGTTTTCTATCCACGTCTCTCCAATTTGGCTATAAAGATACTAAGGGAGGTCTTGCTAGAACCAAGGTAAAAAATATTCACTGATTTCCTCTTAGTCATCAGCAACTTTCCCCAAATGCCGTGACCTTTTGAAGATTTTAGAGTGGCCTCACAGTGACATCTACCAGCATCCTCTGCAGCCTTGGAGGCATTTCACCTGGTCCCATGGACTTTTGCATGTTCTATTAGTTTGTATGGTCTCAGACCTGACCTCCTTCTGATGCGGTTAACACTTCACTCCTGCAGACTCTACCACAAAGTCAGAAAGGCTCGAGGACAAACGACAGCAGTAAAACCTGAGGTGAAAGCAGCATTGTCTCTCATTCTTTCCTGTATCCTTTGCTATGAGGTCTCCTGCCTCACTAAGCACTGGAGCCACAGTTCCCTCGGTTTTCCTTTCACTGCTGAGGTACTGCAGATGCATACTGTAACTCTGTAAAGCGATAACAGTGAACTGGAGAAAGTACTATTTTCATGAAGAGGAAAAAACGGTCAGAAAACATTTCAGAGAGCAGTTNTCCTTGCCCATTACCAATGCACACAAGCTTTATTCCCTTGCTGCTCAGTGACTAAGAAGTAGTTTCAGGAGCATCAGTCCATTTGCTCCAAAGTCAGTTTATTTCAAGTACTACAACTGATTCACAGTATTTTGTCTCTGCTTATCACTGTACCCTTTTAAAGTGTGGGCTACTAAAAAAAACAAACCTCCAAGCAACACTTCAGTTTACTCCCTAAGCTCCCCTTCTCCCAGTTCACATTCAGAGTATTGCTTTGGTTATGGCTCAAGTAGTTTCTTCCTGTTTCAGGCTGACTTTTTATGCAGCCACTTCAACTGGTTGACAGAGTAATCCCTAAAGGTCACATTTCAAAAACATTATCCACAGAGGGTTTAATACACATTAGTGATATAAACCTTTTCGTTAATTCGCAACAACCTTTCTATGTCTCTATACTGTTGAGCCAAATAATGTAACAGTAAGTTTTATGATAAGCAGAACAATCAGAACTATCAGCAGATAATCTACAGCCTACTTACTGCAAGATGCTATACAAAAGAAAACAACTCTCCTGACAAACTGCAGCAAACTATAAAGAAATCGGAAAAACTTCAGTTCTAAAAAAACTTCTTTTGAAGTAATTCCATGACCACCTTAACAGCAAATGTCTCTCTCTTGGTTGGATTCCAGCTGAAAGCTGTGACAAATGATCCTGTATTCATGGTATACATAAAACAGTTACTTCCAGCATCTACCAAAAAGCACACACCTGTTATAATTTTTCTGTCAAGAGAAAGCATTCATTTGGGGCTGTTTCTTTTCACCTAGCTTTCAGAAAGTAAGTAGCGTGAAAGCCACTGCTCATTAAGCCATCAGTTTAAAAATTAATAGACGGAAATGAAAGAAAAGATCAGAGGAAAATCAAGAAAATATGATCTCCTAAAGCCTTGTTCCTTTATTTTTTTAATGTATTTATTCATTTTTTTGCAAGTGCCCCATCAGTGGCTGCCATTTGACATTCAAATGCCTCAGAACTTTCCATAAATCCTGTCTGAACTTCATTTCTCTGGCTGAACCAAGGTTTTTCAAACTACTTTGCTTAAATGAAACCACTGAAAATTATCCACAACAATAGAATAGAGTTTTACAGTAATTTTAGAAACAGCTATCACCTTCTTCACAAAGCAAATAATCCCCAGAAATACCGGAAAAATAATAAAACCACAATCTTCTATGAAGATATGACAATATGGCTTCTTCCACTTTTAATAGTGAACCTTAAAGCTAGAAAAATTTGGAAAAGAATTGAGCAAAAACTAAGAAAATTACTCCTGTAGTCCTGCCTTCCATGCACTTTCATTTTAGTATCTTAAGAATGCAAGAACTGCCTGAGGATAGGTCATTCTTTTTTCCGTTTGTAGGTTCAATCATTTCAATCATTACCATGTACTCTCTTTGGAACCAGCAGAAAATCATACTCATTGTATGGAAAAAAGGAAATTCCTCTTTCAACGTGTTTTGTTTTTTTTTCTCATCAGATTTCTCTACAGGAAGGCCACTATAGTGCCCAGAAATTCTTGTCTTGCCATACAGTGGGATGCTAAGGAAATTAAAGCTTTAGATAAATTGCCTTGTTATGGAAGAACGTCAGCTGAAGATGAAAATCACTACAAAGGGAAGTATAATTCTTAGGGGGTTTTTTAGAAATTTTTATCACGAGACAGCTATGCTTAAAGGTTGGGATACACCTCTCAAAGATACAACTTCTGCACATGAACAAGTTTAGACTCAGAGTCAGGGCCAAAACCAGAACTTACCCCTTCAAAGTAATTATCCACCTTTAGGACATGATTCATCTCATCCTAAAGAAAACCTCCACCTTAGATGTCTCAAAAATTCGGATCTTGTCTATGGAGTCTAAGAAACCAGCTCAGATGTCAAATTGTGGTCTAGAGATAACAGATCAATTACATTAATCCTACCCCCCAAAAAAATCATATTAATTTCTTCCTTCCACTTCTTTTCCCGAGGCTTCAACTCAAATTTGTTTCTTCCACTGCCTGATGGAAAAATTTGTTTCAGCTGACCTTTTGATAACAAATATCAGAATGAGAAAGTCCTGCATTTCCACTTGGGGTACAGTGATTTAAAAAGATTTCATAAAATAACTCCCCTAATGCACATGAGACTTTTTCTAGCTATGACAATTATCAGAATTTTCGTAACTGGAAAACACACAGGCCGTTTGACTCTAGCAGTGTGTTTCAGCAGAAATTATGACCTTTCTATTTACCTGCCAATGAAAGAACAAAGACTTCTTCCTTTCCAGTGGAGCTTGCACAGCAAACAACACAGATTACTAGCATGGCTGCACCCAGAAATTAATGTTTCTTTACAGTAAATTTGGGCTGTGCAACATTTCTCTCTGCATGGGAAATAAATGAGAACTTGTAAACTGGAACAAAGCCCTCCTTCCTTTTCCTCTGCTCCCAAACAAAACACAAGAACCAGAATTTGTGTTTTATACTGAAAGCCTGGGTCTTCTTAACTGCAGAGGCCATGGCTTACAGGTTTTATGAACTTGTGGCACATCTCGGGATTTCTTCATTTCACATTGGCAGGCTGTTGCAGGTAGGAGTGACCTGTCCTACAGGACAAGATCTGCTTAAAAACAATAGCTGAATCAAATGATCCCCTTTGTCACACGTCCCAGACAGAACTTATTTTCCCAGCTGACAAAGTCTCCAAAGTAGCCGCCTTATTAAACCAGAAAAAGTTTCCAGAGGGAATGAGCAATTGAAATTACCAGGTCTAGCACATTATATCATTACTTTGGATAGAAGCACTTCATTACTTTCAAAAGAGAAAGTTCTGTACATAACCTAACATTAAGTGATCATTATATTATTATTATAACCTTGCATAGCCAGACAAAACTGCTATAATTTCTATAGCTTAACAAAAATTACTGCATAGAATTTCAAGCCCAGGGGCCACTACACTTTTTATGTGACATTTAACTCAAAGTTTTAGTAACAAAAGCCACTTGTACTGGGTTATTCTTCCAACTGACAGCCTTTACAACTATCACAGTGTCCATGACCAAAGTAAATTTAAGCAACACTTTTTCCTCAATCTTTTGAAGAATTTTAAATTCAAGACAACCTTTGCTATCTCTTCTGTACTGAAAAGGAGAAAATTATTTTTGACTGTTTGAAACTCACTTTCTTCCAACAATAAGGTTCTAAGATCTGGCCCACAAAAGAGAAACAGAATAAAGAAGCCTGTAAATATTCAGGTTTCTTTTATTAGACAGAAACTTTTGTATTCTGCAGTAAAAAATTCTTTGCTAATCTTTCTCTCTCCTTCTGTAGGACGTTGAGACACAGTCTGTATTCTAGAAGAGAAGAATTAAATTTTCACAATACTGGAAGTTTTTCAGCTGAAGGGAACCTTTTACAACTAGAGCACTTCATTATCAGTCACCGATAGCACTTTTAAACAGGCTGAAGTTTATTTTCACTATGGACAGTTTTGATGCAAAAATAAATTAATAAACCTAGATGCTGCTGTACATATTTTTTGTAACTGAGATTCTTCTTGCTCCTAAAGTTATTTTCAGTAATTGTCAGCATTTCTGTCTCTCCCTGCCATTGTGAAATCTTGTTTCTCATTAAAATATTCCACAGCCTATCATCAGCCCATTCTTGTCCTCTTATCAAACAGTCTTTAGCCCAAGAAGTAATGTAAGAGAAGACACCAAGAATTCACCAGTGAAGCAAGAAATCCCACAATTTAATATCATAAGCTTAAGAAGCAGAATTAAAATTTATTAAGACGGTGGACTAATCATTGTTTTAAGAATTTAGTTATTACCTTCAATGTACAAACTTGGAATTTCAGAATCATAGAGCTTGGATGCAGTCTAATACACTTTCCACACTGAGGCAGTTAAGATTCACACAGACAAGACAACACATACAAATGAAGCACCAGACTAAAATCTTGGATACTGGACAGAAATAACCGATTTTGCTTTACAGTTTCATGGGAACTTCTGAAAAAAGGCTTTTGTCTGTGCATCTTTGTATGCATGTCTAAAAGAATATAGCAGGATACTACCATGAGTTTAAATAAAAGCAAATGCATGCTGCCACTGCATTAGCAAAATTATGCCTAACTTTTTTTTTTTTTTTTTTACTTTTTAAATAATTTTTTAAACTGGAGTAGCAAAACCAAAACACTCAGAACTTCCAATCACAACCTGGAAAGGACTATCTTTATATGGTATTCACCTTTAAGCAAAGCAGTGTACTTCTGTACATAAACCTATGTTTTGTTTCTGGTATGAGGCTCAGCATACTGGCTAACTTGACTCAAGCTTCTGACCTACTACCAGGTTTTAGGAAGTGGTTAATCTTTCATCTATATTTCTTTGTGTGGCTGAAACTGTCATTTACTGCATTTGGAGAGTTAGTGGAAATATTGTGCCTCAAATTCAGACTAAGTCATTAACACATCTTCTCTCCTATTCTATTTCAAATCCATAGATTTTAATCAAACATGTCACCAATTAACGCTATTCATTCCTAGTAAGTAAACATCTTAATCATCCTCCTGTTTGCGACCAAATTAAAAATCCAGAAGTCTCAAGATACCGATATGAGTTTTTGTGTTAAATTAGGTTATCTCTTCAGTAGCTTTTCAAGTCAATACTAACAGGCAGGCAGACAGTGGTAATTTTGCAGCGGAATATTCCAAGTTACGGGTTCTCTAAATAGAGCAAATTCTTTCAGTTATCAAAAACCCAAAGGATATGAAGATACCAAATAGTTTCCTGATTAATTTTTTAGCAAAAGTCCTCCTCCAGACTTTTTATAGAGCATTAACCTCCAAGTGTCATCTCCCATACTCTACAACTCTTTACATAAACCACCTCTATTTTCAGAAAGCTTTTTTTAATTATACATATATTTATACATGTATTACAGTGCTGAAGGTAGACATTAAGGAATATTACTGTAGGAACTAGAATTCTAAGCTCAAATAGTATTTTGATCTAGGCCTATTCTTAGCTGGAAGAACTACTCTATAGTTACAATAAGTAGACTAAAACCTGTTCTAACAGATAAATCTCCTTACTTCAAGTGAAATCTATTTAAAATCTAATACAGAGTTTTTGTTGGCTGAGAAACTACAGTGTTTTCACATCTTTATGAATTATCATGTGACAAAACATCCAGTAAAGATATATTAATTGCTACGCACCACCAGAAACCTGTAAGACTAAATGTTGAGAATTTACCTAAATAATGCCCCCTCTTGCTTTGTGATTTTAAGACTAGTACATACTTAATTCATTCTGTCTTGATGCATCAGACAACATAATTCTGTTCTAATTGATCTCAGTTGTCTTCCTTTAGTGAATATTTTGAGCAACCAAGAACTATGTGAACAGTTCCAAAGGGCTTCATTCATTAAATCAACAGTTAAAAAAGCATACTATAAACAAAAATCATTAATTTTAGCTTAAAGCATAGATTAGGGGCATAGTAAGTCCCAGTGGAAGACACAATATATAAGCAATTAAAACACATGAGAAATTTGGGGAGGAAATAACACAAGATTGAACCTGGATGAATATTTTAACATACTTATAGAAATAATTTATTTGGAAAAACAATGCTAAAGCACAACATTAATAATGATGAACAGAAAATTACACATAATGTAATACAATGGCAAAGAAACCTACGTGAATATTTGTCAGAGCAGACTAATGATTACAATTCACAGAGAGTTCTGAGGCACTGTGACTGCAGAATATTAATATAGCACCAAACATTTATAAATTTAGTGGAGGAAAAGAAGGTTATCAGTAGTAGTCAGCATGGATTCACCAAGGAGAAATCGTGCCTGACCAATCTGATAGCTTTCTACGATGACATGACTGGCTGGCTAGATGGAGGGAGAGCCATGGGTGTTGTCTACCTAGACTTCAGCAAGGCTTTTGACACAGTCCCCCATGATATCCTCCTAGGGAAGCTCAGGAAGTGTGGGCTGGATGAGCGGTCGGTGAAGTGGATAGAGAACTGGCTGAATGGCTGAACTCAGAGGGTTGTCATCAGCGGCGCTGAGTCTAGTTGGAGGCCTGCAACTAGTGGTGTCCCCCAGGGGTCAGTACTGGGCCCAGCCTTGTTCAACTTCTTCATCAACGACCCGGATGAAGAGTTAGAATGTACCCTCAGCAAGTTTGCTGACGACACCAAACTGGGAGGTGTGGTAGATACACCAGAAGGCTGTGCTGCCATTCAGCGAGACCTGGACAGGCTGGAAATTTGGGCAGAGAGGAACCTGATGAGGTTCAAAAAAGGCAAGTGCAGGGTCCTGCACCTCGGGAGGAACAACCCCATGCATCAGTACAGGCTTGGGGCGGACCTGCTGGAGAGCAGCTGTGCGGAGAGGGACCTGGGTGTCCTGGTGGACGACAGGTTAACCATGAG
>Ga0065711_1034801_pt1 | contig 23216 bp, 14 predicted proteins | sample Hoacrofraction12_FD_59098 | JGI IMG/M metagenome (GOLD analysis project Ga0065711, IMG submission 59098) | Hoatzin crop microbial communities from Cojedes, Venezuela - Epithelial fraction 12 v2 (version 2) | ecosystem: Host-associated > Birds > Digestive system > Esophagus > Crop | place...
TGCCTCCTCCCGCCCGGCCCTGGGGGCCGCAGGGCCGCCTCTCCCGCTGCTCCCCTCAGCCCTCGCCGCCCGGCAGCGCTGTGCCCCCTCCCCACGCCATTTTCCCCTCGGCTCCCCTCAGACCGCCCTGCGGCCCCGCTCCCAGCCCCGCACCCGGCGCCGTGGGCAGGAGGTCGGAGCAGTGGTTACAGAGATACATTTTGGCATTAAAGTCTCGAAAAACGTAATCCCTTAGCACTTCAAACCACTGCCTGCCCTATCACCACCCGACAGAGCGAAATCCAGGCGGGTGGGTTGTGAGCTACACCTAGTTCTTCTTACTACCAGGGTAGAATAAACACAACCAGCTCAGCTCCCATGCCTCACAACCATGAGAACAGGATTAAATGAAATTCCTTCAGACTTCTAGATCTTTAACAGAGCTATCAGACAAACAATGAAAAACCCGCAGACTGGTGTTTCTCGTGGTGTTACTGTGAAGCATTCGCACTTTGCGCAGGGTTGTTGTGACCTGGACTGTCCACATCTGCCCTTCCTTAGGTGTGACGGCAGACAGACTCCTTTAAAAGCAAACTACAGAGCACACGCAACAATATAACAAGGCTCTTTGTCCCATCGCGCATCATTTTGTCCCTTTAACTGACTGCGCCACAACCAAAAAAGCCTGGAGTAAGAGGGACGTGCTGGGTGGTTGCTCCCACCCAAGGAAGCAGCGGAGAGTCCTTGCAGGAGACCTCGCCGCTCCGCACGGCCTCTCCCGCCGCAGCTCTCCCACAGACGGGTTTCACCCAGGCGAGGGGTGGCCTCTCCCGCCACAGCTCTCCCGCAGACGGGTTTCACCCAGACAAGGGGCTGGGACGGCAGACAAAAACTGCCCTGCGTACCTGGAAAGTGATCCATCAGTCAAACCCTGACACTAACGATACTGGCTGCTCGCTCACTCCCTCCAATTAGACTCATGACAATGCTTTTAATTAAAAAAAAAAGTAAATAAAAAATCCAACATGCTCCCCAACAAATCTTTTCTTAGGCAATGTTGCAACCACACGGCACCCCATCAAGCGAGCCTGTAGTTAGGAAGAAAATAAACAGGTCTATAGGGACATTTCATCATGGCGCTAAGCTTCATGCCAAACAAGCGCTGACTAAACACCGTGCAAATGGCTTCTTGTCAAAGGTGTGCCATGAGCAGGTATTTGCAGAAAGAGGTATTTGCAAGGCAAATCAATGGGCAATCCTCAGAAACCTCCTATTTTCAGCATTGTTAGTGTTACATATTCAGTAGAACCACAGAATTGCCCCTTCCTACTCCCTTGTCTTCAAAATGCCGCCTGTATATGTAAATAATAAAATCAGCAGGTATTTTCTCTGTCCCTCACCTCAGAGTGGAAAGGCTCACTTTGCACTCTGCCACAGCATGTTCCAGTTGAGAAGCTATAAAAATGTCTCATCCTCACAAACTGCACAAAATGTATTATTTTACCTCAAACAAAAGTTCTCTGGAGTAAAAAAATTGTATCATTTTGGGCAGGCAAATACTTGTATGATTTAGGGAACGTAAGTCAACTTTCTCCCAAACTACTTGCTTTTGAAAAGGGTTAGCTTTTTGGTAGAAAGAAAACAAAACATATTCAGAAAGTTTCAATGCTCCCCAATACAGCACTGAAAATCCACAAAATATGGATACAACCACTCAGTATAATCAATAGTAACTAATCAGCAATAATTGCTTAACTTTCCCGAACGACTATGAGTATTACTGAGTGCAAACAAGGTCACATTTGCTCAGTAATAATGATCCAGGCTAACTAAAGAATAACGACTTTGAATAGTTGTCCATTACTTGGTGTTATTTAATAGTGCTGCATTTTCTGCTAACAATCTTGCATTATTTAGATTGTATTTTGAACAGCGCTGGAGGCTACTTCTATTTAGAATGTTTCCTGGAACCACGACCTAAAAATGCAGTATTCTTTTCATTACTTACAATTAGAATTGAGTAGAATTGAGAAAACGAAGTGCCTGGTGAGCACTATCACTTTTGTTCACACTTCATGACCGAGACAATAAATCTGTTCAGGCTGATGATGGAGAAAGCCCCCACTAAGCCAACAGCAATAGACTTGAAAGCTTTATGAATTCTTCTTCACTAGCCACTGACGTTAGCATTAAGGCTGGTAATACAGAAAAGGGCAACTTCTGCAGGAATTCCAATGAATGGAGCAGAAACCTTCCTTTCCCCGAGTCAGTTCGGGATAACAGTTACATTTCAGTCATTTGCAAAAGGAAACAGCAGTGTGATCAGCCTCACTGATCAAAGGTTGAGTTTTTCTCGGTTTGGAGGCAGAACTCTGGGAGCGAAGTTTGCAGAAGAGGCAAGCCGTTTCTCCCTGTGCCAGGCAAGCTGTTCCCCAGAGCGGGATGGACTTCCATCACTCAGTCCTCTCAGCAGGTGACAGCTCTGTGCTGACTTTTGCTTGGAGACTCCCATGGCTACCATTTTTCTGTCAACTCAGATGCTATGAGACAGAGCTTTCCCAAAAGGTACCGTAAGAAGATTGCTGTGGAATTGACCTTGGTCATTCTATGTGGGAATTAGTTAGTAGATGAACCTGTTAATTTTCCCACACAGAAAAAATCTCTGCAATTTTCAGAAAAACACGCAGCATTTGGTTTCACCGGCACATGGGAACGTGCTTTCTTCCCTCCCTTGTGGGGCCTAGGGCATAAAGGGGCTCTCTAGAAGGCGACAGCTTGAGGGAGAACGCGGGAAGGGGATCACAAAGCAGTCGATGGTCACTACCGCATTGTTTTACCACCTGGGTAAAGAGACTGGAATATTATGGTGCTGGCCACCACAGCGATGGGAACTCACCTTCAGAGCTCCCTCACGAAGCTTGTAGAGCTCCTGTGCTGGGAGGGATCCAGCGCTCCTTCCCAACTGTTTATAGGACCTCTGTGTCCACAAGCGCTCTCCTTGATGAGCTGCATATAAGTTGCTTATGATAAGGGTCTTTATTAATTTTTTTTTTTTTTAAGTGTGGAGACTGACTAGCATGAATCCTACATTTATCACTTTTCTTCTTTTAAAAGCTAAACAGATGGCCTATGAATTATGAAAAGGAGGATTTGCTTTTGCTTTCAGTACATGGTCATGGAGCTTGGAGGGGGAGCTCAATGCTCCCAGCAGTTTGCAGACTGGCAGGAAAGGTTATATGACCATATTTAAAGCTGGAACACAAGAAAAATAGATAACAATAGCAAAGCTGGTAGCCTGAGTTTTGCTGTCGCAATCGCTGGCTGAAAGGAATAAAAAGGAAGCATCTTCCAGGTTTGCAGTGGTGATCTCAGTATTGTGAGGCCAAGTAAGAGTCGTATGTAAGTAGAGAATACTGGAGCCCAAATGAAGCTGGCAGACTGCAGACAGCCCACTTTCCACATTAAGGAAATAAGCCCATAAGTCTGAAAAGTGGGTCTTTCAATAATTTGTCTTTTCTGAAAGGTTGCCAAACAATTCATTTTCCAGGGGAATGGATTTCCAGCGGATTCCATTTCTATAGGAGGTAGCAGTGGTCATTTGGGGAACAGGAAGAGAGAAGAAAAGAAAGAATCACTCCACAGAACAAAGAAAAAACCTGAAGTGCCTTATGTTTAACCACTGAAACTGAGATTTGTAATTCCCTATTTCATGGAGCTAGTTATAAACTAGGCCTACTCACTTGACTTAAATGGAAATGTGAAGCAGGGTTTAGCTTTGCCAGAGTTCACAAAGCAGTTCCCTTTGTTCTGGTGGCAAGGCATTTGTAATCCCCAGGCCACATGGAACTGGCTCTGAACCACAAACTGAAGCCAGCTTAGAATCCAATAGAAAACCACAGGGAAAACCAAGGGAGTTTAACAAGTCTCAGAACAAAAGCAAGCAAAATTGTGAGGTTGGCTTGACTTCGAAGCAAGGACAAGAGGGAAATAGGGAGGATATAAAGACATGGATAAGAAGGACTTTTTAAATTGAAGTGTCAATCCCTAAATTATTTTTCATCTTGCTTTGGATTCAAGACAATTCATCAGCCCTATGGCTGAATTCAAATTAGAGGAAATATTCACAACTTTGGAAAAAACTTTTTTGGCATTTGTGTTTCTGCTAAGTGAGGGTGGTTTGCCAAGAGAGTGAAGTAAAACAATTTTGTCTGTAGTATACATGGAACCTTCCCTCCTCGTTTATCGATTTTCTTATAAAGAGGAAAGAGGTAGCAAAATGGTTGAGTATTTTATATCTACTCAACTGAAAAAATCCCTGAATTTTAACTGCATTTTTTTTTTTTTTCCTTATAGGTTCATTTTTCATTAAGTGTTGGAGTTTTTATTACATTCTAAGACTTTGGTCTTAGAACTAAGACTATGGTGGTAGATCCAAAAGCTGGGAAGTGCATTTACCAAAGCAATGCTCCTGGAACAGCAGAGCTCAGACTTAGATCTCTCCCCATGTACGTAAACACTCTGACTGGTTTAATGACATTTTCATTAGCTCACTGGAATACTGACTGCAGGACTGCATAGGTCAACCCTTACATTCATCTTTGCTTGTCCTGAGTCAAAGCAGTATCAGCAATAACTACACCACCAACTGTCTTTGTCCATCTGAAGGTCCACAGCAATTAATGCACTACCAGATCCACTACCAGCTGCTATATGAATGTGCCATGTTATCAGATTTCAGACTTAATAGAGCATTTGATTGTTTTCCTCTCTCTTCATGAGTATTTCATAAATTTATTCCTGTCTAAATTTCACACTTCACATAACGGTTACCAAGCAGTTTTACTGGTATCTGAGTTTGTTCCGCTGAGATCAATGAGGTCATGGTTTGGTGATCTGCTTAAAGAAAAATGAGTTATTATCATTGTTTTTTTCAGATGACACAGATGTAACATCCTTCCTAAAAACAAATGGATTATTACTTAGTCTTCCAAGGTTTCATTCAAGTGCTAACTCATTTCTCGGTTGCTATCACTGCTAAATGTTTGGGGCCATTGTCTGGAAAAGATCAAATTCCCGTATCTGGTGTAAATCACTCTCAGAGGTTACAAATCACAGATCCTCCAATGTTTTTGGATTTTTTCTTCTCATCAATTTGTCAAGTGAGAGCAATGCCCGAAGAGGAACAATTCAACAGATGGCTGGCACTGCTGTAGTTGCTTCCTGAAACACAGGTCAAGAGGTGCAGGGATCCTGCAGCTTGTGTGTGGTACCGGGCACAACTCCAAACATTCCCGTCTTGTATTTTGCTTGCTCGTTGCTGTTATAACTGTAATTCTAATACCAACTCCTATGCATGAGAAAAAGAAACCCTAATCCCATGTTACCTCTCCTTTAATGTCTGACTGGTTTTCAAGATCCTACTAGTAAAAGAAAACAACATCATGGAAGTATGAGCTCAGAAAATGAAGTGCTAAAACAGTATGATGTTACAAATCCAACATTCTTGTGTTATCTCTACTTCCTTTGATCCTCCAACAGAGACCTCCACTGTGAATCCCCATAAAGGTACCATTCAAGGCCTCATTCCCTTCAAGAAGAAGTATTTGTGTTGAGCTTAACCCATCACTCTAAGAATTTTTATTCTTTCTGTACTTCTTTTCTCCTAAGATTCAATCGCTACACAAGACTCCCTAGAAATAAGATGATAATTTGAGCTTGACTAAAACATACTGGAAGTCCCAGAGGCCCATGTTTTACAAGGCAGGCAGACTATACCATCACTATGCAAAAGAAACAACTTCGGAGCAAAGTCACTGAACGGTAATTTTAAAAGGCTCACATTAATGACAGCTTGAAAAACAGACAGCCAGGGATGTCTCCTCAAGTTAACCATCAGAAATATGGTTCTCACCAGAGGCACTTAAAAGCAAGACCCGTACTCCGCACTGTGAGTTTAGCCCTCTTCAGGGAATTTTCAGGCTTCCTGGATACTGGGACAGAGAAGAAAAGATGTTCGGATCTGGCAGCTGGGTAGAGTTTCTCACAGTTGGGTCTCTCTCACCAAAGCTTAGATCTATGTTTAAATTGAAGTCGGACTTCAGCTAACATCCTTATTAAGAGGGAAATGTGATGCAAAAATGTCAGGATGTGTCTACTACAGTCAGTGACACAGCCCGTAACAGCAAGGCCGTGATTTGAAAATTCAGGGATAATCTTTAGTATCATGTTTCTGAAGTCTCTCTGAGAATAGCAAGTGACAGCCAGCCTGCTTTGCACACAGTTAAGGGTCAGGAGGAGCTGTTTCTGGTTGCCTTCGCGCACACGTGCACTGGTCCTGCTGACCTCTGCATCGTGACAGAAGCAACTGGAAAACAAACAAATCAGCAATCCGTCCTTCCAACAGGGACTGCGCAGGCACAGAGAGAAAATCTCCTAGCATTTAAGTTGAATTACACAGGTCAACAGTGTTACTTGGGTATTTTGTGGGTTTTTTCAAATCTTAAAAAATGTTAGTTATTAGAAATGAGTATATGAGAACCTAAAACAGAACATAGAAGAAATGCAGAAGCCAGAACAACACCGAGTTATCTCAGCAGATCACACCTAAGTTCATGAACTCTCTGGTCTCTACCAGCTTCAGCACAGCCTGTTCCAGCAGAAGAAATCCTGTAATTGGCTGGGTTTGCTCTCGGGGAAAATGTCTTCCTTGCCCTTAAGAATTACAAGGTAGCAAGTTGCCCTGAAGTTTGCTACTGCAAATGACTTATCCCTTTTCATTTATTTCCTAATAATTTTCTATTAGAACTCTGGATATTACTGTTAAATTATACTGTCTTACTGAAAAGCCCCATTACAAACGACATAAATCTGAGTCATGGGGACAACTGCTCCCAGGAAAGTATTAAGAAATCCCCTTCCAGTAATTCTGTATTTGTAATACTGTGTTTCTGAGAGCACTGAACACTTTCTCCTTTATTTCTTCCAACCCACACAGTGGGTGAATTAGTGCATCTACTCCTCTATGCTTCTTTTTATTAGACATCTAGCACACAAAACAAAAGTTGCCTTCAGGATAACCAGCAAACTTGTCTGCATTGCTAAAGCTCACTGATTTTGCTGCCTCCGGGAATCAAACCTGTGGAGCATGTCCTTCTTCATGCATGTAAGTGCCACTTGCAGATGCAATGAGGAAAGGCAAGCTCCCCCTCAGCCTGTATACAGGCAACGGAGCATGGAAACCAGTGGATCAGTTATTATTTCATAGGGTACACAAGGAATGCTATCACGAAGAATCATGAAGTGGATGTCCTTATGCCAATTTGCAATGAGAGCTGTTTGGGTCTTGCAGCTGAGTCCTCCTGCCCGCGTCCTTCTGCCAAACAGAAGAAATGATTCTCCAGGATCACTCACCAAATACCAGTTTAACTCCCTATGGCTCTGTCACCTTGTACTTTGGGCATGATGGATTTCCTCGGGAAACCCTCCATTCATCTGTCCACTCACAGGACACATACAACACTGTCTACTGACTTGCTACAGTTACAACTGGCTTGATGAGGGCTTCAACAGGAGCGGTACCTGGGTAACCACATTCTCCTCCATTGTTTTTTGGAGAACAGAACGGAAATAAAAACTCCCTGACATGTTGGAGAGGAGATGGATGAACAACATCTTGCCAATAGCTCTCCTGCATGCAAAGCTGACTGCATGAGGAAGCAGTCACTCTGCTTTGCATCCTTTCTCTCCACCACGCAAGGTTTGAAGCCCATCAGCAAAGGCAATTGTTCCACGAGCAACCAGTGACAGTGAGCTGAAATGTTTCTGAGGCACTGCAGCACATGGAGTTTCGCTACGACAGTCTGCAGGGACTGGAAAGTAACGTCAGTTTTTTTAAAGGTATTTAAAGCTGGGATTTTACTATTAAGAAAGCAGAAGGATACACAATATTCTCATTCTTGTGCATGCTGCTGCAACAGGGAAGTCACTGGCTGCTCTCCAACCACAGAGAAGCATGGGCCTTTCTGCTTGAAGCCCTGACTGTTCCTATGGCTTCTCCTCAGCAGTGAACACTGGCTTGCAGAAAGACAGAGGATGGATATTTTCTCTTTTAAAGCTTTAGAGAAGGAGGGTGAGTGAGCAGAAATATACATATCACCAGGCAAAAGAAACAAATCTTTGTTTTTCTGCAAGTGTAACTGTCAAAAGAACAGATAGAACTGATTTCTCTCAATAAAGACAATGTCATCAAAATGATTTGCAGGGGCACCATCAGGTTTTACACATTTCAGATAGAAAAGCAGAAGCATTCTGATTCTACATTTCCCCTGCATTTTGATAATGCCAAAACATTATATCTCAGTAAGTTAAATTTTATTTTATCATGAATCATACTGACTTTAGATTGTATCCGCTTTAACACTGTATTCAAACACTGAATACCATATATCACAGGGATTTTGTTTATACAGAATCAGTCACTTTTAATGTTGGAAATGCCACACACTTTTAATGCGTGACATTTAATGTTAGTGTCATACAGAGCCTGGGAAGACTCTGCCATGCTGAATCCAGGCACTTGCTCAAAGTGTGAAATTCAGCTGGCTTCTACAGAGATGCCTGGGACAGTACAGCCATGAAAGCTGACCACGTACCAGTGTGCAAGTCTGAGAGGTAACTATGAGATATGTCATCCATCAGCTACTTCGATGTGCTCCTCTTGGATATCTGATCAACAAAGACACTGGCCCACTAGAAATGATCTTTTCAGAGCATGTCTACGGGCAAAAAAAGCACTTGCCCGTGAAACAGATGGAAGGAGGTATTCTATGACTAAACTGGAATTATAACACTGAGTTCAAAGGGATTTGAGATACAAACTCACCTTTGTCATGAACAGTTGGATACTGAATAAAGCCAAAGCACCTGAACATGAATCTTTCTGTAATATGAAGATATTGCTACCAACAAAATGAGTGACTGTATTAAAACACGTATTGTAAGAACCATGAGGGACGGCTACAGCAAAAGTGACCTTATCCATACACATTTTCACATGATTTAGCCCAACTTTCCTGTTTGGACCTGAAAAAAACCTCGTCCTTCCTTTCAGTTGAAAGCCAGACTTTCAGTGCTCAGGAAGAGGTCCAGCTTTTCCTGGGATGATGGGTGCATACTGCAGTCCAGGCTGTAGGCGTTTGAAACAAGTTCCTCAGCTCCTCCCAACACCCACTGAAGCGAGTGCACCAAGGTTATGCCACAAATGAAGTTTTACTGACAGCCCCTCCAGGCTGTCTAAATCTGATTTTGATTTGCTGGTCATGCACTCCACAGACATTCTGAAGCCTGAAGGCTTAAAATCTACTATCAGTCTATTTTATTACTGCTCAGAAAGTAGTATCTCAGTATTTCACCAGTGGCTCTTCCGGGCATGTCCATAGCAATGCTGATCTCCATTAGGAACTGTGCAGATAGGGACAAAGTAAGGGAAAAAGGATAGGCAGATTCCCTAACTTGATTTGTTGGGAGTTCTCTGGCATCAAATGCTGGTATTAAAGATCTGCAAGCTTATTTCCTGATAGGCATTCAAGGCCCTCACTCTCTTGTCAGTCTGCATCCTGTACAAACATCGCGGCTCAGCTCTGTCAGCCAGTCGCGCGAGCACAAACCTCCACCTCCTGCTTTCCCTGCACCTCCTCAGGGCCTAGACTTTCTACCCTCCTGATTCACATTATGGAAATTCAGTTATTTTATTTCACCAACTGCTAACTAACAGCAAATATGCACTAATCTTTTACTCCTACTGATCTTGCTCATAAAGCATCTACTCAGTATTTCAGTTTATTTCAGAGCTGGGCCCAGTTAGAAGAAGGGGCTCCAGGACTAGTCCCTTGTTGAGGGCAAAGGTGCTGCTAAACTTTCCTGAGATTTCTTCCCTATCTCCTTTTCTTTCATCAGATTAAAAAGATCTAACTAGGCACAGTTCCTGTTCCCTCTTTAAAAAACAGAGGCTTTTAACACAGAAAAACAACTGTATTTGTTCAGAGAGCAAAAGCAGGATGTGTTCCGGCAAATGACTGTCTTATACACTCAGAACTTTAGGGCCACCCTATACATTTAGATTTATTTCAGTTTCCACATTTGGTTTTGGTGCTCTCATCTCTGAGTCCTTCAGTGAAGATGCTTCGATCCAGAGTGCTGATGCAAAAATCCCAGAACACCAAACCTCTGTAATGGAAAGGCTGAGGCTTCATCTGAAAGTAGCATTGGTGCATGCTGGAAGATCAGTGGCACATCCAGGACCTTTACTGCAAAGAGACCTCCAGAATGCAGTGTTTCCATATTGGGCAATAAAGTTGTGGTACAAATGTCCCAGCATTTATCTGGGAACTGTAATGAAACACACATCTATCCATTAGTCGAGATCTCTTTTGGATGTCACTGGACCTTGCTGTAGTAATATCCCTGGTTTGGCACAGAAAAGGTACCTGAGAGCAGAGCAGATCCATGGAATTCACATGGATTAGTTAACACAGCTCAACTCTGCACTCTTTTAAAAAGTCCCTGCAGAATCAGGACCCCTTAATACTTTACAGCCATGCTTAATACTGGAGAAAAACACCACACTTTGGTTTGCACCTGAGTGTCAGCTCGATGTCAAAATGTATTGTAAGATTTTACACACATCCCCCCACCTGCCTATGCAACAATGTCTAATTGGTTAATAAAGGAGAGACAATATTTAAATTATGGTAGAGACCTCTTCAGCCTGGAGAAGCAATGTCTTTCATTAATGCTGCTCTAATAGTCTTAATTTTATTCAGCATTACAGGTTAATTTACAGAACAAACATTATGATTATTGAAGTGACAATTCTGTACAGGAAAGCATTCACTGGCACATTTAATTTTTACCCATCTCCAAATCACTGTCATAACAGCCTATCCTTCACCTGCTCGGACCCACCCTTTTCAAGCAGCTTCTGAAAAACTCCTTCCAATTGCTTCAAAGATACTCATGCCTTGATCCTACAAGCATCCATAAGCAACCAGAAAATACAGCTTCTTGAAAAACAGGGTTGTTTTTAGATTTGGGAAAAGGCTTTTCAACAAAGGAGAAATTCAGTGAAATACGCAATTGCCATTTCCCCCATACAGTCTTCTTTTTTGCCATGTTGTTTTGACTGGGAAAAAAGTAACAAGTTGGGGGAGAGTGAATTAGCTCCCGTCATTGTCTGTGACATCCTTTATGTACAACTTGCTAAAAACCCTTGGTGCTCAGTTCCCTTCTATCAGAGAAGATCTTCCCAGCTCAGGAGAGTGTCCTTCTTTTCAAGCCATACACAACTTCTGCGATGGGGACCTCTTGTCCCCACTTCGCCTTCGCACTGCATCCAAGCACCTCACCCCCTTGCAGCCTTTGGCACAGACAAGTACGAATTTCAGACAACGGTTCTAAGGCAAGAGACGTGAAGGGGCTGAACGCAGCACATGCTGGCCACTGGGACACGCAAAGGTGGGTCTTCACCCTTCCAGCAGCACAGGGAATTGCACCAGGGCTTCCCACATCTTTCGTGAGCAGCTAGAAAGAAAGTTGTTTAAATTTGAATTTCTTCTGATTTTCTCTTAGAGGACATAAATGAAAACTTCTTTCTTGAGAAACACTTCAAAAGTTTTAGACTTATCTTGAACCAAAAGCATGTTGTTCCCCAATTTTTTTTTCATTCCTCTACCAAACCAAAAGACTCCATTATGCATGCAACCCTAAATCCAGTGTTGCACACTGATGGACAGTCACCTCTTCATTTCCACTGCACTGAGTTCTCCCTACCAGGCTCTGTTCCTTCACCTACAAAAGAAGGCATTTGTAACAGAAATTGCTAATGTTTGTAGAAAATAAAATCATATTCTAGAATTACTGCTCTTACTTATGACCTCTTCATTCTCACAAAGCAGGTGATCCTGGTTAATGCCTACAAGACAAACATCTGCTTATCCCCCTCCAAAAACAACAGATTAATAAAGCTGAATTACACAGTTAATGGTGTGGACAGTCTACCACAAAAGTGTGATCATATTTCAGAATATTACATCTAGCCAAATTTTAATGAAATTAAAATAAATAACTATTGCTATTTCCTCAGCTATTTTAAGCCACCTACGATTTCATAAATAATAACAGCAAGGATACTTTACCAAATTTTTGGAAGAAAAAAATAATTCAGTAAAGGAAGAAATGTAGTTTTTTATGTGTAAGCATTATATATAATATTCTGCACTCTGACACACATCTGAAAAAGGCAAAAATATCTGTAATTATGTAAGAAAGTTCTAGACAAAGCAGGAAAACTGCATAACCAACAAGGAAGATCTTATTGCTGTGTAATGCCTTCCAAGAAGTGTGTCATATACCTTTTATCTGAAAATGAGGAAAATGCATGAATTATTTAAGAACTTGCCTATTTATTACCAAAACTACTTTGTCATGTAAATGAGCAAAGAGTTCTGAAATTTCCCAGAAAAAAGTATGTCCCAGAATTAGATCCAACATCAATTCTTCATTATTCATGTAAGAATCATATTAAAATTTCAGAGCATTAGTAACTTGATTATCACAACAGCAACTTCTTATGAAAGAAGTATAGCTCCCTGGAAACATGTAAATCACCATTTTCCCATAAGATTTCAAAATCAGAGAGCTCACATTACACCAAACATGCGACAGAGCAGCTAATAAAAGAATAATTAACTCCAAAGGCTGCAACATAGACTTCATCGCAAGTCGGGCAGATGCATCTGATATTTATACTGGACATCAGTCCCCAGTACAAACCACCATGCACCACAGCACAATCTTTGATTTTAGTAGCACCCTTCAGGATCAAAACGGACTGAGGCAGCTGAGACAAGGCAGCCAGTCTGAGCAGAGATGCCGAGAGAGCAAATTCAGGGCTCTGAACAGTGGTGTCATTTTGCTGCAAATATTTTATATTAAATTAATCAAACTTGTGTATAACTTCAGTATGGAACAGCAGACAAGGACGAAGCAAGCTTCATTCTCTGAAACTAAATAGTTTAAAACCGAGTCATATAAACTATCTGTAAACTCCTTTTAATTCCAAACTGGATCATTTAAGGGATATTTATTCACTCACTCTTACAGTCCTCCTTTTTTATCTTCTCATTTTAGGCACAGAGCTGACATCAACATCCACATGATGTAAGTCACGAGCTCCAGCACATGCTTAATTTAAGGCTCATCCAATAGTTCCAAAATACTTCTGAGACATGCATTTCAGTGCCTTACCAAATGAGGTCTGCTTCAATTTATGACAAATCACAACTGTATATCAAAATAAACATTTCTTCCAAACCAGACAGAACTGTAACTCCCCATGGCCTAACCCCATCAGAATAATTCAAACGGTGTCTAACTCTTGAGTAACTCAGAGGATTTGAAAAAGAGCATTACTTAACCAAAACAATTCATGATTTAAGAAGCACCTAGTTCTGAAGGTTCATGGCAAATTGACAATCTGCAAATACTGGAATTAAAAAAAAAAAAGTAATTAAATGAAAGCACATGTTTAATTATAACTATTGGAAGAGGTAAGTATAATTACCAGGGAAACTAATTGTGAGACAAAGCATTATGAGACATACATAATTATGAGTATAAAAATAATGACTATATATTAATGGGCAGAATATCTCAATCCCGAGAGCTAAATTTCAGCATTTGTTTTTAACCAAGACAATCTGTACATTCTCACTTTGACTTTAACACAATACCCACCTTAGAACGCATGTGTAGAAACCACTGTCTTGCACCTCAACCGAGTGAAACCATATTGAATCTTCATCCTTGCTCATCCTAACTTCAGAAAATATAATGGGTTCTTCTAAATCTCCTTTGTTTTTGTACCACATAAGCCTAAGACCTGTGCTTTGGGCCATGCTATAATTAGTTCTGATATAGCTGTAGAAAAGGGCACATTTCACTCGGACTGGTTCACCTGCCAAAGCCATGTATGTCTTGAGATCCACTGACCAGTCAATGCAACCATCAACTGAAAGCAAAACAATAATAAAGAAATATTAGATACAGATACATTTTTTCAACATAGTGAAAGGCAGCTTGTGAAATGCAATGCAATTAAATAAAAGAACCTGTTTCATAGCAATGTGAAAAACCTGAAGCAGCCACTGGCAATTAAAGGGTTTTATACATCTTTTTTAGTTGCATGTAAATGCGTATGTGCAGGCAATAAATAGAGCCCACTGGGCCAGCTCAGTTCCATTTCTTTAGAAAATCATTACTTTCATCCCCAAAACATCAATTCTTTAATAAATAAACCAAGTGTTTTCACCTTAACTACTTGTCCCAGTGAGCCCGTTTTGAATTTTTTAATTCCTTGCTGGAGGAAAACATACACTGGCATCTGATCCCAATCTCATCCCGTAAAACTTTTCCATTCACCTCTGCTAATTATGTTACATAAAAAAAAAAAAATAACAGACATGACATTTATCTTTCCTTTTCAAGACAGTTCCACATAGATTTTTTTTCTCCTACAGCCTACTCAGACTGTAGAGATATGTATTACACACAACAGGATACAACTCCAACATGCTACCTACGCAATCCAGCTTAATACAGGAATTGTACAAACATGAAAAGGGGTATTTTGATGTTCTGTTCAGCAAAAACTTTTGAAACGGTTTTATTGATACTTCACTTGAAAAATGAACATGTCAGCCAGTTTAATGAAAGATTACTTGTCCCTACAATTTTTTTCTCCCATTATTTTAAATTATCTTAGTTACAATATTTTCCTAGAACATGCAGCCATATCAACATGTAACTCCTCCTCACATATCAGAGCCCTTTTAATTCAGTCTTTTTTATTGCTGGAAAAAAGGTAAGCCTGAAAGCTAACCAAGAATATAACCAAAGAAAAGGACTGCAAAGGCAGATCATCAATAGGCAAATACACTACCTAAAATTAATAGACTTCAAGAAATGTGTAGTTTTTAGAATTTGTTGCTCATATCCAGCTACACGTAAGCGGGACATCTTTACCCTTGATGTAGCTACCTCACATTCAACCAAGAAAGGTTCACGTTGCCTCTTCCACATTTACAGTATCAATTCTCAAACTCTAGATATTCTCACACACTCTTCATTTCATATACGTCTTCAATAGCATTCACTAACTGATTTTTTCATTTACTCCCTAAACAAATGTAGTGAGCCAGAATTTCTACATGCAGTAGAATACCAGATCTAGTCCTTTTATTTTAGTGGCTTTTACTCCTTTTGAATTACGCCTACCATTTTTTTCAGGCTTCTCTTGAATCCTTCAAAACTAACTGTGGTAAATGGAAGGTTTTAATTTTCCCATTGCGGTAAGTCAGCTTTAACTGTACTGTGACCGCATGAACCATGCAACTGATCCGTATTTTAAATCTGTCAACACTGAGCACTTTCATACCTCTCTAATACATAAACTTCCACATAGCATCCTGCTGTAAAACAAACTAACCTGGGCTCAAGAGGGAAGGGAAACTGGTTACTCAAAACTATACTTTTAATGTATCTGCTGTCATGAGGTACTGACAGGCGAAGGGAGATGGTACAACACCTTCACCCCAAGTGGTGCAGACCAGGGTGCCTGCTCCTGCCACCCACCCCACACACAGCGGCTGGCTGTGCCAGTCAACTTCTTACTTCAACAAGAAAAGCCCCAAAACCAAAACGTTCACCTGGAGTTAGGTACACACAGTTTCGGTTAACTTCCATTTTCATTTCCATACTTATTTTGCTTAAAACATCCTGCTGATTTAAATTAAAATTCATTGCTTCTTGGGTTTAACAGCTACTGTTAATGACATAAAATGAAAGGCCGGTAGCCATTTACTGACTTTCCTTCTCCTCACTGCTGCAGCATCACTTCTTCCTCTGTGTTCTCCCTCTCATGGCTTAGTGCCACTCAGAACAGGACAAGTCTGGATAATCATTATGAAAATCATGTACTGAAGTGTTTGTTCTCAGCGCATCGCCTCCAAGTTTACAACATCCTTCACCGTGACTAAAGCCGCACACTGTAACTCAAACATTCTCTTGGAACACTGCACCCACCTCTCTCTGCGATGGTGTTACACAGACACAGGCAACCAACAACAGAGCTGGAATAAAAGTCACCCAGACCTACAAACCCATCCAATCAATTTTTACATTAAAGCCTGGTTCTGACATCATAAATTATTTTCTGTAGGTGGCTTTGAAGGCTTTTACATGGAGTGGGTATCACTGTACTCCATACAGAGCTTCCTCACAAAAGCTCTGTGCTTTTTTAAGCCCTGCTCTTCAGGCTGGTGTGAGTTTACAAATAAAGAACGGGACAGAGCTTACAGCCGCCTCCTCTCAGCAAGGGACGTGAGCGGCAGCGCTGGGCTCTCCCGACGGAGAAGCATCCCCGTTCCCCAGGACACACAGGTATTCTCAAAGGCACCCTTCCTCCCGGGCTCCTGCAGTCACAAAAGTCTAAGTAGGGCTGCAAGCTGAAATGAATAGGGGCCCGGAAGCGGAATTTAGATACGAACTAATTCAGCCGATCTAATTAATTCTGTCAATCTTCTGTCAATCTAATCCTGCTCATCTAGTGCTTTCACACCTTTGCTGGTTCAGCAAAGTTAAACCCCAGTAAAGAATAACTGACCTTCAGGCACACATGGAAAGCTTGTGGGCGAAGCAGAAAGGTGCCGTTTTTTCAGATATTTCACAGAGCACAGTCACAACTAGGCAGAGTTACAGAGTTAGGTACTGATTCAACACGAAAATCCAGCTTCGGAAGCTGAAAAGGCCTCTGCTTCCAACAAAATTTCTCCCACATCCACACCAAACTACTTGTCCAAGCACCACTCAAATGAACACTAAGCATCCTTCAGCACCCTTCAATCTGCCTCATCTTCCACTTTCATTCAAAAATGTCTTCTCTCTTCTCATGTGCACTTCTCTATTAGTTTATTTTCAAAATTACAACCGCTGGAGTATACAAAGCGCAGCAGAACAGGTGAGACACCCCTGAATGGTAATTTACAGCCAGGTCGTGGAGTGGCTGAAACCCACCCCCAGCTGCCCTCAGCCACGGTGACCTGCCCCCAGCCCAGCCCCTGCATCTCCAAAGAAGAAGAGAAAGAAAAGGAGATTTACACCAGAGACCTGTTTCCAAATGGAAAAAGTATCCGAATGGAAGAATTTCAGCAGCCAGCGGCGAGGCTGACCCCAACAAGGGGGAAGGGGGAAGGTGCAGGCAGGCTGCCTGCCCTCGCCCCTGCCCGCCCCGGCTGCTCCCCGCAGCAGCTCACTCCCGCAGCGCGCCAGGAGGAGGTAATTACGGAGAGCAGCGCACACAGGGAGCGGAGTAACTATTCATTATCGGGTTGATGACATCTGCGGAGGGGAGAAGTCTCACAGAGCGCCTTGACTAAATCTTAATTATTGAAGAAAGACTAATCAAACAGGAGACGACTTTTTCCCCTTGCTCTTTTGTTCTTGTTAAATACACAGTCAAGAACGTTTCCACTTATGAAGCTGTAGAGGCTAAAATCTAGGTCAGGCTCCCTGTGCTCACGTGGAAGCCGGAATCTTTCCTCTTGCCGCGCTGTCAGTCACTGGAGCGTGAGCACTGTGAGATTCATTTGGAGTATTCTCCAAGCTGTCATTATAAATGACTGGAGCTGCTTAGGTGGAGTTTAGCACTCCATTATCCAGAACAAAGTTTGCTGTCATTTTTGTTGGGCTGGCTCTCAATACCTAACATGATCAGGGTGGTAAGAGAAAAATAATGGCATTAGAGAGAGGTACTTATTATATAATAAACATATATACTTCTTTCCTCTGCTACCCAATAATCAGCTGATCCTTAACAAGTGCCTGACTGAAAGCTCATTCAAATTAAATCCTATCTATTGTGGGTGTATTCTAGACACTTTCAATACAGACAATTATCTGAAAATTTTTCTAAAATTTGGAACATTGAGAGGATATGGAAAGCACTGTTCCATTTTTTACCCAGCTCCTTAAGGAGAAGATGTTTGCCGATCTATCTGTCAGTCCCCCCACCCCGTTAGCTTAACTTCTGACACAACTGACTCAACTTCACCCTACTTTGCAGAACATAAAAGTGTGCAGGGACACGAGAGCCCTACACGGGTGCAGGAGAGAGACCCGACGCGTCCCCGCGGGCAGGGAAACGCAGCAGCCACTCGTGGCGCCGGGGCCCTGCTGGGCCCATCCCCAGTATCTATCCAGGCTAATGCAACCTGAGGAGATAGTGAATTGAAAATGAAGGTTTCAAAATGATTAAGCAAATTAGAGATTAAGTTGGCTGACAGTAAGTTACTGTACTTTTATGTCAGCAATCACCCAAAGTGTGTACTGCATCTTCTTCCCTAACATTTCCTGGTAATTTCCCATTATTCTTATTTTAAATAAATCTAGTTGTCTAGGGAGTCTAGATGCATTTTAACATGAACCATTATAATTTATGAGCAATTATAGAAGACCATGTACATAGTCTCTGAGTAATTTGTCTTTCTGCTTGCTGTCACATAAATAATTTTTTGCATTGCAAATCTGCCTGTAATAATTTTTGTAGGGATCTGTCACCTACAGCAATTTATATCATGACATTGTTAAACATGTTTTCCTACCTTGTTACCTGAAAATCTCATTTTAAATTGAAATCATCTACAAATAAATAATTAAAAAAATAATACACTAGCTAATGTATTAAATTTATTGCTCCACAAAGCAAGCAATGCTTGTGACTGTAAACACGCAGTCAGAAAAAAACCCCACATTCCTCTGATACAGGAGTTTTATTTTTATTTATATATTCGCCATAAAACAGCAGAGTCCAGGAACTGATATCCATCATGCCTGGGGTCTGCAGACACGCAGCAACGATAGATACACTCCATTACGGAAGTCCAAAAAGGGATGCAAATCTTATTTATAGGCTCTTAAAGAGGAGACATCAGTTACAGCCCATGAATTTTAGGCAACTTGGTATTTTCAGATCTTGACTCTGGTGAAAAGGGAACGCACCCTACAGCTGAGCAAACACAGCAATGCCCTTAACAGCTTTGGCTGGCCGTGATCTTCACAAAGGGTCAGGGCGTCTATCACGCTCACCGGACGTAATTGGTTTCCCATCTCTGGCTTTCTGGCTGAGCTGTGCTAATTCTGCTACAGTGCTTACAGAGCCCTGCCAGCATCTCACCACAGCCCGGCATGGCCATATGAAACCTGTCTGTCAGCTGAGCCTAGTGCGGGGTCCCCTGCTGCCCTGCCTCCTCCCAGTACCCTTCCCCGCTCCTCACAACATGAATCACCTAAAAACTCAGAGCAACCACCACCCCTTACCCCCACCTGTGATTCTTTAAATGAGATCTGTCTCTCAGCTGATCCCAGCGAGCGGTCCCCGGCTGCCCTGCCTCCTCCCAGAGCCCTTCCCTGCTCCTCACACCACGAATCACCTAAAAACTCAGAGCAACCATCACCCCTTACCCGCTCCTGTGATTCTTTAAAGACTCCAGTATTCACAGATAATATTTGCTGGTCATATTTCAAACAAAACAGCCGACTTACCACTCTGCGCACTCTTCAAAGTCACAGATGTCACCTCCAAAGCAAGGTAAGAACTTTGCTCGTAGAGCTCCCTCAGCTTAGCTGACCCACCAAACTGGATGGTCGAAGGACACTCTCATAACAATTAATAAAAATCCACTCTACCAAAAGCCACTGGAGCTGATATCGTGCTGGAGAGCACGTTACCCAGTTTTACCAGGGAGAAGGAGCAGCCTACGTTGGCAGTCTTCAGAAGGGAGCAGAGAGTGGCCTTCTCCAGCAGCATGGGAGCCGATCGCAAACAGTGAGCAGGGAGGGGAGGAGAAGGAAGTTCAGGTGAAGCGTCTGCGATGCTTCTTTTCTATGAGTTACAGTTTCACCCTTCTTTAAGTCAAGCAAACGCTAGCTTTTGACTATGTTCATATATTAAACTGCATTTTAGAGAAAAATGAAATAGTTGTCCCTTAAGGGATATAGAAAATAGTGAAAAATACATATATCTGTTAGAGATGAAGACCACTTACAAAACCACCTTTGATATGGAGAAAAAACCAAGTTTATCATGATTCAAACTGGGTGAATTTTGCAATGTTTCTCCTACTACCCTGTTAACAACTTTAACTAAATAATTCATTTCTATCACAGTAAATCTAGATTCAGCAATCATCAGCTAAGACTATTTTGCTGTAGAAACACAACATCTAAGAATAGGATCACTCACAGACTTTGTAGTTTCTCTACTCTAGTCTCCATTTTCTGAGTGTTCTCTAGCATGATTTAGACCATTCAAACTTACTGGCGAAAAACTCCGGGACTTTCAAGACATGCAAAAGTGCAAATATTCCAAAATTCCTAAATCAAATAAAGATGAGCACAAAATAACCTTCATTAGATTTAGCAACATGCAAATATTTCTCCAAATCTGACTAATAATAAGAAAAAATGCATTTACTTATCCTTACAGATTGGCTGAATTTTTTCCAAATTTTGATCAAAGCTTTAAATTTCTGTAAGATGGGCTAAAAGGTTTTTAAGACTTGTGTATGCTTCATTCTTTTTGCCCAGCTTTTCTTGTAATCCACAGTTAAACACCCCAATTCAAATGTCAAATATTCCACCCGAACACTCATAATTTCCTTTGAGGTCAAACAAACTGTAAATATATACTGCCAGAGGTCCAAATAACAACAGATTGCTCTGTCCTGACTTACATATGCATATGGAGCCAGAGGCATTTTAGTCGTATATTGAAAATGCAAAAGAAAGAACATACTAGTAGATCCCCAATCTGTAAAATACTCTAGCGAGGTAAAAAAACAGCTTGGACCCTGAACAAATTCTCAGCTTCCAGGAGCGATGAAATATTAATGACGTCAAGACTTAGAAATTATATTTGAAGGACAAAAACCCTAACGCAGTGTCAGTAGAAGTTACTGGACAGGGGGTTTTCATCCTGTAGCACTTGTCAGCGCCAGCTTTTCAGGTGGCACCTTCTCACACGGACTTTCGGGAATGCTTGCTGATGGAGGGAAGAGCAAATCACAGCTGGCAGGTCAGATTTTGCTGGAGACAGGGAGCTCTGAAACACATTCTGTGATGGAAAGGAAATCTCTGATCTCATCATACTCTTTGCTACCTCTTCCAAGTCAGATGTTCCTGGAGACAGATGGACCTGAAGTGCCCTTCCAAAGCTGTGCTCTCTGCTTCGAGCAGATTGCTCTGCTGAGCACACAGAAAGAGAAGAGCAGGGCATAAAACCAACTGTTTAAAATGCAGCTTATTTACCCTAAAAATGAGTGTTTGGTGACCTTGATCTCCTAATCACTTCAATATCTGGCAGGTTTTTTAAGAGTCTGTGTTGAAGTAAACAGTACAGAAATTGGAACCTCTAAAGCGGTTTGGCTTGAAATATTCAGTGTAATGCCTTGGTTCTCTGTGGCTGTCACCACGTTAGAAAACAATGTAAAAGGCACCTTGAAAATCAACAGCAGTAGAGCCAGGACATGAACAACAAAGAAACCATACTTCATGGCTCTATGCTTTCGTATATTTCGTGAAGTCGCAGACGTGGGTTCATGGACTGTGTCCCAGCCTGTCCTGCCTTGTCAGCCCCTCCTGGCCCCAGCCCTTCCCGCTGCGGCTCCCCTCCCACACTGGGGCAGGCAGATATGCAAGAGTTGTGGGAACGTTCATTTACAAAGCTCCTGCCTCTGCCCAGCCTCCATCTTTGCTCCCACACAAGTAAAGCCAAGTGGGTGATCTGCAGTGAACAAGTTAACCAAACAATTAAATCTCTTTTCTTGTTTGTGGATCTATAAATGAATTCTCATTTCTTCAAAGTCAGCCATGAAATAATGTCATTAAATTTGCACATCTCTCTTTTTGTTTATCCCACTAGCAAGGGAAAGTTATTTTAAACAAAAAGTATGGTTCTGTAGATTGAGTCGCCAGACCATAGAATCATTGAATGGTTTGGGTTGGAAGGGACCTTAAAGACCAGCTAGTTCCAACTCCCCTGCCATGAGCAGGGACATCTTCCGCCAGACCAGGTTGCTCAGAGCTCCATCCAATCTGGCCTTGAACACTGCCAGGAAGGGGGGATCCACAGCTTCTCTGGGCAACCCGTTCCACTGCCTCACCACCCTCATGGTGAAGAATGTCTTTCTTACATCTAACCAGTTATGTGACATTACACCTGCTTCTTGGACTGAACAAGTAACAAAATTTTCCTGTTAAATACTAAAATTTAAATTCCATAATCAAACAACTCAGTGACCCAACGACTCAGTGCAAACAGATAGGAACTCAATAAAGACTGTAAATTAGCTGTTCACCCAGCTCTGAAACACATCTGAACGCCATTTTTTTTTCACAAAAAGCCCACAAAATCTAGTAAATAAAAATACTTCCACTTTCTAAGCTCCAAAAATGGGAGAAATTTTTTTTCTAATGTAATGAATATTGTCATTTTTATTAGTTCTTTGTACTCCTGAGGAAGTCAATAAATGATAGAAAAGCACAAAGAGAGATTTCCCAGCATCTCTGATACTTCTTTGGCACACAGAACTACCTTTAGACAGACAGAAAAAGAAAACAAGAAGAATCAGTATCTAAGAAAAGGGAGAATAACTGATTAAGTAATGAGCAAAACAGACTGAAAATATTCCACTTCATTTATAAATACAACTTTTATCCTAAGAATATTTTGGGTAAGGAGCAACACAGTGGTAATACACTTTATACCTGAAGGTACGTCACTCCAATCTTCAAAACGGGCAAGATGGAGGTCCCAGGGAACTACAGGCTGGTCAGCCTCACCTCCATCCCGGGAAAGATTATGGACAGCTCATTCTGGAGGTCATCATTAAGCAACTGGAGGAAAAGAAGGTTATCAGGAGTAGTCAGCATGGATTCACCAAGGGGAAATCATGCCTGACCAATCTGATAGCTTTCTACAATGGCATGACTGGCTGGGTAGATGAGGGGAGAGCCATAGATGTTGTCTACCTCGACTTCAGCAAGGCTTTCGACACAGTCTCCCATAACATCCTCCTAGGGAAGCTCAGGAAGTGTGGGCTGGATGAGTGGTCGGTGAGGTGGATTGA
>Ga0065711_1004946_pt1 | contig 23214 bp, 14 predicted proteins | sample Hoacrofraction12_FD_59098 | JGI IMG/M metagenome (GOLD analysis project Ga0065711, IMG submission 59098) | Hoatzin crop microbial communities from Cojedes, Venezuela - Epithelial fraction 12 v2 (version 2) | ecosystem: Host-associated > Birds > Digestive system > Esophagus > Crop | place...
CGCTGGCCTCTCTCCAGTAGCTCCTCATCTTTCTTGAACTGGGGAGCCCAGCACTGGACACAGCACTGCAGATGGGGCCTCACCAGGGCAGAGCAGAGGGGGAGGAGAACCTCCCCTGACCTGCTGCCCACACTCCTTGATGCACCCCAGGAGACCACCAGCCTTCTCGGCAGCCAGGACACGCCGCTGGCTCGTGGTCAGCCTGTCGTCCCTCTGCACAGAGCCGCTCGCCAGCAGGTCGGCCCAGCCCGTGCTGGTGCGGGGGGTGACTCCTCCCCGGGTGCCTTTGTCTTGTCGCTAATGCAAAGCCACGAAAAACTTTTCAAGTCTACAACTCTAATACAAACCAACCGACCAAAACAGAACACGCTGGTGGAACGGCCAAGTAGGAAATGCGGGTGCGAGGGTCTGGGTGAGTGAACCCCACCCGCCCAGGCATGGAGAGGGATGTGCAGTGACCCGGGCCTTGCCTGGCCGAGCAGGCGCTGCCATCGGGGAGGACGCCCCGCGTTTCGCCCCCACAGCAAAGAAAGCGGCCGAGCCCCGCTTCAGGGCCTTCCCTGCAGAGCCGCGGCCCCGGGCAGTGGTCTCCGTCCCCGTGCCCACACCGCCACGGGCAAGCAGGCGCGATCGGGGCAGGACGCAAAGCGCCGTCGGCAGCCTCCAGCCCCGAACACACTGTCCACAACCCCGCTATAAACGTCAGGCTCAGCCGCGGCGTCAGCAGCCCGGCGGGCGAGGACAACGCACCGCCGGTGCACAGACCGGCTTGCGACTGCAGTAGTGAGGGGTGTTCACACCAGGGCCGGTCCTCTGACGGATGGATGGGTGTGTTGAGGTGAGGTTACGACAGTGTTGCTGAATAGCGGCGTTTGGACTCGCTCAGAGCAGCGTTTCTCAGACACCGGGCTCCTCTCCGGGGAGGCTGTGACCTCTGAGGGACGCAGAAACTGGCCTAGAGAAAATGGGAGGAAAAATATTTGCTGCTCCCTGCAAGTTCATTTAAATTGAGGACTCGGCAAAAGAACACTTAATAGATGTTTCTTGCTTTTGATGATTTAACCAAAGCTGACCCAGCACAAGAGGATAATCAAGACGTTCTGCTCAGTTTGCTACAGTCAGTAAAGGTGCAGAATATTAAAACAAAATAAAGTTATTAGAGAAATTACATACCTATCATCAACGTCTGTACCTGACTTCAGCCCACACAGGAGTGTACTAAGGTTTTCAGAGACAAAGTCTCTGCACCATGACAGTGCAAACACCCAGTTAAATAAGCTATGTGTCAACACGGTGTTTTATTTCTAGATGTATTCTACAATATACGTGTGTGACAATAGAGGTTTTTGAATGGCACAATTCGACGAAAGTCAAATCCCAAAGAAGGATTTGACTTCAGATTTATGATCAACACAGATTTATGATCAACATCTGCATGGTTCATAAAAATACAATTCTCCCTTCCTGTCTATATGTACTCCTGCTTGTATTCANCATTTCTANATTNTAATAGATGGCCATATTAAAACTGAATGGTAGNAAAAGCAGATTTTTAAGGAACAGCANCTCTAAAAATCGTGCTTTGTGCTTGCAGTAGGATGACACCATTGGACGCTGTAAAATCAAGCCTCAGCAACGTACCATAATGTTGGAGAAGACTCCTCCTGTTTTAAAGCAGACACAGAAGTCAGACAGTGCAAAGTTGGCCTGCACCTCAAACCAGCCGCTGTCTGGATCCGCTCTGAGAAGGGCCAGAGCAATCAGGCTGCCACAATCTCGTTTAGGAGGCAATGTGCACATAAATTATTCAGCATTCTAAAATCTAAAAATCAATGCTTTACGCTGTGTAATCCAGCTTAATCTAACAACCAGAAAACCAATTTATGAGCAGTTTGAGACTAGGCTTTCCCACAAAACTTGAAGAGCTGCCATTGCAGCACGGCACAGGGACCAAGCCTTTGCCTCCCTACGTTACGCACACGCACCACGCTGCAGGACACATGCTGGGCTGTCAGCGCAGGCTGCATCCTCGCCCTCCTCCCCCTCGCAGCGTAATTAATAAGGAGCGCTACATAAAATGCTGACGTAAGTCTCTCAAAACGCTCTTACTCCCTGAAGCAGTAGTACTGTTGGTGCTCGAGCCCTCACACAGCTCTCTGCCGTTTCTGAACCACGGAGGGATGAATCACAGAAGGGAGCAGCAATACGGCGTGTCTGCGAGCTCCGACCCGTACGGCTCCCTGACAGCTACACCACTGCAGTCGATGCGAGGCGTAGCGATACGTACGCAGACAGACAATAACAGTAAATTCATCTGTATTCCCTCCAGTACAGCATCCGATCAGGGCTTAAATAATTAATACTCTGGCTCACGATGTACCTTTTACCCCAGGATCTCCCAGCACTTTGCAGTGTGTGGGGATGGATTTTTATTTTGCTGGAGTAAATAGGGCAGAGAAAGATTAACTGATTGACCAAGGTCATGCTGCGTTAACATTTTGTTTCTGCGCTATCATTTAACCTGCTAGCTGCTGTGACCTTGTAAAGCTAGAAGAACGCCACGTTTTAAAGCTAACAATGTGAAGATAATCTCCCTAAGGTGCACCATATGTTTGTGATTAGGCAAAAGAAAAAGCTTCGGGAGAATCGCTGGCCGTGCGAGTGTTCGCAGCGTTCTCTGGGGTATAATAGCCGGAATTTTCGGCAGAGCCTGAGAGAAGTGGATGCAAAGCTCCCCTTCTATTTCGAGGAAAAATGGTTACTCAGCATCCCTGGGCTCTGCTGAAAAATCAAGCTTGTATACCTATGGAAGTTTCCCAATTAGAAAAACTGGGGTGGCCAGGTGAGACCGCGGAAGGCAGGCTGGTCCATTCCCACGGAAGTTTGGTCCAGGAAGCTCAAGATGCCACCACAAAGCCATATTTTTACCACACATTTTAGCAACGGATGCCGGCCTGTGTGGGCGAAGCCATCTGGGGTATAGCAGCTAAAGCCAGGCTGACCATCCAATATGTCAGTAAAAGACAAAATGGACCAGTAGATATAAAAAAAAAAAAAGGGTTATCACTGCAAAGGTACTGAGGAACGCAGGTGCTCTGCACGGCTCCGGGCTCTGAGCACGTGTCCACCTCTTCGCCGAGCCATGCCCTTGCCACCTCCAGCTCCAGCGATGGGGCGGGACGGCCGCTCTCAGCAGGGCTCTTCCCAGCCCCTCTCCTGTTTCGTCCCGTGCCCGGGATGCGTGCTCCATCCCAGCCCACCGCGCCGGCACAGCAGCGAGCGCGGAAGGCCAGCGTGCCTCCTCCGGCGCAGCCCGGCTCTGGCGCACCCGGCGTGCTGGCTAGGCGACATCCTCTTGTAAAGCTGACACACTCCACTGATTTCCCGTGATTTTTCAAGGGGATGAGGATGTTGCAACGTTTGACTGTCCTTCCTGGTGGCCCTAAGCTGACTCTGCAAAGCTATGCCAGCCTCAAACACCGACGGGAGGGACTCGGAGGAGAGCAGCGGGCTGCAGAAGAGGAGCCACTTGACTTGGCAGGGAAAGAAAACAACCTTTTTTCTCTGCGCGGCTCCCCCAGCAGTGAGTCAGTAGGCCTGACGAACAAACACAAGTTGCCATAGAAACTCGCATGCCTTCCACCAGGAGGAGGAATAAATGTAGGCCAATATTTCTGCTTAGCTGGCTCTTGTTCTTGCTGCGCTCCTCAGCCCGCCTGCATCCCAGCGCCGTACGAGCAACCTGCATTTATTTTGCTGAGGAACGCCCTTGCCCCTGCCGCCAGGAGAAGCTGCAGCGTCGCGCGTGCACACACGCGTGTGCACAGCCGCACACGGGCACACGCAGGGACAGGGACACGCGTGTCGCTGAGCCAGCACCAGGGCTGTTGCTGGGTGCCTGCGGACGAGGAGCCTGGCTGCCTGCGGCAGGCGATGGGGTGGGCGGCGTGGGCAGGGGCCCGGCAGTGCCCCCGCACCGGCAGCACAAACCCCCCGACCCCATCCGCTCGTGGCCTTCGCACCGCGAGCCTGGCAGGGAGGGCTGGAGGCAGAGTCGGAGCAATGGGTTTGAAAGGAAATGTTGGTGCTGGGTTATTCCAGCAGCCTTTGGTTTAAATCAGCTCCTCTCCTCCGTACTGTAGGTTTCTCATCTGTGACACCAGGGTGAGCCCTCAGCGGGTCGTTAATGTACGTCATGCCCTCGGCGACGCTCCGAGGGAAGGGGTACACGACGTGTACAGACACAGGTGCACGCCTGGCTGCTGCTCCTCCCTCACCCACACGTGTTTTCCGTCGAGGCACCCTGGGAGGTAACACTAGAACTAGTAACGACAAAACCCGATGGGTCGAGCCAGTGGCTCGGAAAGCTGCAGGGCCAGGATGAGAAGATGTGGTGTCCTCACATGGGCCTAGAAAAAACACAGCTGTGTCTTTGCAAACGTGTTTTACAGCTGAGTAGAAATGATCACTGCAGAACTATCTTTTTGGGTCTTTTGTTCCCTGAATGTATGTTATTGTTGGGTTTTACTTTTAAATGTACACACGGGGAAAGCTGCTTTACTTCTTTTCTTGCTCCTGTTTTGCAGGTTGCATAAAGGACAAATGGCTTGCTATACATCCAGTGGGATGTTATGCTTTAACTGGACTACAAATAAAAACAATCTATCAGTGGGAATCCGCTGAAGCCTTGTGACCCAAGAGGGTCAACATTTTGCACACAGCAAACCTAATCCTGTGACCAGCAGTGATCTGCTATCCCAGTTCATCTCAAGGGGCAACTCGCACCTGACCTCACTCCCTTACAGGAAACTTGGCTGACACCGTACTGACCTCTCAACCTTAAAAATGGAGTTTGCCATGTGGAAATTAAATCTCTAAACATACAAAAATCATGCAGCGTCACGACTGAAAAATCCTTTATTCAAAAGGAAAGCAAATCTTTCCCTTCACAGTCCTAAAACATGGAGGGGGAATATGATCCCCTTGAGAGCAAGGTGCCTTCATTCCAGGCACAGGACTGTGGTCTTGGGGTCAGTGGCCGTGCTAAAGCTGAGTCCATGCTTACTTGCTAAGCTGAAGCAGATCTTGATTATTTTATTGCTTCCCACCATCTTCCAAGAAAAAAAATGTTTAAGGTAAGAAGTGGGAGTCCTCTCTCTATCTCAAGCCCTCTGCTTACGACAAGGTGTCACTTCTCACCAGAATAACCTCTGCAGTCCAAAGATCTAAGTTTGGCTAGACGATTTCAGTCTTTGTAACAGTAGATGTAGAAGGTAAGTAACGCTACTCAAGCATACACACTACGGTTGTGTTTACATTGAAAGGAATAGTATAGAACAAGAACCACGAAGGAAAATATCTGTTCAAAAATAAGTGAGAGGTAACCAGCTTCCCAATACGCTGGTCTTAAATGTTACTGTCTGTACTGAAGTTACTGGAGCTACCTCATACAGAGAGCTTTACATGTTGAAAGGAAGAGAGATAATTGGTGAGCGATCAAAGATTTCTGCCTGGTAATTTACAATCATTTTGGGGCAGGATTCCTGCGGAGAGGAAAACCAGACATCAGTAGGATGATAAACGATAAAGAGCTCCTATGGAGGCAGTTATACACTCACCCAAATCTCCTGTAAAAATGCAGCAATCTCCTAAGACTTCTAAACCTGCCTTTCTGTGAAGGAGCCCTGGGGTCAGAAATGTGCATGCTTTGTGTACCGCAGAAAGAGAGGCTAACAACCATGGTCCTCTCCTTTCCATGCTTCTGCTGCCAGGCAGCCACTCTGCCTCTTTTACGTGCCTGTGTTTTAAAGCCTCTACATTTGCCAGCAGTAGGTTGATTGATTTTCATAGTATGAGTCGCATGAGTAAAACTACTCGCATACAGAAACCCGTACGGAATCACGAGGCCCTCATCACCATGAAGAGTCCTCCCGTCCCCAGGCAGACGCTGGCATGGCCACCAGCCTCCACGGGAGCAACGCAGACGCTGCGGAAATGTGGACTGGATGGATTTCAAGGAAATACTCACCATGGAGACAAGATTATTTTAGACACAAATTTTAACTTGCACTTTCTGTCAGCAGAATTTTGATTTACACAGAAGCATTATTTCATAGTTACGTATCTTTCCAGATAGCTTCATGCCCAGCACCCCCCCCTACAGCCTCAGAAAATCAGAACTGGGAAAGATCGTGTTCTTCCGTGCATGACTGCGGGAAGCACCGCTCCCTGGAAGGGACTCGGAAAGGGTGATGTTCATCCAGCAGATGCTGATTTCTCACAATGGCTATTTTTACAACAGCAATAATATTAATGAAGATTGGTGATTAACCTAAATTGTTCTTGCTGGAAGGATCAAATAGGCACTGCAGATACGAGTGCCCCTTGCTCGAAGGTGATTTACCCCCGGTCACGCTGGCTGAGGCGGCTCCTGCACGGCGCGCAGGGCGAGGAGGCTGCGCCGGGCAGCCGGTGCGCTGCGAGATTCAGAGCTCTGGCTCTTCTGCAGGTGAGCTTTTAAACTGCCTTTCACTTGGGACAAGAAGCAACAGACAGCGTCTTTGAAACTTTAACTGTGACTTTACATTTAGATCCTTAGGTCAGGGAACGGAGCAACTCCTGCCTTCACTGAGCAATATGGCCTGGGTCATCAACGCACTGCCGAAGGTGAAATGGAATTACTGATGAAGGTCGCACTTCGTTCAGCCTCATGTAGCACAGGCGTACACATACAGCTGATCTCTGCTCGCTGCCAGGGCGTCACCGCCTCAGCCCAGGAAGCCTTCAGCTGAACAAAGGCCCGGTCACGCTGGGCACTACCCCAGCACTACGGCAGCTCGTGCCAGCTCAGAGCCCGCAGCCTGCGGGACCAGGCAGACAGGGCCAGCGTTCTCTTCCCGACTCCCCACGGAGCAACCAGCCCGCGCTCAGAGACCCGAGCAGGCCCAGAAACCCCGGGGTTCCCCGCCCTGCCCGTCGCTGTACCTGTGACACCGGGCTCTTCTGCACATTGCTGAAAGCAGCTGTCCCCGTGTGGTTGCATTTAATGTGCTGGATTTAACTGTCGGTGTTCTGGGTACCAAAATGTCTTTATAATACTAAGAATTAAAATGAAATGTTTCATAATAACGGAAGGTATGCTGTGCTAGTGATTTCAACTGCTTTTAATAACCTTGGATCAATTTTTTTCTCCCACTTTCTCCAGATTTGAAAGCTCAATTAATTTTGAGCTACAACTCTGTCTATCATTTCAACCACATGTGGCAGAGCGAGAATTCATGCGAGAAAATGGTTAATTTTTGGTACCTTGTGCTGCCTGATGACAGGTGTGCTGTCCTAAATAATTAGCTTTCAGAAAGGGATCCCCTTAACCCTTCTCTAAAACTGGTTAGTGATCCAGGTTTTACTTCATTAAGCTCCTGACAGCTCAATGTACTCACATCTGTCACTGTTTGGTAGTTTGATTCCAAGAACACAAATCGCTTCAAGAACTGGCAACAAATTCATTCAGGCTCGTGATGCAGATCAAAATCCATCTGTTTACTAATCAAAAGCCGTATTTTAATCACAGTACAACAGTGGTGTCAGCAATATCGTAACTTAGACTTTCTCTCTGCCCTAAACATGATGGGGAGTTCTCGTCATTTAAGCTGCATTTATTTGAATCGGATATTTCAAACGCAAGTGGTCTGACATGCAAGCCCTTGCATACAGGATTTAACCAACCTGCCTGCAATGGACTAGGGCAGCAGGCACTTTGTACCTACAGTTTTAACCTGGAAGTTCATTACAATTTTTGTTTTAATCCCAGGTAAAACCTTGGCCTGATAAATCATCCCACCTTACTCATCATTTAATTATAGCAACGCACTCAGCTCTGCCCTCGATTCTGATTCACGGCTGTCTCTTCTTCATGCCTGGGATACAAACAGAACTTCCAGGTGCCAGATACGCTGACTTCCTGACTGTGCATACACACTGTCCGTTAGGAACACGCTGCGTTTTGTACATGTGTTCTTCCATGCACTGCAGGAACTGGACTAGGGTTAAGCTAGATTTCTTGTGAACACAGATTCTTGCCTGCAGGTCGCACACTTTGCTTTGGAAGCTGGAAACTCTACAATGAGTAAGGCAGGAACAGAAAACATTCCTGAAGGACTGAACTCTATCCCTGGCAGCTTTTCTGCCGCAATTTTTTTTGCTCCCAGTGAAGTTTCAGGTCTTGCATTTTAATAGATGTACTCCCATTATAAGAAACAAACCAAAAAATTGAAGACATTTAATAGCTGCATGATACTGAACTGGGTGGTCTGATCCAGCACGGCATCCAGTTTCTATTATATCAGGCACTTCTAACACGATTCTAAACTACACGAAGAGAGGAAAACAATGTGATTAATTGAATTACAGCTTGAGTTTCCAAATATTGGTTTCTATGGAATAAGATACAATGATAAAGTTGACTAATGTCTATGAAAGTTTACCTTTGCTCAGCTGACCGAGGAGGAACTAGCAGTGGAACTGCAGCTTTGTCAGACTCCAGAACTCGGGGAACAACCCATGCTAAATCTGGGAAAACACCACAAGATTCAGCCTAGGGAAAATGAGAAAGAATCTCAAATTCCAAGATGTTTGGTTTAGCTGAGGAGGGCTGAAGAGAGACTATGTGGATTACAATAGGGAGGGACTAGGTAGATAATAGTTCATTTGAATTTGAAACGGGAAGGATGTTTTTGCTCTACAGGCATCATGAGATCATATCTCAGTGGGCACTGCAGACAGTTCTGTGGGTTCACAGTAACTCCAGAAGACTGCCAAAATGAGGAACAGTAGCTTGCACTGCGAGAGCACTCACCGCTGCGGGCAATCGGGCAGGTAAAGCTCCAGTCTTACGTCACGGCAACATCGGCTGTGGAACAGGCTGTGGCTGGAACTTGGCAAAGGAGCAGCTGCCCCGGCTCCACCTCAGGTTCAGAGCATCCAAAAGCAAGTCCTGCCGAGATGGACAACTGCATGCAAGTGGGCAAGACAGGCGACAGCTTGTGTGAGAAACGCGGCCCCACAGAGCGCTCTCGGTGAAGGCTGAGTGCTGAGGGCTGCTGGCTCTGCACCCTGCTCGGCTCGGACCGGGAGGAGAATCCAGGTGAACTGCTGAACATTTTGTTTGCTTTGGGATGAGAGACGGATCCAAGTACAATGCAAGAGAGTGACTTTTTGGTTCTTCATCTTCTCGGAAAAAAGAAAAGAGCAGACCACCAAAACTGCCACAGCACATCGGAAGACAGACAGCAGAACCAGTGGAACAGTAAGTGAGACTGTAAGGACATTCCCGACTCGCTGCGGCTGCTCTGTGCAGAGTCAAATCAGAGGAGGGGATGCATAGATTTATTTTCCAAAATGCAAACCCTAAAGAAGGACTTCTATCACACTATGTGACAAATCAGCATATGGCTGTATCTGTCAGCTTCTAATTGTGAGGGGCATTTGGATTTTAAAAGAGCGGCCAAGATGATTGTAAAATGATGCCATATCATGTAACTGTGATTCCTGTCGCACTGTCAATGGATGGCAAACGTAGAGTGGTCAGAGGCTATTACAGGATAATCACCTCTTCAAATGAGAAAATCTGCAGACGTTAGGCAGCATAACTCCCCGTGGAATTCATTCTCCTAGCTAGGCTGCTGTCCTCGCAGCAGCTTAGCTATTAAAGGAGTTAAAAGTTACCCAAGTGGTCCTGTGGGAAGAAGACTCAGGGAAAGGCAAAGGGAAAGGGGCAGTTCTAGATGAAAAGAAAACTAGATCAAGTAGAAGGTCAGAAGACACTGACAAAATCTTTGTTGATTTTTGGATGCAAATAAGGATCTGCATTAAGTTTCTCCAGGTTTTTATATGTTTGTTGTTTATCGTGTCTGCTATCAGGGCTGTTGGCACATAAATGTGCTGATGTTCTCCACTGTTAGTGTTTCAAATAAAACAGTGAGGTAGAGGGTGCACAGTTGTGAAAGAATATGAGCGTATTCAATAGCTGTTATGAAAGATTCAGAAAGCAAGGACTAACGATAGTGCCCAAGCAACCAGACTGTGCAGCTCCCGCTGCCAAAAGTGGTACCAGACACTGGGTTTGCATCTGGAGTGCGTGACGAGAGGCCCGGAGCCAGGCAGCCAATGTTTCTGGGCAGACTCCGCACGCCAAGAACACGTGGGACACAAGGTCTAGACTGGATACAGCCGTTTAGCAGGCATCTGCTGGGAGGGAAGCTAATCCAGGATTATAACACGCTGTTCAAATTGCAACTGCTTTGAGAGCTACAGGAAACACTTGTAGCAGGTGTTTTCACGACGAAATTTTCTTTATGCACATACTAGTTGAAAAAGTTTAATAGAAACAAGTGTGTGCGTGTGACAAACAACAACAAAGATCATGTGAAGTTCAGAAATAAAGTGCAATGCTATTTTGACTCCTTTGAAAATACTTGTATTTTTCAAATGGTAAATTTGTATTTCTGTGCAGAAGAAATACATACGGAACTGCCAAGCAGGCTTACCTGAAGATTTAATTGATTCAAAATTAAATTTGCTGATTTCTTGCCCTTGTATTCTAGTTGTGGAGTAGCAGTTTTCACTGACCTCATGTACAAACAGCTCCTGTGCTTCAACTAAGAACACTTATTGAGAAATAGCTGTTCCTGAAGAAATTCATCCTTAGTCCCACCAACAGCACGACCTATAAGCTCTTATGAGGTATGTCAGGTGACCAGAAGCATTCTGCACATGGCAGCAATCAAAATTGTTAGAATCAAACTCTATTCTATCTGAGATAATTTCCAAATTGTTGAGTAACAATAAATAGCTGCAAGTCAATGCCATAGTTATTTTTATGTGAATTATAACAAGTTTTGCAGTTAAGGATACATACGGTTATAAAAGTATAGTTTAAAAATATCCACAGTTCAGTAATTGTATGAAGTATGGCTGTGATGTCTGAAAACACTGACTGCTGTATGGTCAAAACCAGGTGAACGTATTTGTCAATTTAGATCAGGAGCCTGCAAATCACAGTGCTGGACAGAGTTCTTCTAAAGGCAGTGGAGAACTCTGCAGGTGCAATGAATTGCAGCATTGAAGCCATCAGTGAATTCTTGACCCTATGAAAATCCACAAAGCTTTGACACTAATTATAGATTTCGCCCATTATTTTCCTCGATATATGGTAAGTCAGTAAGATCCTAGGTTATTCATACCTGAAAAGAAAAGCCTAAGGGATTTTACAAGATGGTTAACCTATGACCACCACATTAAGGCTTCAAAACAAATGTAACTCATTTGCTCAGGGATGACAGATTAATAAATTGTTCCACCTCATTATCTCCATAATACCTGATGGCATAGCTTAGAGGGAGTCTGGCAAACGACACAGGACAAAGGTCAGTGCTCCTTTTTAAAAAACAAGATTACAAACCTTCATACAAATATAAATGATTCAGTGGATTTACACAAAGACAGCAGAAATCCTAGTTTGGGTTCAAACAATACTCCTCAATGTAAAAATTTCATGCCAAGCTGCAAAGTGTGGTGCTAGGCACAAGAAATGGAAGTGGAAATTGATGCGATTGTGTTTCCAGCTTCCCTCCTCGTGCCTGTCCCTTGGCAATGCCCGCGCTGCCAGACGTCACCGTGCGCCAAGGCAGGTCTGCGATCCGCACCGCCGAAGCAGATTGCGTGCTGCTGGCGGCGACAGTACCACAGCTGGGCTGCTCCAGGGCTACCAACCGCCACGGCAGGGTGTCTCCTAATGCCCTTCCCCGGGCTGGTACTCAGCATGAAATGACAGAGAGAATGAACAGCAGATTAGATGCGGTCCTGCAATTCCAAAACCATGGATCAGGATGAAGACTCTCTTGAGTTAAGCTTTAAAACAATACCTCAGTTTAAATGGTTAAGCTTTTGCACCTTGCAATGTCCCTAGAAATCTTCAAGCCTGTAGGGCCATATTTGCAAGATTTTATCAACAACTGCAAAACCAGAAAGAATGTTTAAAATAACAAAACTCTTGCCTGCGGGAGTTAAGAAAAAGGTGGATATCATGAAAGCGGCGAGGAAATTACGAAACCTGGAAGCTATGAAATACAACTTTCAATACAAAAAGAAGAAACTAGCTACAAACATGCTGAGGTTTACATATTGATTAGTCTTGGCAGAGAAGCTCATAAAACCAGAAGGTAATAGGAAGAAAGGTTGTGGCTCGAAATAATTACTCTTTATGGCAACAGTCATGCATCTTCTATGCAGGCATGTGTAAACATTAATGGATAATGTGTAGCATAGAGCAGGGCAGAGAAAACTACATAGCTAAGCAAAAATACTGTTTTTTTGGAATTGCTTCTACATCTGTGGAAATAGGTGAAGATTCGCTGAACTGTAGAGTGGACAATTTTAAATGATTGTAAAGCCAGCTGAGTACAACAATTTGAATAGCATCACTGCAGCCTGACCACCAGCAGAACATGCCAGTATTATGCATGGAACTATAAAGGCTTTTTGTTTCCAGAGCCACAAATAAAAATCATCAACACTATCAGGTCAAGAACGTCTGCTGTGCCAGGCCTGGCAAGCAGCATGAACTAACCTCAAACCAGGCAGACGCACTAAGGGAGGGATTCCCCTGGCACAGGGAAACGGTACCGATGCAGTAGGGTAGAGGTCCAAGATGCTCTGGTGGGTACAAAAACAAGGAGGGAGCCTGAAAGAGGAGAGTTTATTTACATTAAAATATCACTGAAAAGTCACTGTCAGGATATAAATCAAAGCTGTTCTTTTTCAGCTTTAAGCTCTACAGAGATCTGTAAACGCAGGGCCAGACGCTGAGACAGGAGCCTTGTTCTCCTGCAAAGCCCAAACCCAGTTCAGATACAGAGAAACTGGTCCTTACTTTTTAGGCATCTTTGCTTCTTGATTAACGTTGCTAGGGTGACTGCAACAACCTATTACCAACTAGTAGTCTGTTTTGCTACTACAAACCATAGAAAGTAGATAAAAAAATCAAGGTTTCTGTAAAAAAAGATGTAATGTAGAAACAAATGTATTCTGTTTGGCAGCAAAAACCTTTGTTACCAAAGCACCTGGCATTTTAAAATGTGGATATTTGTACCTTTCTCTGCTGAACATTTTAAGCAGGAAGAACTGCTCTGGAGGAAGAATTATAGAAGGAAAGGCACACTATAGCCAACAACCTCAGTCATGCTAGAGATTTCATTCATAATGCCACTTGCACTGAAAAATTGCCTGTATTTCTCCTCTTTTTTTCCAAAGGCCTTTAATTCTTCCTCTGAAAAGAACTGTTCTTGCTGCTGTTCAATCACGTTTTAACCATTCAATCAGATCGAGCTATATATAAATGTATGGACCCTTGTTTCAGATTCCCTTATTCAGCTTTTACTTCGTGAAGAGAAAAGCTGTGTTCCAAGGTCACAACTGATTAATCTTGACCTGTGAACCTTGAAAGTGTTAAGTCTTAATATAAATGTGTCACTCTATATAGTAAAGTGAAATGTACTCTGTATCCATAACAAATAATGAACTGAATTTTTCTGACTTTACTCTTTAGTTGCTAATTAAGCACTTAACTACAAGATCTGTTAACTCTTTGGTGCTCTTTGAATAAATTATGTGGCTATAAAAGGAGTGACATCGTTTGGCCCTTTGAGCAGTGGGATGGAGATATCTTCTCGTCAGGTATTTTGCAGAAGATTTTTTGCTAAACCTTGAGGGTTCTCATGGTGGAGCAGCCAGAGTCATGCTTCAGCCTTATAAAGGATATATTATTAACAAGCATTAAGGCTTGTGATTAACAAGTGTTAAGGCTTCCAATAGTATTGTGGCAATATTTTTGTATTACTGGTACTATTATATATTCCCAGTAATATTTGTAGAAATTAAGCCACAACACAATGGCAAGTGATACAGAGTTATTTTAGAAGAAAAAAATTTTGGCCAGACGGATATTGTCATCAAAAATTCAATCATACAGTAAATAAACTAAATAAATTAAACTAAACAAAGCTATGAGGGAAAAAAAACTATTGGCTTTAGTGGTATCACACCAAATTAAGATTTTTAAAAGAAAACACCTTTTATAACATTCATCAAGACATGCTTCTGGAATGCGTACCATCTCACGCATCCTGCTGTAAGAAAGTCCAGTTCGAGAAGACAGGTGAAAGCCTGTGCTATTTAGATGCTCACGGTGAGCAAAGCCAAGTCACCTTTCCAGCGCCCGCTGCAGCTAGGTAAGACGATCAAACACCAGCTCACGCTTCAAGTGCCTCCAGTGCCGCCTCATTAGACGGGTTTCCACCATGCGACACCAGTGCTGCTGGTGGAATTCTGCTGCGTACCAGCGAGGGGATCGGGGCTTCCAGAGTCCAGGAGAGACAGGAAGGGAGAGGAGTGGCAATGCCTCTGCAGCTCTGCTATGTACTTTACAAACAAGAAAAGACAATGCCTACGCCCAGGTCAACCTTACAAAGCAGATTTCTCATCATGTGTGCCATTCACGGGCAGTCTTTAAGAAGAAAATGAAGTATACCACAAAATGGGACTTCAATCACGTGGCACTTGTAAGTGAACCAGAAGACAGTAAAGTCAAAACAAATTTACCAGTTGCTTCTTGTAATTGCAACCAGGACTGGAAACATTTACACCTGTGACAATGCAATTAGTTGTGCTCAACAGACACCGTGAAATCATTTTCAGAAGACATTAGGACAGTCTTACATGGCTGTCTTCAGCAAGTAGATATCATATTTCCTGCAGATCTGAGGCCCAATGCAGCTGAAAACATAATAAATCTATTTTTAATCTTTAATAATTCATTTTGAAGTACTGACAGGCACATGAGCCACTCCTGTCTAAAATTAGTTCTGTTCATGCTGGAAGTAACCATTTATTCTATCAAGCCATTTGTATGCTTAATATCAGAAGAGCTCTTCTGGGAGGTGTTACCGTTTTTGTGTGAGGTTTCTCTACAATACCTCGTTTGGTTCCTAGAACATACTATTGCTATCGGAATTAATGTCCTAAAGCTCTGCGAATTGTATGTCACTACATTTCCTTTAACCTGCAGACTGCTCTGGGAAGCAAAATACAAATCTACTCTTAAGAAACTCAGCAGTGAGACGAAAGGACGGCTGGCTTAGGAAATGCCAACCTTCGAGCCCCCACTGCATTTCACCGTCAGGAAGGGCGCTGCAGCCATCGCAGAGCAGCAGCTGATTCCTCACCCGCGGCGCGCCCAGGGCTGCAGCCGTGCCCCCTCGCAAGGGCAGCTCCCGCTGCTGCCTTGGGGCCCAAGGCCGGTAACGAGTAACGTCTCAGTAATAACTAAAGCTTTCTGCTACGCACACAGTCTGACCACGTGCGCCAGGGGCACGGAGAAACCCTGATCCTGCTTATGACACTGCACCACTGGTTCTACTAGTCACGTTTTCTTAATGTAGTTTCTTTTTCAAGGTTTTGGAGGACTCATAAGTACATAAAACAATCTTCCACATTTTAAATCAGCACTGCTGTCGCAGCCCTGGTTATTCCCTGGTTCCTAGGCAGCTCTCAGAATAGCCATCAGCTTTGCTTATGTCCAAAGTGCTTACGTCCTTAGTAAGACTCATTTAGAGAGATAAAATCAGACTTTTAAACCAGGCGTCATCTTGTGTCCAAAGCTGCCCACCACCACAGAAGAACACACCGCAATTCCTCCTCTAGACACTGTGCGATTTCACTGCCATCTTCCCAGAAGAACGAGTGCAAAGGCGGCAAGGTTTTGGCCATCACAAAAGCCTTGAAGGGGACGCATTACACATATTTACTCTAAACTCCACCTGATCTCAACCAACACAAGCCCCTCACCTCTGGACACTCTGTCTGCAGTGTTAGTGTTCCTGTGGCTGGGTCGATCAGCCACTGGATGTCACTGGTAGTCTGAGCACATAAACCCAAACAGTATTTGTTTGGCACTAGAAAATTTTTAAAGACAGAATGAATCTGAGCACACTAAATAGCAACAATATTTTCAGATGCTGAAAACATTTGCTCAAGCCTCACATTTCCATCAAGTATATGGCATAAGAAGTGCCTGATTTAATACTTTTTTCTTCTTTTTTGGTGATTCATTTGTGAACCTGGTACTAACTCACATGTTCTCAGTTTCAGCCCTCTCCTGACAGTAAATTCACGTCCTGTGCCACGGGCTAATTTCCACGCAGGACCAGTGGGCAGCTCTGGCACCCTGCAAGGCATGCCTGAGTTAGCCCCAGCTATCCTGCGGTTCTCCCCGGGATGAGGAGAACCTTTCCCACACCTTTTCCATGCAGCTCGCTGTCTCCCTCCCACCGACAGTCCACATGAAGACGTCTCAGAGCTGGTGGGCTGTCAGCGCAGACAGTGGACAGAGATCTTCAGTTCCAAACCTGATTCCATCTGATCAAAATGTGTCCACAGTCTCAGCTACACAAAACGTCCCAGATCAGCAGCTGTCAAGATACACTGCTGAATTAGGAGAGGAGAAAGGGAAACTTTCATTCTTTATCCCCTAAAATCTTCAGGTATCAGGTATCAAAGTAGAAAAAACTAAGATAAACTAAACTAATGTTCTTCTTTGTGGGGTTGAAGGCCAGAAGATCTGTTTCTCCAAAGGGTGAGAAAAGTTGCACTGACAAAGTAGTTGTAGAGTGTTAGCACAATCAGCCAGATTCAAAATCAGTGAACAAGGTGCAAGGTAACGCAGAATCTGAGCCAACGAGCATAAAATGAAAATGGAAAATCCAGAAGATAATAACAATAACAAAAATTAAAACTCTACCAGTTAGATGATGTGAAAGGTATTTCTGTAATACTCCGTTCTGTCAAGGTCCCAGCTATACTGCAAGGACAGCCAGTCGCAGGCAGTACAAAACGGAAACCTGAAATGCCAGCCGCTACCTCCTTCCCCTACAGGGACAGGGACAGGGCAGCTATCTTGGAGCAAAACCTGACTGTAATTCACTTTGCCTAGGGTGAAAATCTGCTGTAAGAAAATACAGAAACACTCAGTAATGATGCTCAGGGCTGAGAGAAACCCTCTTTTGAACGCCCCACTAATGGCGACGAAACAGCTGGTGATAAAGTCACATACAAAACAAATCCAAACACAGTACTGTTAACATATAAATCAGGGTTTGCTTTGGAAATTAAGATACACTAGAAAACAACATTGAAATCAAAAACACCAGACCTGATTCTCACCATCCCTCATAACAACAACAACATTTTAAGTGGGGGTAACTGCTTTTAAGTCTATGATACACAACCAGAATAAATGAAATGGGGATCGGGTCCGTTCTCCTGATGGTAGGTACTTCTGTGCATTTATTTCCCACTGTAAAATTAACAGCATGATTTTTCAACACTTCTTCAACCTAAAACACAAAACCATTTAATTATCCAGCTGACATTATCTTAAACCATTTTGTTATAAGCTCTTTGTCTCAAAGAACAACATCCTTTAAGAGCAACGCTGATAAAAGGGCCCCAAGCCGGGGCTGGAGAGCTGCCGCTGCACGGTCACCTTTGGGACCTCGCTGCGGTGATCTCCCGGGCTCCGCACAGCCCCGCGACAGCCGGCTTGCTGGCCTTCCACTCGCCCTGCGGGGAAGGGCCCCGGGTTGCAGTTCGACGCTCCTCATGCTCCGGGAAAGACCGAGCATCAAACAGATCTCCCGCAGCAGCCAGAGCAGATCGATCACATCCCTGCTCAGCCAGATGTGCACAGGACAGTCGTGACACCGAAGCGAGTGGAGTTTGGCTGCCCTTGACAGTCACTGAGACAGAACAAGAGGAGGCCTCGTAACACCAATACATCAAAGAGGAGAGGAAAAGTATTTGAAGAAAAGATATTTGAAGCAATTTTATTAAAAAGGATGGCTGATTTGTTTTACAATTATTTTGAAATAATTATTTAAAATAATTAGATTTCTCTGAACCGATATTGCAATTTTAACACAGGTATAATCACTGTAAATGCCATTAAGAGCTTGTCTCCAGGCAAACTGCATTCCTTTGATGATAATGGGGTTGCTAAAGCTCAGCAAATCCCCAAGTCCAGATATAGTTGACACAGCAGAAAAGGAAAGGGAAGAAGTTACGCCAGAAGACCTAGAACACCTTGGGCTTACACTGACAGATATTTCAGTCAAAAGAACTCCTGACTACTCAAAACAACTGCACTTGGAAGGCAGCAAGGTATCCATCAGCTCCAAAACACCAAACTGCAGTGGAAGCAGTCCTGACATTTTACTACGTTTAAGCTTGAAAGAGAATCGGCACAAGTGCCACCAACATTGCCTCTCCACGCTGTCCTTCTGCAGGCTGCACAGCAACATGGGGAGCGGGGACGTGAACACCCCGCAGTCCAACGGGCGGCTTTGCGGCGTTCCGAGCACCAGCTCCCCAGCTGCAGCTGCCACCGGGGTCGGTGCTGCGCACAACAGCAGCGGGCCTGCAGGGACCTGCAGCGGTGCTGCTCCAGACACGCTGAAGTTTTTTTAATAATAGCTTACAAAACCAAAAGAAATATTTCTCTCACATTGAAAAGGAAAGTTACTGTAACCTCCAATGTGACAATCCAATATCTGTATTTGTTCCCCTCCACCTCTTAAAGAAAGTGAAAAATGCAAAGCCCGCAGCAAAAGGTACACATGAACCAGTCACGAAAAAAGAAATTACAGCACACAAACAGTTCCTAGAACCAAACTCCCTTAGTCAGCCCTCCGCATGCCCTGTTAGGAACTGGAGCATGCTCCACCCAGCCTCTCCTCGCCGACCCGAGTCATGCCGGGCATCCCTGGGCATGGCGAAGATGTGCGAGGCTGAGTATCAGCGGGTGTGTTAGCAAAGCAGGGCCGAGTTTCAGATTGGAACGCTGACACCACGGGAAACGCCCCATTCTGCAAACATTCCCCCCAGACCAGAGAAAAACGGATTTTAAAAATCATTTTAGAGAAAGCCTTTACAAAAAGTCCTGGCCATTGAAGGTTGTGGCAAAATTCGCACTTACTTCAGTGGAAATGAGTTCAAATCAGTAACTACCTGCACCAGGTTCTGCCTCAAAAGCCGAGAACTAGAAAGGAGAAGAACGACTGACCCGAATATTCAGAAATTACTTGGTGGCTGTTAGTGAATCTATTTTTGAAAGGTTAACTACAGACTTCTCAGAGAAATTTGATCACCAGAGATAAAACTTTAACAAGACGGCACCTTTTAATGTATTTCAGTTTGAGGCATATAGAACTACTAATCACTTCAGTGAAAAATTGGGTCAGAGCTATCCCCATCTTCCCTAAAGTGCTTTAAAACTAGATTTAAGTGTATATATATTTAAATTAATGTATAATTATATATTTATATATATTTTTATCTTCTACTTAGCAGAGATGACACAGTATAGCAGGTGCTGAAACCATTTTGGATGGTATTCACTAAAGGACAACTGTAAAAACACCGACCACAGGGCACGTTTTGCTAAGTCCACTTTCAGCCCTGTTCTCAACAGATAAAACATCTATATTAATTAGTGATTCAAAAAAATCCTCTACAATTCTTAATGCACTAGGCAGAGACAGGGATATTTTGTACCTGTTACTTAACAGATATAAGATGCAATAGGGATGTAAACAAACACCTTTAGTTGTAATTTATTGCTGCACAGATCTGTAAATAAGAAAACAGGGATAAGTAATGGTGTGTTATTTTCCACCAACATTTCCAAACTGCTTCATTGCATTTCTACCATATGTTCATATGTAAAGTCTTAAATTAAGAAAATTTAAGCACAGCATGCCTTTAGTGGACTACATCCTCAGTAAGCGTAACTCAGCAGGCAGTAAATCACAGCTGGCACTGCAGCCCTAGATTTGCTGTAAGCATTATCTGTGCTTTCGTATTTCTTAAGAAGCAGCCTGTTAAGGTTCCATTTTCAAATGTTTTTCATCAGTAATGCCTAAAGGTGGCATGCTCACTAAACAATCTTGCTAGAAACAATACAAGATAAGACATAAAAGACATATTAGATTACCCAGTCCATGTCTCCAAATGCAACAAAAATAAATGCAGAACGCTTTGGGGTTTGTTGCCTGCAGCATGCAACAGCTTTTCCATTATGCTTCGCCTGATCCTTCACCAGATTTCTTCAGAAAAACTGAGTGCTAGGACGAATGGAAAGAGCTCGTCTGGAGGTCACGCTGTGGGAGCCAGGAAGCAGCAGGCTGGTGTTCCACTCCCGACTTGCTCTAGCGCCTTACCGGGCCCTTCCTGCCTTGTTCTACCCAACTGTCAACACAAACATCTAAGATTCCTTCTCATGTAAGTCTTACAGATAATAAACAATGATATCCATGTTCTTACATTTATTAACTAATGTTATAAGTAAATCCAGGACCCCCCAAGTGGATCAGGACTTCTACTGTCATGTGAAACAGCCAAAGAGTTTAAATATCTAAATCATATAATTGTTCAATTGTTCAAATTATAGGACCTGAAGTAACTTCATACTACTATTCCAATTTTCAGTGCTTCGACAGTGATGGCTGCTGCTTCCCAGCTCCTCACCTGCAGGAGGGGACTCCCTGGTTCTTACAGCCTGCATTCTAATCGCCCTCCCAACGACGAGTCCATTACCGTGGCCCACCCCAAATACCACAACTACAATAGGGTTTTTTCCACCCAAACTTGTCATAGTTTTGCCAAAGTCAATCTCCTCCTTGTAACTCCGAATCACCTGTAGGGATTTCCTCCTTCCTTGCTCCACGGAAGTTTACTTCTTACCCTTCCGCAGTTCTGAGCCGCACTCCTTTGCCTATTTATCTCCCTCATTCCCTGCTCACCCTCTTAGCAGCCATACTCCTACACACCTTCGTCTTTTTTCCTCTCTGCACCATACTCGCTGCTTCACTTCCTGGAGCATGACTCTACAACGGACTCCAATCGTGCAACCGAGCGCAGATCTGAGTGACACCAGTGGGAATCGTGGAAGACGTGGGAGTCCAGCCAAGGACCGGTCACAAGGTCAGGCTTCGGGCTGCAGGTCCTCACCACAAGCCTGTGCATCTGTGTGTCTGAATCGCTGTGTACCTCCGTATCTTACACACAGAGCGGAAGGAAGGATGCTTACTCCCAGGTGTGCTGGGAGGAAGCATTTACTAATACTTCCCAGATGATAAGCACTATTAAAATTATGAGGATCATGGCCATTTCAGGAGTGTCGCAGAAATCATCTGATGCTAAGAAAATATTCTGAAGTGGAGAAGAGCTAGGTAAACACTACTGTTATAAATAATAGTTTCCTGATTCGCAGTATGTTAGCAATAGCACAACAAATAACTAGGCTAGAAGAACACTGTGAAGCAAAACCAACTAGATGAGTTTCATTTTCTTTTGCTGAGGAATTACTCTACAGCTCTACTACACAAGTCCACAGTGTTGACTTTGAGCTGCCAGCTCCCCAGGGCAAGGTTTAAATTAAGTCCTCTTACAACTTTTTTCTTTTTTATTGAGGAAACTATTTATATTTGTTTCAGGCTTTGTAATCTCCAACCCACTGTTAGAAAATAACAGACAAACAAAAGAATACCCAAAGCTGAATGTTGATGCTAAACCCCCTTTTCCAGCTGCCTGTTTAATCAGCCTTGTGGCACACTGGAAAACAGATCATTTAGTTCCACTTCATTATTACGGGGGGTAAAAAAAATCTTACAATCAGGCTTAAAACACCTAAATACCTAAAGCCATATTCTAATCTGTAAAGCACACGGGTGTAAAACAGGCAGGCAATTTTTCATTTCCTTGGGGCAACATTGTTTATGGTGATGGGCAGGGGCTTTCTGTATTCCATCAGTCCCCTGACGAGCACGCTGCCAGGCACGCGTAGCTGCGCTCGCCGCATCAGGGATCAGATCCTGTGCAGTGGCACGTCCATCCCGGCAGATAATGGACATGGGCCTGTCAAGGGGGGCAACGGAGGGACTGGGGCAAGGAAATCTGAAATCATTGGCTACACTCTTAGAAATATATAGGGCTTAACATCTCAAACGTACACCGAAATTAGCATGAATTTAGTGGTGCTGCCAGTGAAAGCCAGCTGCCATCAAAGCCAACAGTTTTACCCTTAAATCATCCTGCAAAATACTCCCTATCACCTACCTGGGAGATAGCCGCCTGCCTGCAGCCTGCATTTCAAACCACCAGAAGAGAGGTTCAGGAGAGGTTCTTCCAGCCTGGAGAAGACTCTCAGCCTCTCGTGGGAAAAACACCTCACAAAATTCTACAGTGTCACAGCCGTTTAGGAGCAGGATTATACGATCCCTGTGATGGCAGCTGACTGGACTCAATTACAGACAGTCCATTCCAATTGTGTGTTCCTTCAGCAGATTTTCAACTGGCATCTGAGAATGTGAGATTGTTGATAAACAAGCCTCAAATTACGTTAATGACAAAGTGATAATATCTTTGAACTCATTTTGGTTTGGTTCTTTCACATGTTGTTCATCAACATTCTAATATCAAAATAAACAAATGTAAATACTGCCTGATGATGCCGGTAAAAAACGTCAATAGAGACCGAAGAATTAATTAAAATGGGAAAAAAATTCTCTGGGGAAGGAACTAGCTGGGACTTTATGTTTTGAAATCTGTAAAGCTGACCATTCCTTTCTCTGCCTTTTTTCTCTGACTGGGCACTACCTTCATCCATGCATACTACTGCACTAATTAACTGCCCTTAGGAAGCTGACACAAAACCACCTTTCTTCTGGTCCCAAATGATGGAGGTGTTCTAAAAGCAGTTACCTGAAAACAGAAGAAAAAGGCACAAAGTCCTCATTCCTTTCTGTTTCACAAAAATTTGAAGACAAGACAAAGATAGCGAAGCATTCCTGGACCCAGCCAGCAAGCAAAAATCTGTTACTTTAAGTTATTTTCCCAAATAAACCAGTTTCAGGGACTGTCATTGCTCTGCTTGTTCCTTGTGTACTGGCCCGCGACTATGGCTGTCCTCGGGATGGCTGGAGTCACAGAATCACAGAATCACAGAATAGTAGGGGTTGGAAGGGACCTCTGTGGGTCATCTAGTCCAACCCCCCTGCTGAAGCAGGGTCACCCAGAGCAGGCTGCACAGGATCTTGTCCAGGCGGG
>Ga0065711_1005803_pt1 | contig 23214 bp, 14 predicted proteins | sample Hoacrofraction12_FD_59098 | JGI IMG/M metagenome (GOLD analysis project Ga0065711, IMG submission 59098) | Hoatzin crop microbial communities from Cojedes, Venezuela - Epithelial fraction 12 v2 (version 2) | ecosystem: Host-associated > Birds > Digestive system > Esophagus > Crop | place...
GCGCCCCGTCGAGGCGGGAAGCGGGCGCTGAGGGGGCGCGCGCGGCCGGGCAGTGGGCGAAGGCGGCGTCAGGGGAGATCGGGGAAGGAACCCGCGGCTGGTTGGGGCAGGGGATTAGCAGGGACCCGTCAGGAGGTCTGGGGAAGCGCCGGCGTCTTGCTGAGACAGATTATGTTGGAAACGGCCTCGGGTTTTATGTCGTTTGTGGTTCGCAGGGGGATTATGGTGCAGCTTCTGCGGCGTTAGGACTTGTTTTGGGAAAAAAAAACACCAAAACAAACAACAAACCAAAACACCCAACCCTGCGGTTTCCGATTTATGGTTGGTTTTGACCTTTCTCAGCAGATTTCCTCACGGTCGGTCCCTCAGAACTGTGCAGAGGACTTGAGTGTCTAAACGTGTGAATGCATGAGCACTGAGGAGCAGAAGCTGGTTCTGGTTCAGGTTTTTTGATTTTAATTTTTTTTTTTTTTTTTAATAGCAAGCTGTTTGGGAGGGCTGCTTGCACAGATTTCAGTCGGACCTTCAACCAGGGGATGACGAGCACCTGTGGTGGAATCCTTGCTCCGAAAGCTCTGGGAGCGCGCATCACTCCCAACCTTGTCCCGGCCTGCGCTGGCTGCATCGCGGCCGTCCCCTCCGCCCGTCGGTGTCTCACTGGGGTCGGCCCGAGAGGAAAACAAGTTCAGGCTGTTCCAGCGTTTTCCGTGACATTATTTCTTCTCTTAAAGCCAGCACCGGTGTCGTTTCGCTGCGCTGTAAACAGAGCAGTTGGCTCAATTCTCTTTCCTCGTGGTGATGCAGAGGAACAGATAACCCAACCAGAGCGAATTAGTTGTTTTCATAAAATGTTGTTGCACAAACCATATTTGCATTACCAGCGTCTAAGCAAATTGTCAAACCAAGGCAAGAGCAGCGCATATCTGTTCAGCTGTAAGACTCGACGCAGTCCCACGCTGGGGCNNGGTGCTGAAGTTCTGTGTTGAAGAGAGGCCGTGACACCGNGAAACCAAGAGAACATATGAACGCNATGAAAAATGTAGGCTGTGCTCCGTGCCCGAGTCCTCTGTGCTGTGGTCACGGGCAGCAGCGTCACGTAACCCACATGGGTGGGCTGGCTGCACGCAGCGGGCTCTGCGGTTCCTGGGGAGCGGTCGCGAGCCCCGACTGCCGAGAGGCTGCGGTGTGAACGCACCACGGTCGTGGCTGCTGTGAATTTCTCATGAGCCAATACAGCTCTGTGTGTTTGTTGATATATGGAACCGTTTGTCCGCATGAATTTACTCACAGACAACAACACTGCAGCTATGAAAAGGCCAAGGTTTGTGCGAGTTACAAAGTGGGAAAGGGAGCTCGGCAAGTGAGAAACCAGCGAGACCCTTCTGGGGGTTACGTTCTGCTGCCTGGCCCTGATCTAAAACCTGCCAGCTTGAAACTTTACCCCGATTTTCAACTGTGTTTGATCTTCCTGACGTGTTCGAGGCTCTTGTGTGCATCGCTCTCCTCAGAATATTAAAACTGCCTTTAGCATATAAACACCACTAATACCCATTTTTGCAAATATGCTTCCATTAGTATTAAATATGTAAACACATTTTAAACTCTTTGGGGTTTTTTTCTGCTTTTTCTGGCTCCATCGGATCAATTTATTCCCTGCTAAGAGTGTTCTGTGGCTTACCGTCCCTTTCCTCTTAATGACCTTTTGCTTTTCGAATGAAAGGAAAAGGAAGTCTTGGCAAAATATTAGCAAGAATATTCTAATTTCATTCACAAAATGTGGAAGAGGAGCAAACTTTTTGAAATTAAGCACATGCCTTGTCCAGTCAGCATCCCCCAGCTTAATCACACACATCCTATTTGTCTTCTTTTGACAGATTTATTTTAGCAGCTTCTTTTACCAAGTATCTTCTGGGCATTAAAAGCCCAGTGCTACACTGGGCCACCAACCACTCCTTATTTCCTTTACTTCCCTCTGCTTTGTTGTGGATTAGGCAAGAACACATTTTCTGTTATTGTATAATTTACAACTGCCTTTTGTTCAATAGCGCCCTGCTCCAAATTAGACTCCTACTGGGTAAAAAGACCAACAGCTTGCCTCATTCGTGGAATCAGCTAGAACAGGAGTCAGAAAAATCGAGTATCTGGGGTTTCCCCCTGGAAATTGGGGGATATTAATATATTTGCTTTCTGGACCAGGTTGGACCTAGAGAGCTGCAGCTGTTCTGGGACATCTGTGATGATCTTATAGCTAAAGCACCCATGTAAGTGTGGGGTATAAGACATTTCGGTTTAGATGTATGCCCATCTGTGGAAGCCTACTTCATAATTAACTTAGACTGAAAAATAGGTGCTCTGTAGAGAAAACAAAGCAAGCAAGCAGAGAACAGAAACACTGCGTAAATTCAAATGTTCAGGAGTTCGCTGAGCTCTGTTCATTTTTTTCACTTCAGATAAGGCAAGCTAAAGGGATGATTTGGACGGACAAACAATTCAGTATTTGCCTTCAAAATAAAAATATAGATCATGATGCCTGTCTTCCAAGAGGACAGTCCCACTGAATCCCAGCCGACAGTTCAGCGAGGGCTGGCAGCGGCATGTTTCGTTATCCGAGCCTGGCATTGCTGCTGCGAGGAGCGCAGCGCGCAGCTCTCCATGCCAGCCTGCCCTGCTGAAAAGGATGATTTACAGGCGTAACACAGTAAATTAGCATGGGGGTCTGCCCTTTTCAGTCCCTGAGCTAGCTTTTGTACAGCTACACAGCCTGGGCTTTGCTCTGATGTTATGCTGCTGTTGAAATTAATTAATGAATGCTGTAAATGAAGGAGTGCGAGCTGGGAGCTGCATGTGAGTAAGTGCAGTGAATCAGTGAGAGTTCAGAGCGAATCCACCTTGGTGTAACGTGTGTATTGAAGGAGCGAGAGGAAAGCATACAGCGGTGCATCAGCGTGAGCACTCTCTGGCCTCCCTTGGTCGCATCTCGCTTCCGAGTCCAGCCTAGCAATTCTTGCGTGGTGGCACAGATCCCTGACGGCGGGGCAGACAGCTTGGGCACGATGACTGCAGTGCTCGAAGGAGTCGTTGAATTTCAGTCTGGGATTTCCCTGCAGGAAAATGACGTGATGATATTCTTTCTAAGGAATTTGCAGAGAAGAGTCAGAGACAGGCAAAAAAAAAAAAAAAGAAAGTCTCAAAGCCAGCCTGCCTTCTAAAATGCTAAAAATAGCCTTTTGCGTGGTAAATGATTCTATGATTCTAGGAAAGGCAAAAGAAGGGACTTCACTGTCTGTCATGGAGCTGGATGGTTTCATAAGCTGAAACAGGCTTTGGATAGATTTTTGAATCTAATTTTTTTTGAACTCTCAGTCAATGTTTTCTTTTTGTGGATTTGGAATTTTCAAGACTGAAAGAGCTATATTCCCTTTCTCAGCAGTTTTGGAATTCTTTGAACCAAGAAGCTGAGTACTCTTGTATTTGTTTTCTAATTATGAAGACGTGCTCACACTATCAAACGCACAAATTCCTTTATCATAAAAGATCAAACCACCAGCAAATTTTCATGAGACTGTGGTTATCACTCCAGTTTGAGAATAAACCTAGCTGAGAAAGTTATTTGGAAATCATAATTTTATAATTGATCTGGGCAGGCTTTATGATGGAGTGGTGATCATGCAGACAAGAAGAGAAGTTTCTTGGGAGACAAAGCTCTCATGAGAATAATGAAAATGTTTATCTTATAAAAGGCTTGTCAGCAACATATGTTTTGGGCATTTAAGCAAACAATTTGGAAATTTGTTGAGAAAGTGGCATGAACTGGACAACAGCTTGGAAGAAGCGAATGGCAAATCGAGAAGTGTGGTGGCAAGATTACACTTTGCAGCTGCTGATTTTATCACCTTGTAGGATGTCATTAGCACTGTGATGGAAGGTGGTATTTCTGATTCATCTGGGGAGTACTGTTGCTGAAAATGAGACGAGTTTTGCAACAGCTGAAAACCACTTGAGAAATGTGTTTGTTTTCTTCTTGAAACTGAGGAATTTTGAAATGAAAATAGATATTCTGACTGAAGTTTCTGTGGCAACTAGCAAGTTGAAATGGGACAGATTTGGCACAAAGGGTACAAGACTGCAGTGAAGTCTCTGGTATTTGGAGTTATTCTCACATGTGCTAACTGTTCAGCCCCTGACAGACAGGAGTGAGTGAGTGAGTGAGNGAGTGNGTGNTTGTGTGTGTGTGTGTGTGTGTTTGTGTGTCCCATTTCTTTTCTCTCAGCATCTACATACTAGATAAGAATCAATAAGCTTTTATTATGTAGATGTGATTACTAAATTAATTGAAGGGACATAAGGAAACTTTCTTAAAAAAATGCACTCACTTTGTGGAATGAATTTGGATTTCAAGGTTTTTGTTGTGTGGTTTGTGGTTTTTTTTTTACTAGGTCTATTGATTTCCCAGTGGAGAAATTAGTTTTGTGGATTCTGTACAGCAGAGATGCAGGTAAAATAGTTTTGTCCTTGCGGAATTCTGTGCGAGATGCACGCCAGATCGCTGCTCCTTCGCGGTCATCTCTGTGGCACAGGACAGTGTCTACTTTGCGTACCCTGTCAGCCTCTTCCCTCGCCTTCACAGACCTTCGGGGAGGATGCGCTCGCCTGTTGCTGCCTGTGCTGCCCTCCATGCCCTGCCAGCGACAGCCCTGCGTGCGGCCGAGGCATCGCTGGCCTTGCTGGCACCTCGGGACGGAGCTGCGCTCGGGACACAGGGAGCACACTACGGAGAAGGGGCCTTTGTCCTGTGCGTTCCCGTCCTGCGCAAAGGTCGGCCACGGGGAAAAATTGTTTTCTAATTGATATGCACAAACTGGAGTTACGCTCCTGCGAACGCATATGCAAACATGTGTCCTTATTTTTACATATTAAATGCTTAAATATTTGAGCCTGTATGCATAGAAGGTTGAACCTGAGTTTGCTTTCATGTTCAGGAAAATCAAAAGTCCAAAAAGACAGAAACTGTACCATATTGTTCCAAATCTCAGGTTGATTCCTAGAGGTTATTCAATGTGCAGTCTAGCATAAACACGTCAGTAAAGGAAGAAAGCTTGCTTTTGGCCGATCTGCTGGGCAGCAAATTAAAGAAATTCTTCATTAAACATTTTTGCAGGATATGGGACAGACTGCTGTTCAGTTGTTAGTACTCGTTCCACCTACCGTGCAGGTATATAAATGGCATTTCCAAGTACAGATGGCACTGACTGTGTAGTGCATAAATCGATACAAGTGTTGTGCGGTTGCTTGTTTTTCTTAGCGATTTCTATCAGTCATCGCAAAGATTAAAGCTTTCTGGGAAATGCGAAGCATCCGTGAGTCATTCCGTGGAAGGCGGTGACTCTCTGGACGCCTCGTACGTGTGCCGTCTGCAAGTAACCTAAACCAAGCCGAAGCCCCTAGGCTCCTTCCCTGCTGATTAGAGGTGACACACGGCGCAGCAGGCGTGGCAGGAGCCACGCAGGGGTGAGCTGGGTCACTCTCCCTCGCCTCAGTGCTTGAAAGACCTTTTCTTTTGTTCGCATTTTTACCATCTGCTGTACCGATCACCTGTCAATACCGACTGACAAGAGGGCTCTTAATGGCAGCAACCGTTGTCATGTCCTCAGCCGTGGAGGGAAGGGAGTGATGGCAACGCTGTTTAACAGTCGGTGTCATCCTGTGCTTCGACGTGTTTCAGTCACCTTTTTTTAAGCACCAACGGTAGAGCTGGTGACCAAGGAATCATTCTGTAAGCGAGTAAGGGAAGGAACGCTTTACTTTTTGAAACCGTGCTGGTTCTTCAGATGATCGCGTCTGTGTGGTCAGGTTCCCAGTTTTCTTACGCTATTTCAGCAGCGTGTGTTTGAAACACAGACCTGTTTTAAACGAGGGTGGTCTCTCACACCTCAGAGATACTACACAGAAAGCAAAAATCTGATTCACTAGGTTAGGTTAACTGTGCTTGGTGTAAGTCATCCGTTATTATTTCAATATAGGTAAACTTTACAGAACCATTCACAACTAAAGAATGAGGCTTAGCATTAATTTATCAGGAAGAGAATAGCATCCTTTGTCTCAGGATGGGCAGTTATAGTAGGGGAGAAGCAGGTTCTACTGCATATTATCTATTTTTGTGAATCTTGCATAAACTTTGCCATCTTGACTGCACTGGCCAGTGTCCCAGCCCTAATCCAGAAGCAGCAAGACGTCTGTCTGCGACTGTCAACCCAGCACACGCTGGTCCCAGGGCTGTTTGGGTAGTCTCCAGCACAGGTGTAAGGTGCAAGCTCCAGACGAGGAGCAGACCCTCCAGCAGCAGCACCTGGGCGGGGGAGGACCTGAGAATTGCAGATTCTCTGCACCTGCATCGGTGTGAAGCTTAGTGAGTTCACCCGTGTTAACGAATAGCAACCGCTGTGATTATATACTGGTGATGATGGTGGTGGTTCTTTCTTTCCAGTGACCAGGAAGTACTTGAGAAGAGAGAGGTGGTTTTTCACCTGGCACTCTTCTTCACATTTCAAGAACCAGCGAACATACATTCTTAAGGCTCGAGGTTTCTGCTCTTTTGGAGGTCAGTCCTTTTCTGTGTTGTGTATAGAATATGCTAGGCCCAAACGCACCGGGGAAAAAAGCCCAGTAAATCCATGCTGGCCTTTTGCTGGTTGTGTGGAGTAGGTAAATGGGTTTCTAGCCAGTCATGTAGGCAGCCAGCTATCAAGGATTTACAGGCAGAGCATTGACACATTCAGTATGATTGTCTTTAATGTAAAGCTGCCTGGATAAAAATATGCAAGACTGCTCAAGATACAGAAGTTAGATGAGATTGTAATATGCTTGTTAATATTCTTTCCTTGAGCACATTTCTTTCAGACTACATATTTAGAAATCAACCGAAAGGAGCAAACCCACTTTTCAGATGTGTTTAATAGGTCTTTACCAGCTATTGCCTAATGAGCTTTATTGTAGAGACTTAGAGTTAAATTTAACTAAATTAATTTTCACAGAATTTTTGGATAAAAGTAACTTTCTTATAAACTTATTTCTCAGATATGTATATTTCTATACTTGATTTTTTTTCCAAAAATTTGATTAAATTTTTCAACTCATTTTAGACCTGAAGGAAGGTGAAATAATGAACTACTTACTTGATCTTTGGGGGTTTTTGTTTGTTTAATTTAATACATGATTGAAATACAACAAAAGAGGGGGAGAGAGAGCATGAGTGTGTGCTTGTTTGCCTCTTACTCAGTCACTTAAACCACCACGTTGCCTGGATGACTTCTTACGTGTCTAGAGAATCCATATTTTTCTCTCAGAATCCTACAGTTCACTGGTTTTGGGGTTGCATGTTAGCTAATGATCTATCTAATGTAGAAGTGTTAATTTATTGGAGTAGCTGTGAATAAGAAAAACATGTGTTAGATCCAGAATGGCTTAAATATGTATTTTATTATACTACACACATTAATATTTTATTCTGGAGTAACTATGCAATACATTGATTACACTAGCTTACACTCCTTGACTGTGTGATTGGGGATTGGATTGATGTCACTTCCCTGTAGATACTCACCTAAGCACTTTAGTGAAATTAATTCATCTATGTTAGTCTCTGGTTTATATATTCTCTCAGAAACAGTTATATAATTGAAATACATAATTTAAATGCGTGAGTTCCAAAGTCATGCACTTGTGTCTTTGTCCATTGAAGAGCACACTATTAGCTGCATACTCATTTAAACAGAAAGCAAGCACCTCCTGTGGGTTGTTTGGCCGTCACGAGTTAAACCATCTTTTAAATATTGCACACTGTAGAGAACCATGTACAAGAAATCTGTGAAGACAAATATATGAAATGAAAATTTTTAGTTGTCCCTTTTAGTGTTGCAAATAATTTTCATTTATTTATAACTCTCAGTCTTTCTCAGCTTTCTTCCTCACACCCTCCCAGGAAAAAAAAAAAGGGGTGAGGGTGGGAAGAAGATGTCTCAAATTATTACTTGTGGATTGTTTGGTAAATAAAGGTTTCTCCTTCTTTTCCTTTGTTTCACAATACTGAAATTTCTTTTACCTCCTGTGTTAGAGATTATTTTGTAGGCTTGCATAAAACACCCCTTCTGACATGTGAATCTTTCCCTCTTGTTGGCTGCTTAGATGGAGATAAGCTGGTTAAGTGTGCTGTAATTAGGTTCATTCTCAACAGTTGCTTGAAGTCATTAGGAAAGATTATGTGGTTGCATTATAGAAACCAGTATGATGTATGTTTAATGCTCTGTACTAGTAGAAGGAATACGAAAAATGTTTTGCTCTCCACTTCTCTGTCATATTCAGAACAAAACAAATAACAGTTCTGGCAGGTTTTTAGCTGTGGAGCTGGCAGCTTTTTCTCTCTCAGCATTTGAATTCACCTAACCTGTGTATGAATCGTAATAGTATTGAAATGTGCTTACATCAGTCTCACACTGGAGCAGCATCAAAGTTACAGTCTGGGAAAAGATGAACCTTCCAAACATCCTGAAAAATGTAGCCTGTCTTTGTAAATCTCCCGCTGAGGCATTTCGTACTCAAATAGTTTGTTTACCTCTCTGCAAACATTTCAGACTCTCAAATGAAGGCACTAAACTATTAATTGCTCATACGGCAAAAGTCTATATGCCCTTTCTTATGTTGCAGTTTAATTGCTAGATATTTACATCCAAGGTGCTGCATTTATTTCTGTTCTAACAGACATCGTTAGGCCTCTTGGAGAACATAAAAGTTGCAGTCACTTTGCTGTATACTGCTGTAGGGATTGCCCTAAATGCCTTCCTGTAAGCAGGAGCCAGCTATCCCAGTCAGCTGGCACAAGTGTTGGAAGGCTTCAAACGAAGCCTAATATAACATAGTTTTAGGACACAAATTTGCATCTACATTCGCACCCTCTCCTAGCATAAGAAGTAAGCATTATTTACATGTAAATATTTAAAAAAAAAAAAAACCAAAACAACAGTGTGAGCTGGGGGGGGGAACCACTACAGTGCAACAGAAATGTGTAAATTGTTTTCAGTAAATATAAGTAACCTCTTGCAATGAAATCCAGAATGAGAAGATAATTTCAAGATGCAGATTTATTTCAAAAATTTCATGCAGAATGATTTATATAGAAAATATGTGAATTAAAATATTAAGTTGCTCATGCATTTGCTATGTATTTAACCTAAGAAAATTTATGATGCATTTCACAGAAAAGCCATATATTCTATTAATATTTTAATCAGTTGCTGTTTAACAGTCTCACAATTACTAAGAATTTTGAATCATCTGTCCCACTTTTACAACAGCATGAAAAATTGAATTTATTGCCAATTTTTTCTGTCTTCAATAATTTATGGTACTGTACATACTATACTACTTTTTTTTACAGTGGATAAAATATTTCTCAGATGAGCATCTCGGAACCAGTAATTTGTCTCTGGTTATAAAATATAGAAACACTAATTACAATAAGTGCTTTCTAGATATTTATAGCCTTTACTAGAAAGGGGATCTGGCAGGGACTGAAATAAGACACAGAGAGAGAAAATAGAAAAATTGTTTATTTCTAATACTTGCCAGATGTTCTTTGACATGATATATGGTGAAAGAATGAAATACATTCTAGAACAATTTTGTTATATGTATAATACTCAGAGGGTTCTCCAGTTGCTAACACTTCTATCTTAATGAAAAAATTGTTCCTTGCCATCTTGAAATAAAGATGCATAAATAAACACAATGTGAGGAGCTGGACTGAAGTGAATTTTTGACAGTTCTTTGTATATAGGTGATACTCCAGACAAATATTCCAGCCCTGTTCATACGACAGAGTGAACTGTCCCCTCTGCTGTTACGGTCCCTGGGACTCTCACAGATCGAGACACGTGGACAAGGGTTCTTGAACCCAATCCTGAACATTGGTGCTGGCGTACAGGCTTCTGGCGGGAGAGGTGCAGTACAGAATTCTTGGTTTTTCTGAGCAACAGGAGGAGATGGCAGGGAACTCCTCTGCACCTCAGGTACACAGTGACTGGAAGAGCTGGCTTGCTGCTTTGTTTTGAACCTTGGCGAAAGAAAGTCTCAGGCAGCAGCTGCTTTGTTGCATGCAGTAAGGCAGATGCAAGGGGTGTGTCTGCTTGCAGCAGCGACACAAACCCCACGTGCTTTTATCCCCAGACTGCGCAGTGCTAATTTGTACTGGGAGTTGTTGTAGCATAGGCATGGACATTGTATTTGTATTTTCTAATTAAGTGAAGCTATAGTTTAGCAGATTTATGGGAATGCTTGCTATCAAACCCACAGTTTCATGGGATGGTGCCTGTCCCCAGTACGTTCATCTCCATCCACCTCACCATTGGTAATTATACTTCCCATAGACTCATTCAAACTTGAAAGCCCATCAACTTCAAATTAAATCCATCTGAAAGTATATATTTATATGTATCCATACAAATATATAATCTTAATCAGTTCTGCCATCTTTTCATATCTGTATTAATACATGCAATATGTAAGAGACAAAATAGTTTAGGCAGTGGACAAAAAACATTATGTGATAGGACAACTGGAGGAAAAATAACAGTGTAATGGCAGCTATTTTTATCCTCTTTATCCTATTTCCCAGTATAATTATTTCTGGATCAGTGTCCTCCTTTCTGCATGCGGGCTGCTGTGAATATACTAATTTTTTCCTTTGCTGTAATTTGTTTTTCCCAGTTTTTATAGCTACCCTTTTTCCATTTCTCACAGAAGCATTCATAGCATTTTAAAAAAATCTTGCTTAATGCTTATATTACTTTGTAAGCACATTATTTCCATTTAGACATGTCAGCCCCTTCTTTCTGACAGTATTGGTATTTCTAATTGAATCGTAACCGTGATTTCTCTATGCAAATGTTAGTTGTAGATAATAAGGTACAGATGCTATTCCTCTCAGTTTAGCCAGTGTGTTGGGTCATAGTGGCCTTAAGGCCCTAACACGAATTCAGCTGTCTATGGTGTCAGAGTGCTTGAGTGTTTGGGGAGAAGGATACTGATGCCCTTTGAAATGCCTGGAGATCAGTGGGTGAAAACTGCCGAGACTGTAATATTGTGTTTGCTGTATGACATGCATGGCAGCTCAACTGGATGAGGAACAACTTCTGCCCAATAAATTTTCAACAGAGAAGGCAGTTCCACTACCCACACAGTGTATTACTGCACTTATTTTTTGCCTGATTGTTACCCAAAGTTTAAGTGAATAGAAATCTGCCACCAAACTATAAACTTTTTCCCAGGTAGCCTTTGCCTTAAAAGTAGTGTTTGAAAAATACTACAGAAGTAATTTTGATTACCTGACTCTGTTAACTTTTGCCAGCCTTCATTGTGTCTGGCGCCTTCTGCCCGCCCTTACATGCCAGCCAAAGGTAGCGCCTCTCTGCAGACTCATCAGTTGATGGCTTTGAAGCCTCAGCTACTTCTGGGTTCGCTTAGCTCCCCTGAAACCTGAAATTCTTAGTTGTGTCATTACATACTGTAGTATTCTAATTACAGTATGTTTGAGTGTGAGCCTACAAGCATGTATGTTTAAGCTCATGTAAACAGCAGAATACTGATACATAAGAGAGGATTAGCATATCTAAATCCTGCTTCATGAGAAGACTCCAGCTGACGAGAAGCTGGGATAGTCTCATAAAGGCCCAGGTCTTACTAAAATTTGTTTCTGCGTAGAACTTTCTATGAAAGTCCACACCTGTGACGAAGGACAAATTATAGTAACAGCCAGATGGAAAAATTCTAATGATAATAAAATTTCATATTGAAATCTGTTTGTCAAAATAAATACTTGGAGGGAACTCTGATGTTTTGTCTCAGCTGCAGAGAACCTCAGGCTTCTTCCCATGAGTAGCGTCTGCAGGCTTCTGAAGCTTTTTTGACCCGGGTCCTCAGCAGTCACACAGTCTGCTGAACAGAGGAGCATGATCTAAGCCTTTGGGCTTCTGTCCTTCCGACAGCCGCTTTGGAGAGAGCAGCCACGCACCATGCCGTGCGGTCTGAGCTCCCGCTACTCGCAGACCGGGAAAGCCTTCTTGGAAGGCTGCAATAAAGTTGAAGTTTTGTGGAGAATGTCCATGTTTCTGGATTTTGCTGTCCATCATAAATTCAAATGTCAAAATCCATTGCAAAAGAACTTTTGCCTTTTCCTAGTCAAGGATGATGATGGTACTGCCTGCCTTTCTCTTACGTGCCTGCCTTACTGATTTAGGTGACTTAGTTTGCAGAGGTCTGTTGATAATCTTACTTTCTAAAGTGCCTAGTACAACTGGATCTCGTGGTGCTACTGCATGGCAGCCTTTATTGATGGGGTAACATTTATCTGCTGAAGCTTTGAAAGTTATTAATCAAATTACCTCATGGGAATTGCCAGCTTTCCTCAATAATATATTTTTTAAATCAACTATAGATTTAAAGGCTAAATTCCAGTCAAAAATTCTGTCTGTGGGAGTATTGTTGAATGTCTCTCAGTTTCAGCAACCAAAGACTACCAAATAATTCCAGTTATCATTGTCTGACATGTAGCACTTTATTCCACAGACAAAAATACTAGTTTTACTAACATTTCTTACCAAGTAAAATACCTTCAGACCTTGGTCCTCTTTGTTCTGATTATTTCCTGTTACGTCCTAAAAAAAAGTAAAAAATACGGAGTCACTTTACTTTTTCCTTTTGCTAATATCATGATATTTATATCTTTTCTTTTGGTATATCTCAGATGAGAAAAGGAGCAATATACTTTCATAAAATCATAAAATAATTGAAGCTGGAAGGAACCTCTGGAGGTCGTCTGTTCTAGCCCCGTGCTCAAAGACTGGATCCAGCTCCAAAGTCAAATGAAATGGCTTAAGGCCAGATCCACCTCAGTCTCGAGTGCTTCCAAGGACGGAGTTTCACAGCCCTTCTGGGCTCTCTGTTCCTAGCGAAGCGGCAGGAGCTGAGCAGCAGTTGCTCGCTGCCACCCAGTTGGGTTGCTTTCCCATCTCCATCTGCTGGAGCAGGCTATGTTACACAGCTGCCCGCGACGGCGTGCGGCGGTACCTGGGCTTTAGGGCTGCTCCAGCACTCAGCTGAATTTTTCTGTTACGCACCATATTAAATGAGTGCAATAACCAATTAAGATAATATACAGGCGAAGCAGATTTTTTTTCCTTTTCTTGAAAACGCTGTTAGTAATCTTATTTTCAGATTGCTCTGCTCTGTGATTCGGAGGTGCAAGGTTTTGGAGAGTAGCTATAGAAATGAAATATATTGATCATGAGTATTAAGGCATCATTGATTTTTATTAGTTTGGTTTTGGTTCATAGCACTAACTAATTGTATTATTAGTAATGCACAGTTATTAAAGTATTTACAAAAATATTTAATTTGTTGCAAAAGCAGTCTGTAAAGTCTGACAGTTCGGTTATGACTACAGCAGCAAATCTTGTGGAATTCCACTGTTAAATTCTCTAAAATAGAGGCATTAGTGCTCTAGAATTGGCTTAATAAAATGTGTGTTGTTTTCCATACCCTTATCAAAGTTACTTTACCTTTTATGGCCATTATATATTTCCACATCTGTGGAAATCCTGGTCATATTCTCCCACTTCTTTATCCACAACGTGCTGAATTCCTTTTTTGTAAGTAAAGACGACAGTAGTGTTGACATGTTCAGCTGATTGGGCCAACTGAGATTTACCTGACCGTTCTGCACGATTATTGCTGGTCGCGTGTTCTGGAGGCACTAGAAATTCCTGCCAGGGCAGCTGCTGGTCTTGAAGTTTACTTTTTTGTGCTACACCAGAAGCCCGGTTTGACTAAGTGTAGAGTACTGTTCAAGAAAAATACCTTTATGTCCAGGCTTTACTCTGTGCCATATTGTGCTAAACTATTTTCACATGAGCAAAAACTCTGTGTATGGATGCACGTTCAACTGCATGTGTATCCAACCTGCTGTCTGACTCGATTCTTGCTTGAACTTCCTAGTTTATTTTTACTTTTATCTGAACATGGTTATGCGAGTAACTTTTGCTCTTTAGGAGGCTTTTTTTAATTGGAGTCTGAAAATTTTACTACTTAGGTCAAGATGATGATGAGGCTACTATTTATGTTTTCTTCTGTCTGAATTATGATCAAATTGAAGTGTTCAAGTGCATTTGTTATATCAAATTTGTTAATTTTGATCCAAAGTCACTAACAGTGATATGAAGACGGTTATGATATGAAGAAATCTATATGGGTTTCTAATTGCCTTGTGCTGAATTTGGCAGTTTATTTTTATTTTAACAATCAAGTGAGACAGGTGTTATATAAGTAACTGAAATGCAGGTTGTCTTAATGTATATGTGTTTCTTGACATGCTCGGCAATAAAGCCTTAGTTTCAAGGCCCGAAAATTGCTTGTGCATCAAAATGGATTTTAGAATTCTATTGTATTTCAAGAACTCATACTGAATGTTACAGCCTACCTCAGCTGGCCCTAGCCTGATACAAAAAATGTGGTTACATATGGAAGTGCTATGAAGTCTGTGGATTTTGCTGTCTGAAGTATGGAATATCTTTTCCGAAGGACAGCATATCCATGCCTCTAAATTTCAGAATTACATGTCTGCTGACTGAGCAGGAGCCTTAAAATGAGGCTTTGCTTTGAAAGGACAATGACTTAAGGAGGACGGATGATTTCTTTCTATATGATGTTACAGATTCTCACTCACGCAAATAAAGAAGACAGTAAAAGATTAAAATGAGTAATCTGTACTGAAAAAGCAACTATTCTTGGGATAATACACAATAACTGGTATTCAGCAGCTGAGAAATATACCACTGGAGTATAACAGATTTTCTAGATCTGTGGGTTTTGTTCAGGAATTCATTAATTAAGGACAGCTCCTCCCTTCTCTAATGCAAAGCATGAACTGCATTTTGAAGTCTGGTTACTACCTCTGTGGTAGAGTTTATATATTATTCACAAAAATTATAATAATCTGGAGATCTGACCCCTGTGCAAATTAGCAAGGTACGAAAGGATAACACCTGCATAATGCTCCTGTTCTGAGGTACCTTTTGTGGACTGATTTTTGGTTTTGCAGAGTGAAATTTGGGCATGTTACATTGGAAGTCCTATGTGAGATTGCAGCTTGAACTTCCACCTGGGTCAGTCTACAGCAGCCTCTGTGTGCTTAGCTGAGTTGGACACACCCAGGAAAGCAGTTTCATTTTCAGCAGATGCCTATCTTTATGCAGAAGTCTGAGTAGAATCCTAACTAAAATCTGTTGTATATTGCCCATTTCTAGGAGCTACTCAGTGTATCCTATAGGTGTGGGCAACTTTCTCCCTCTCTGCAAAACTTGCCCCATCTAAATCTGAAACTGCCTGTGTAATTCCTAAAATCCCGTAATGTCGTTCAGCAAGGAAAGTCTCAATTCTGTGATTACCTTGCTAGCAACGTTTCAATAATCTAACAAAAATGTTTGTAGTAAGCTTTTCTGATCTTTCTACTTCTTCCAAATCTTATTACCATCTCTAATTTTTCCAATAAAAGTGTCTTTAAAACTTTTCCACAATCATAGCACAAATAAATCACCCAATTTAATGAAACATTAAACATAGCGCTTAAATGCGATTCAGTAAAATCATTAGTTAATCTACACTAGAGATATGATAGGATATAACGATTTAACTTGGAATCTGTGGAGTCCTTTTAGGACCTACCTTGTCTTTTTCAGTACAACTCTACCAAAAGAACTGGGGTGGGGGTGGGTGGGGGTTGTACTGTTTGTTTTCTCCTGATCTTTCCAGTTACTTGGATGGTGATTAGGGCCTAATATACCTACATTTTATAATGCCCGTGATGACTGCGGAAGAAAATCAGGTGTTTTGGAACAGATCTGATAGCGCATAAAACTATGATTAAAACTAAAAGAAGGTTGCAGGTGGACTAAAAGAAAAATGTATGACCTTTTTGGTATATCTTTCATAGTTGCTGTCTACAGTTGCACTTAGGCGACATGCGTGCCTCAGTCCCTATACAGACAGTCATTTATTTCAGCACACTGATACATTTATGTTCAGTACAGGTGAATTTTGTTAATGGGACAAAAGGAGACTTGAAAATTCAGATGAACTTTTCCTTATTTAAAGAACACCTCCATTCTGTGAGAACACTTCGGACTCGGGAGCCATGGCAACGTAAGCAAATGCTCCTAACAGCGCACTCTTTTCCTCATTCCTAAATCAATGACTATCCCACCTGCGAGAGCACTCAGCAGGGTAAAAAGCTTTGGATGTTAGCACGACTTTTATTTTGGTACTCAATAATAGAATCATCAGAACTATCAGAAATGTCTTCTGCTTTGAAATGGCCAAGCTGACAGCTAAAACGGTCTGGGTTTTTTAAAGAACTTCCATTCACGTTCAGACAAGTGTTGCAGCTTAACCCAATGTGTTCAGAAACTCGGTTGTGATGCGAAGATGTTGAAGCCAGCCGCTTCAGGAGGGCGGTGCACACAAGTTCAGTACTCCTGAACTTTTCTACCAATGGGTGAAATGTGACATTTTTTGGAAATCTGTCTATAGCATTTCTGCAGTTACAAGCAAACTTATAAGCTATTGTTATAGCTTGTAAGTTATATATATATATTTATCAAGTAATGAACCCTGTAATGTGACTTATTGAAGAGAAGGCAGGAAGCTGGGGAAAAGTTTTAAGAAAAATTTTGAGGGTTTGGGTTTTGTGTTCTAGAAAGGATAACTGGCAACCTGAAATCCGAATAAGAGACTCTAATTCTGCTTCAGTAAGGAATTATGTAGGATCTGATATGTGTTCTGGTTCTTACATGTCTTTTAGAGTTAATGCAGAAGATGGTAAGGTAAATCCTTATTGTTTAGTATTATACATAAAGTTTAATCCCAAATTCTTAAGGGAAGGGAGAAAGGAGGAGGGAGAGAAGAATAAATCCAGATAGGTAGTGCAAGATTTTCTATTTTTTATTTTTTAAATGCCATTTATTTCCAGACTAACAATTTCGCCTTCACATAGAAGATGTATTTCAATAATGCACCACAAAGAAATGCATTACTGGAAAAATATTAATTGTTTGGACTTATAGGAAAATTCCTCCTTTCCTCAGTGTTCTCATCTGCAACAGAGTGCAGCAGAGGAACATATCTGCAAACTTATTAGCACAGGAATACAAATAATTTTCCAGGAAATAAGGTTGTTAGAAAGTTCAGTAGTTTATGGCCTGATTTGAAGCCCATTGAAATGTTTCCCTTTTAAGAGTGTGGATAAACCCTTAATATATCATATGGAAGTCGATTTCCAAAATTACCATTTCCTTTTACTGCCAACAAGCCTAAAGCCGCCTGCTTTGCTCCCAGTAAAAACAAACCAGCTTTGAGCTTAAGCCCTTGAGTTATGGCCTAGTGAAGTGGGAATTTAAGGAAATACTGTGCATAAACTTATTTATCAATGTGATAAATATCCAGGTTTTGATAATTCATGGGTTTTCCCTCCAAATAGCTTATATAATGCTGCTACATTAAAGGAACTAAAACAGATTAGAGTATTTTACATGTAAGATACGCTGTACTGAACACAGGAGTCTTTCACTCTTAAATCTAGAGCATTGTTATGTTGTCAGGTATCCTAAGGACTAATAGCAATATTTTGAGTGCCTTCGGCTTTCAAAAATATTTAATTAATACATGTTTCTAAATGCTTAAGGGTATTTGGATGTGGAAATTCAAATTAAATATCACCCATCTCCTAGATGCCAGTTAACTGTTGATTCACATTTGGTGCTATCAAATACTTTGGCCGAAGAGAAGAAAATATGTTTTCTTGTTTAAGATTTTTTTACCCCAATTAAAATTGCTATACATCTGCTAACATGGGATAAGTTCCATAAATCATAACTCAAGAGAAAACTACCCTTACAGTAATTAAATTGTAATTCTCAATCTCCTTACAGAGGTTTTGTTCAAGATTCCAGTTTGATTTTCTTGATCACTACAAAACCTCTAAATTTTGTTGCTTAGAAAAAATGAGGTGATTCTTCCCCTACTGGTCTAATTTGTTGCTTTGAATGGTTAACACTTGCTTCTGGAGTTAGAGAGTGTTAGGAATTGCTTCTCTCTCTTTCTCCAAGCGAGAATAAGAAAACCCTTGGAAGGGAAAGCCGTAGATTATAACTAGGGTATCTGAAGGGTATGCATTTTAGAATCTGTTTTTATAAAACATCTTTTCAAAAAAGATCTAAAAAAAAATTTAAGAATCCACCTTATTGAGTTCCAAACAGTTTTCTGCTGCCTTTCACTCTCAACTTCAACTCCCTATAGGAAATTTGATCTCTTTTATCAAAACTTGATGGGCAGGTGACCTTGAAAATAGTAAGCTTGTTAATCACCACTCATTGCCAAGTGTCTGTTTTACCTATCTTGCAGGCAGTCCTCCTTCTGGGTAACACACTTGACTCTCTTGCACCATTTTGGTATGAAGCGTTGCCTCTGAGTGACGACGTATGGGCTGATGCTGTTTTAGCAGAATTTGTCCTAGCTTGAGATCTCAAGCTCTCAAACAAGTTTTCAGTGACTGGAGGCAGAAGGTCCCAACGTAACTGGCCACAGCAAGGCAGAGGGTACTGTTAATGGGGAAAACAAAGCCCCTTCTGCTGCATCAAAGCTGTCTGATAGGGATGCATGCCCTTACTTGTTTGCTATTTCACAGTATCATTTTTTGATCTGAAGGAGCCTTTGAAGTGGGAAGTGAAGAGGTGAGTGATGGGTACCAAGCCCTCGCCTCAGAGAGGGAGGAATGTGGAAGCCGTTCTCCTTGCATGTGTCCCATTAACTGGTCAGAGCTCCCAGGGCAGAGCCTGACAAGAAAGATGCCTTAATGTGTATTTTTCTCTCAAAAAAAGAAAAAGTCCAATAATAACAAAATAACTTTCTCATTAGATTGTAAATTGAATCCAAATTAAGAAATCAAGAAGTAAATTGCCCTCTCAGGTATGTGTGTCATGATAGTCTCACCTCTTCTTCCCCCTGGCACATCATTTGGTTCAACACGGTTGGAAGAAAGTGATGATGAAATGAATGTAATCAAATAATTTAAAAAGATATTTTATTTTTAAAGTAGTAAAACTGAAGACTTCATTATGTACCAGGTATGGCTATATATTAAAAATTTGAGAACATTCTTGTTTGTGGTTTGAGAGACTTCAATGGAATATGACTTCCCGGTTGCAAGACACTCTGTACTTTTTGGTTACTTCAAATTATGCTTCCAGATGACCCATTGCTGCTTAACACCTCAAAGCTGGTCTGACTGCTAGACGAAAGAAAAGAGCTATAACAATCAGACATGTTGTCCAGCAATGCTGAAGACCAAGAGATGGATTTACTAAGGGAAGTTCTATTTAGGTTGGTTTGATGATACAGTCAGATGTTTAACAGAATTATTTAAAGGTAATTTAGACAGCAGTATCTACTTCCCACTGAATTTCACTTAGTCACTTCTGTAAATCCCATATGTGTGTTCTACATCTTTAGGTGCTTTAAAAATCTGACCCAAAGGCAGCTGAATAGCTGAAATCTGTTAAAACTATGGGTGGACTTCTGTTTTCCACTGCTGGAAGGGAATTAAGGCTAGTCCTCGAAATATTAAGCTTCAACCTTGGAGACTGTTGTTCAATAGGGATATTAAAATTGTGATGTTTAGTCAGTGTAACCTGTTAGAAACATCTGTACATATTACTTCTCACTAACATAATTAATTTTGTAAGAAATGTAACCACAGCTGCAGTACTTTCATCAGCTTTCCTTTTTATCCTTTCTTTTTCCTCTCATTCAAGAGATTAAACTATCAAACATTCCTGGCTGAACACTAGTTCTAATATTTTGTAAAATTAATAAATCATAAATCTAAGTATAGCTGTTTCCTTGTAGGAACAAAATTTTGTTGATTTTCTAAGTAACAAACTCCTACAGAATAGGAGATGTAAATTAGTTCTTGGTGTTGGTTTTTGTTTTGGTTTGAGTTTTTCAGCATATGTACTTAAGCTTTTCTTTTTTTAAGCTTACACAGTATCATGGACTGGGGATGAATAAAGCCTCCACTGCCAAAGTTTCAATTCTAAAACAAGTATCCAAATCCCTTCATGGGTTTATTTGACAGATGACTCATACAGCCAACACAATGGGAAATGTATCTTCGTACACAGCCGTCTGTTGTAATGCCATGCCAGCACACAGAAGGGGAGAGTGGACAGTGTGTTTCTTTTCTAGCCTCAATTGATCCCACCATTTGTTTTTCTTGCTATTGTCTGACTGAATGCGTGGAAGAGGGTTCCAAATGCATCGTATATAATATGTTAAATCTGTGCACAAAATATGCATGTCTTCATAATAGATATAAATTTTTACTCTAAAACAAGGTAGATATGACTGAAGGGTAAGATTAGTGAGAGTGTTCAAATGATCTCAGGCCGACAGTATTCTTTTTTTTAAGCACCTATTCTTATAATGAGTCAATTCCTATAAAAACCGGAAGATTATAGCTGAAAAAAACATATCCATACTTTGATGTTGAGTTTTCAGGCTAGAGAGTTTTTTTTATCGTTAATCATTAAGGGTGTCTGAAGATATAATTTAATACAAAACACAGAACACTGCTGCAATGTACCAATGTACCAATGGCTGATTGGTACTTGCATTTTAGTACAGAAATGCTGTTTGCAAGATTATTAGTGACAAGGTAGCACATCAGTTTGCAAGCGAGTATGTGCAGTAAACACTTGCATGCTTCCCAGTAGGTTTTGGGATAATCTCTTCAGGAAGTGAAAGAAATATCAGGTAACATAAGTGATGTAGCTCAATTAGTTGAAAAGTGTAAATGGTGAACACGTAAAGAAACAGCACTTACTAGTTCAGAAGTGAGCCAGTAGCATTTTTTTCTGTACAAATATATAAACCAATGAAAAGATGATTAAATAGTTGTGACGTGTAAAAAGGTTTTATTGGAAGGGAATAACACTATATTGGTCACTCGCACATAGTTATAGAGTTTAAATGGTTTACCAGTTGCGAACAAAAGTGTGGAGGAGAGTCTGAGAGGGATAGCTTGGGGATGATAGGCAGAGATAGCGAGTGACCTTAGTAACTCCGTAAGCTGCTGTTGGATGCCTACGCCCAAAAGAGGTTCTCCATTTTTATTTTTTTTTCTGTATTTTTCTAACATGATTTGAATGACCATTTACTGCTTTATCAAATGATTGTGTGGCACTGTGAAGCATTCTGGAGATTGTTATTAATAAGATGACACTCAACTCTACAATAACTTTCTATCTAACACAGATCTTACTGCTTTGCTGCTCATCTTAGTTAATTATTAGAAAACTGTGGATAAAAGTGAAATAGATGTAACTTCTTGAGACTACGATAGGCCTTTCTCTGCCTTAAGCGCCCTTATAGAGATGCATTTAAATGAAAAATGGTTAAGAAAATAATTAACATGGAATATACAGCAAGTTGCACCATCTTTGTTAGAGCAGATTGCAGTGTTTCAAGTTTAATGTCTCCATGGACTCGGTGGTTTTGGTACCCAGGAGTTCCTTCTGATATGCAAGATGAAATGTAAGCACTGCAATGGTGCTCAGAGCAAAAGACCTGTCGTATCCTTTGCGATCTACAACAGAACTATATATTATCCTAAATCACAAGAACGAGCTGCTGTGCCCTTACGCTGAGTGGCGATTTGGCCAGATGCAAGGAGCTCCAGACTGGTCTATCAGAGGACATTGTTGATCATAGCAACTGTCTGTCTGCTAAACCTAACGATTGACGACTCGAGAGGCCTGTCTGAAACCGGTTGGTTTATTTTGGTAGCCTACCAAGAGTGATAAATAAAACTTGACGCTGGGAGGGAGTGATTGCAAAGAATAGTATTTCTGGGAGAGTTATATTCTGTGCTCATAGCACAAAGCACGGTATTTCTAATGTCTTTCTTCTACAGGCTTGAAAAAGAATTGGACTTATCCTGCATCAGAATGTGTATATAAGAGCTGACATTTTCATAAGGCTGCTGCTGATTGCATGGAAGCAACACACTCCATTCTAGCTAATATAATCTATTCTGGTAACAGACATTTGGGTCAATCTGCTCTCATAAAAATTCTTAATAAACACATTTTTACCCCACCTCACCACCCCGCCGTCTGAATAGATGGGGAAAAGTAAAGCAAATGGGCCAGCTAGAAGAATTGCATCTTTATACTTCCGAGAAACGTTGTTACTGTTTATGACTATTTAGTATGAGGACTACAAAAACAAATCTTACTTTTTATTGTCTTCTATGAAGTTTTAGGGTACAATTTCAAGGCTGTATTTTCTGAGTCAAAGAATAAGAGCTGATATTTCTGCAGACAGATGGCTAAGCGTGTAGTTATCCTGTCTGCATGTGCAAACAAAGGTTATTGCAGTCTCATTGCTTGCACCTTGCTTTCAAAATCTGGCCTTCATTTTATGTGCACAGCTGTTTATTAAATAATGTAAGAACTTGATTCCACTGTGCCCCTTTTTCACAAGGGTTGTAGAATATAAATGAATTAGGGTTATATTCTGAAACTATTTTATCTTACAGTGAGATTTAATATGAAGTACATGTAATTAAAATTAGAACTTGATTGCCAACTTCTGATCTACTCTAATGCTTATATATTTGGTTATCTCAGAGTGCTAGCATTAAATTTTTCAATAATTGAAAAGTGTTATTGCATTTAAAAATATTTAGCAACTACTGCACAGTTGTTAGATTTAATAACCTAACCAGTTTTACTAAAATCATTAAAAATCATTTGAGTCTGTCACACATTTCAAACAACTCGGACCAGGCTGTGCGCTTGAAGGGTCAGTTACACACACATCACCAAACAGCTTGTGTCCCTCAGCGTTGTATAAAGTAAATGATCATTGGATGCCTTCATGAAGGATTTGACTTCATGAGCAAGAAGTATTCCTTTTGAACCACCAGAGAATTGCCCTGCAAGACAGGATAGCCAGAGGGCAGCAAGAAATAGTTCCAGTGGCTGGAGTCTGTTAGGTGTGTTTGTGTGTGTGTTGGCTCGGGTTTTCTGGTTTGTTTTCTGTTGTCGTTTGGGG
>Ga0065711_1004530_pt1 | contig 23213 bp, 6 predicted proteins | sample Hoacrofraction12_FD_59098 | JGI IMG/M metagenome (GOLD analysis project Ga0065711, IMG submission 59098) | Hoatzin crop microbial communities from Cojedes, Venezuela - Epithelial fraction 12 v2 (version 2) | ecosystem: Host-associated > Birds > Digestive system > Esophagus > Crop | place...
TCTCTTCTCCTCTCCTCTCCTCTCCTCTCCTCTCCTCTCCTCTTTCAGAGTGCAGGAACGGCAGTGGTAAGAGCATCCTACATGAAGAAGAAATAAAACCTGATGGTGTCACACTGTCATGTGCTTCTTATATATGGATTTGCACTATTCTAGCAACCAGTAAAAAGGCAATTAAAATAAACGAATCAAGACTTTTGTTTATAAACTACTGAGAAGGCTTCCTTGCAGTGCCTGCTGCTGTTTGCAGTGTCTTGCAGTGTTGCCGTTTGCACTACATCTGATATGACAAAGCCTTGGTAACTGTCCTGAAGTCTGAAGCCTTTCTACATGCTTTGACTGCCGGCGTATATGCTTTCAGAGGTGTGACATTTGCATGAGCAAACACCAAAAAGACCTTGAAATTGTTAGCTTCAAATTAGTGTTATACTGCTATGTGGGAAACAGAAATGAAGAACAAGAATCTAACCACTTCTTGGAGTACCAGTACCTTATTCACTGGACAGAACTCCAAATTTCTTGCTAGCTTATTATTTTAAAAAATGTTGATTTTTTTTTCAGGTTGTCAGGGGGTACTTTAAATAAATCAAAATCTATACTTTCATATTTGAATATACCACAGAATTCACAGACAAACTCCAGCACAGGAACCCTAAAAAATGAAAAGGAATAAGTTAATTTGAAGAAAGAACATTTTTCAAGACTTCATATAACCTAAGGTAGTAAGCAACTCAATATTTGCATTCTGTTACTGTTTCAAAAAGCCATGTTTTAACACCTTCTGCAATTAGGATAGTAAAACCAGTGCCAGTCTGCAGCTGCCATTTCTGAAGTTCCAGAGCGCTCTCAGAGTTTTAGTAACCTGTGGAGCATTGCAGGTTCCTATACATAACAGGACCTGTTTGGTAAGAAGCACTAGGCATTTGCTTTTGTGTCTTTAAATTGGTCCAATTAATATTTCAGTGTTTTACACCAATAAATACATAATTTTAATTGGACAGCTGAATATGTACTCCCAATTATTTAGACCTTCAAAGCAAACAAATTAGAAGATAGGAAAAAAAATATCCAGTGCTTTTTGTCAGTTCTGTGGAATCCCTAATTCTTGTCAGCATCGCCCTTCACAAAGAATTCATATTTATCTGTAGTGAGTACAAAGGAGTAGTGTTTAAACAGCTTCATGAAAGTAATGTCTTGCTGTAAAACTTGGCGGCATCTCAAGCCATCTACAGACTGGTTTATCAGACCACTGAACTGTTGAATTACTGTGACTACTGGTATTATTTGACTTTGTGTCTACGTCTTCAGTCAACAGAAAGGAAGCTTAATGAAAAAGAAATGCACAGACAGATTCTCTGTAGTTATCTGAATTGAGAGCAAAAGACTCAGAAAGAGTGTTAATTCTTGTGTAGTGTAGGAAAAAGCACTAATGATTTTCCGTTAGGATCACGTTTTAATAATGTATGTTTCAGTAGAGAGTTTCTTAAAGTCCTCAATTGTCCAAGCAAGTAAAGATCTTGTCTGTGTTAAATTTCTAGAGACAGGTGCTTTGTAGCTTGTTCTCCTAAGGATATGATGCTTACATCCACACAATATGCATGTGTTTATGCATATGAGGGTCTCCAACTGCCTGATTCAAAAAAAAAAAACCATCCCAGCCACGTAGAGTTCTCAAAGTTATTTTGTTCCTAGGCTACCAAAGAAGAGAAAGACATGATTCATGCACCAACAGAGGGGAGGAAAAGCAGCAATTATAAGCACAGCCTCTCAGAGATTCCACAAAGGAAAGAGATGCTATGAAAATCCCAGTTGCACAGAACTTTGGATGGAGATTGCACCTCAGATACAATAGGATGCAACCACAAGATGTAAGAGCATCTTCCTTTTTTGTTACAGTGCTCATGCTTTAGCTGTTCAGAGAAGATTAGTGAGTGCCTTGCGGGCAATTTGGGTCATACTTTTGTCCTGGATATTGCTGTGCTACTGAAAGAACCTTTTAGCTAGGCATCAACAAATATCTTGCCTCCAAATACGTATGGTATCCCAAAAGAAGTTGCTGACCACTTCTAAGACAGCATAGGAATACAGGTAGGAATAGGGGAGTATTTTTGCTACAGAAACTGAACTCTGGACTTGGAAGGAAAGGCTGACCAAAGTGACAAGACATTTCTTAACATAAATACGTAATGTGGTTACCAGATGTCATCCTAAAATGGAGACATACATAGTTTTACAACTTAATTTCCAAATCAAAAACAAACAAACAAACAAAAAACCCCAAACAAACAAATGCTAACCAACCAAACAAGTAAAACTTTATGTGTGGTATAAGACCATATTCAATTCAGGGGAAATTTTTTTGTTTATAGTGCAAGTTTTCCTATAAAATAGGGTAAATATCACAAGAACTGGTTAAAGTGTGATGAGGATTGCAGGAAGGAGATACTGTTTTAAAGACAGAAAGACCTACTAGGTTTTTGCGTATGCCTACAAACTGGATTGGGGAAATGACTGGGTTATTTGTGAGTGTTAGCAAAACATTGTCAGGCTTCACATGTGAATAAGTAGTTACAGCAGAAACTATTGCTTTTTCTCTGTTGCACTTCTTTGAGCATGGTTCAATTCACATTTAAGCACCTTGAGGACATATGGAAATGGAGGAAAGTTAGGTGTAAAATACTGATGTACTTGTATCAGCAAAGTCACTGTCAGGATTCTTCTGATGATTTCTGGATTCGAAGCTATCAAAGGAGCAAGCACCCTGACTGTCTTAAGGGTATGATAACCCTTATTTGTCTGCAGTGGCAAGACAGATGATTCCTTTGTTTTCCAAGATGCAGCCATTCACACTCCCTTTCAGTGCTAATGAGAACGGTTTTCCTATACTCTATATTTTGTGTTTGGTTGTCAGCTGCCTTACTGATAGTTGTTCTAATCGTCATTTTACTGATAGAAATTCTGGAAAAATTCCTCTGGAAGCTTGTGACAGAAAGCAAGAAAGGGACACCACCATAGCCTGATGGAGACATCACTGTTTGGGGGCACGTCAGCACCATGCAATGGATCACTGTGCTGAAGTTGTACCACAAGGTCTGTTCCTTTCAACAGCTTCTGCCTGGCAGACGTGCATATGGGGTGGGACAGAGCCACGATGAGATGCTTGGTTCACAAGGCGGGATAGTCCTGCCCTTTTGGCACTGAGTCTAAGGAGCACACGTATCTCCACATTAACACACTTTTATCGCTTCCAGGTTCAGTGCTAGTGAAGATCAGCTGCCTCTGCACTTTTCTTGAGGTGAACATGTATGATGTTAGCCAGCTCCTTACTCCTGTATTGCTTTGGATTCTGTGAGAAAATATGTAAACTCCCTAAAGTGTATACAGAATCTGAGACTATGCTGCCACAGTGAAAAACTTCTTTGTATAACAATATTAAGCAATAAACAAGGAATGTTGTTTAAACTGACACTTTGGTTCATGAAAACTGGAAACATTTCATTTCACTTCATTTCTGTATGAAAAAAATATATAGACACTGTACACTTGCAGTAGACGCATGCTTCTTATATTAGAACTTAATCATCTGCACATCTCTGTTAAGAAAATTCAAGTAAATCGCCCTTGTATCCACCCAAAAAGTACTGCAGCTGGAAAATCTGCTTGCTTGAATGCAGCTCAGCACCTCCAGCTGCTCAGGTTACATCAGAGATATCCAACGAGTGCTAGACCCTTCATTCCCTACCCCGAGGCCCAAACTGGATTTATTCCCTCTAGTAATAAGAGAATACCTTGGCAAACATGTATGATTTGCTGCAAGCACAGCATTATATATGAAGTAATGTGAACATCATAAAACCTGACACAATTATAGCTTATTAAATATGTATTTACCAGTCCTCATATGGGTGAGTCAAATAGATCTTACTGTGGCTGTCGGACTAAGGCAATTGGGACAGTATCTGTAGATCCCAGTCAGGTATATAGACAGAGTAGATAAAAAGCGTAGCTCAGTACCATGGTTTTCTAAAATGGTAAGCAGCTGTGGGGCAGAGAGCTGGTTTTCTTCTGGGGATTCAGTTAAAGGAACTTCATAAGATCTTTTGGAAACTTAAGCTTTCACCCAGTGAGAACCAAGCTCCTCCAACTACATGTCTGAAACCATTGGTCACTTTTTAAAGTCTTGGGCAATCTTTTTTTCCTTTCTATGCATATTAGCACATATGTTACTTGCCATTGATTAGGTATTTGAACATAAATAGTCACTGAAATTATAAGAAGCCATGTGATTAAAACAGAGCAATGCAATGGACAGAGTAACCACCTGCTATGTCATGCATAAAATTGGAAACACTATACGATGCTTGAAATTTCTTTGATAGACATACATACTGTGTAGTTTTGTTGTATACTCAACGGAACAATCATTGCATAAAAATTGAACGGATCACATTATGTGACAAGCACATCAAAGCCAAAGCTGAGCCCAGAAGTGGAAATTATATACACCTGAGTACTGTTCCTTTGACTATCCTAAGGACAGGTGCCTCAAATCAACTTTTCCAACTGACTCACATCCGTCACTTCAGAGCCACAAAACACAGAAGACCTTGTACGTATGGAGAGCTTCCATTTGGGGATGAACAAATGGTTCAACACCCCATAAAGACACGCAGGTTTTATGAAACAAGCTCTAAATTGAGGCAGCCAAAATGAAAATCTTTGCCTAAAGATTTCTTTCTGTTCTTACCTCAAAGACAGGGATAATGATTGATCCATTTGGCAAAGTTGTTTTTTATGGAGTAATAAGTGTTTGAAAGGACTGCTGAATATGAAAAAAAAAATGTGAAGTGATATCTGTCATCATTAAAAGAAAATCAGTTACAGCTCTAGAGCCCTCCAAAAGGTTTAATAGTTATTGTTGAACTCAAGTACATATCCACAGTCCGTCATTTTCTATAAGAGTATGCCAGCTTTAAATGGAAAAGTACATACTTTAAACACCACTTTACAGACTAGCATTTCTATAAAAGTTAAGAGGCCTCACTACATAATAAATCCTGGACACACGGAAGAGTAACAATTCTAACATTAATACTGTTAATTATCACTGATGAGAAATGGTACACAGGCTTGTTTTTTCAAGAAATTGTCCATGACTACTTAGCCAAATTTTTAGACAAATGTATTTGGCTCCAGTTGTATCTCTTTCCACTCTTGCTGATCTGGCGCAAACATTAATAGAGAGTAAATATGAAACTCTGTACAGAGTCACAGATCTTGAATGCGAAGGACCTAATTCTCTGGTGATACAACCATGGAATTTTGCCAGCACAGAAATTTGGCTCTACACATGCACACACACAAGCAGTTGTCTGCCATTTTTTTTGCGTACAGCCAAATACTGAGCAGAAACAATAACATGTAACTTAACTAGGCTCTCACAAGTAACCAACATGTCCTGATTATAAATAGCAAACAGTCACATAGGTACCTGATTAGTACAGAGTAAAATTCAGTCACATTCCAAAAATACTTTTTCGAAACAAAGGCATTAATGGAAATCTATCTGAAGAGGCTAAATTTGTCAGATTATTCATTGTGCAGTAGTCCTTTATATGTAGTGCTGGGGTTAGCAATAAAGCAAGGAAGAATTACAGCATACAACAGCAATGCAGAGCAGTTCTTTAGCAAAAACAAACAAATATAACAGTAAGGTAAACAAAGAGAACAATGAAAAAGAAGTGTGTTGCAGAAGTTATAAGCAGTGTTTAGTCCAAATTCAGCAAGACCTAGCAAGCAAGAGTATCTTCTGTAACCAAAATGTAGTTGAGAATATGATGCAGTTGTGGAACTCTGCTTTCACGAAGAACTTTCACCTCTTCTTTGAAGCAGGAAAAAAGGGTATTTCAGACATAGTCTGGACCTGTGCAAGATTCAGTTAGTAGTGTCTGTCACAGCTGGAGAACTACTGGGCAACAAACCATTAAAAATCCCACAGGGCAGCATTGCTAGACATCCAAATAAATTTCAGTTATGCTACTCATAGTGAAGGAGTGAAACAGCTGTACAGCAGACCCTTGGTCATTCCTCTTGTGTCACAGCTGGAAATTCACAGATACATTGGGCTGCCTTGCTAAGAGGATTGATGTGTCTTTGCAGGACTGCTTTTGGTCCTGAGTGTTCCTCCTTTTCAGTTTCCGACCAGCATACTGGTGTTAGATGAGCCATTGAGCCTACACTGATGATATTAGTACATCAGAGACACAAAACCGAAACACTCTGCAACACTTTGGGGTTCAGATATGGCTTTGTTACTATTCAGTCACCTAAATTTGTCTCCTGCTGGTGACTTCTTCTGTTTTCACGGGCAACCACTTCACAGTACTACCATCAGCAGGGTGAATTAGGGTGTCTGGAATTCATACACACAAAGAGACCCCATCTGTCTTTAACAGCCACAGAAAAAGGAATCTTTTAAAACTACTTTTCTTGTGGAAGACCACTTTTTGGTCTTTGTTTTCCATGATCGCTCCTCTTTCTCATCCAGTTTGCAGATCTTTCAAGACACAACAGATTCAGGAACGACTTCCAGGCTGATGTCTCTGATATCATAAGACAGAATAGCTTGGGTATCTCTTCAGACTAAACTATCTGTTCCTAAGTTTTAAAAAATATTTGTCATCTTCTTTCTTTCTGTCCTGTATTTTCTGGAACATGATACTTTCCTGGTTTTACACAGGTATTGTTTCATCAAGCAAACATTAATATTAGAGCAGAGTGCCACAGTTGAGATTGGGTTGTTTTACTATATTTTGCAGTTTAGTCAATTCCAAACGAAAAGATAATAAATTAGTGAAGTTACACTGTACCAGCTAGAGCTGTCTGAGACTGAGCTGAGACACAGAAACACTTCCTGGAGCAACTCAGTCACACAGAGCTGAGCAGCCTTAGTTCACTGCAGATTATTCTGTTCTTCCCAAAGACATTTATTAACACATAATGCAATGGAGTCAAGGCTCACTGTGTTCTTTGCTTCCTACTTGATGCCTCTGTTCCTCCAGGAGCAAGGAGAACAATCTCGTACTACCTTCTTGCATTGTACTCATTTAAAAAGAAATACGGTCCAACTTTTCGTATTTAATCTACACTTTTTGATTACCTGAGCAGCTACCAAAGATATTTATACTCTACAGGATCAGTAGGAAGGTTTGGGAAACATCACTTCCTGAAGCAACTTTTCAACTATCCTTCTCTTGTCAAATTGCACATTACTCTGTAGTGGTGCATAATAGGTTATATTGTTGCTCAACATATATGACAGGAGTCAGGAGTGACAAGTAATGATGAATCTGGATCATTTTGATAGACCAACCTGAATTCCTTAGGCTGTGTGAACAATAGGCTTTTGTGCAGCCAGTGTCATATATCTGAAAGCAGAAAAGTAAATTCTGCTTTAGAGGGTATTCTTTGCTTATAGTCAAGAGACTTTCAAACCAAAGCTTTTGCTACAAAGAAAATAGGACCTTCCATATTTAGGCAGTGTACTTGCTTCTTTTATTTACTTCTGTAAATGAAATTAGTGAGACTATTAGAAATATTTATGCAACTGCTGTAGGTATGAACAATTTGAAGATTCATTTCAAAACAGAGAAAGGGAAATTAGAACAAAATGCAGTTATGAATAAATTCAGAGTAAATATGACATAAAACTCAACAGAACCTGACAAAAAATATAGGATTCAAATAAAACATTACTTCAAGGGTAAAAATTAAACAGATTAATCTATTCTCTTTGCTCCCCCAAAAGGTTTACCTCAAAAGAGGTTTCATGGTAAGAGAGATATCTCTCATACGAAATTAAAAGGCACAATGAGATCAGATTTTCATACCTGCACACAATCAGACAGTGGAAAGAGATGTATTTTTCCACCTGGAAGATAATTAAATTCTGGCATAACGTATGAAAATATGTGATGGAGTCCCCATCACTTTAAACCAGGACTACACAACTTGATATAAATACTCTATTCTGAAGTTATAGACATGATTCAAAATTTATTGAGTAAAGTTCTCTAACTGATATTGTATTAAAAATGAGACGTATTTCCCTAATGGACTTTTCAGGCCTTTATAAATGAAAGTATAAATTACTGTGCATTTCATTCTATACCAGATGATAGGCTATACCATCTTTTGATGATATCCATGTAGCAACATATTCATTGATAAATTTAGTAATAATGGTGCGTAATTAGAAATGTACAAGAAGTCTCATAAGATATTTCTTATGTGGTAACACAATCCTTTATTCACTTTCTATATAAGTTAGAGGTCATGCTACAGAGCTAACTGTTTTGAAGATCGGCTATTTGAATTACCTTACACACAGATGTATATCTAGGGTTCATTAGAATACATCCTTCTGATATATTTTAAAACATGTTTTATGAAATATTCAGTGAATGAGACTAGGAACCCTATTAATATTTCAAACCTATTTAGGTCTTAGAAATTAATTATTCTTGCAATCATAAAATGTCCTTTTGTGCTGTATTTTGAAAATTTCTTTTTCTAGGTTTCATAGTTTTTCATAAGACGTGGAAATGATGAATACATCTTCAGTGTAAAAGATTAATATAGTACAGCTGTTACAGCTGTGACAGTCTAAGAATAGAGGCAAGGAGTTTGTACAGAGAGTCAGTATCTCCATTAGATCACTGACATGTCTGGGAAAAAACCACAAGATGAATTTTGGGAAAAATATTATTACTTGGAATTTTCAGCACTTGCAGTTTTCATATATCTGTTCTATATGGAAGCTTGAATTATTTCCTTTTTTTTTTTAAAGCTCTCTTTTGAGAATATATTTTTGTGGAAATCAGTCCATTCCCACCTATTATATTCTCCTTTTTCAGTTTTCTTAAATTTTTCATTCCATTCTTTAAATATGCCTCATCTCTAATAAAAAATTATGTGAAAGTCTGAGATCATTTTATACTGCACATCTAAAATCTTCTGTGATGACTTTGTTCACTGCTTGCTGTCAAGCAATGAACAGAATGAGTTCTATTTTAGAGAAAATAAAGAAATATAATAAATTTAATAAATATAAAATAAAACAAATAAAGTATAAAAATGTAGCTTGGACATTCATGACGGAAAAACAAATCTATAAGGATTTAGCTTGATCCCTCAAACTGTAGAATATGTATATATCTTTACCATATAATTCCACACCAAAGAAAAATCGGCTTAATAACTCGATAAGCTGATACGTGTATACCTGCATTGGGTTTAAATTAACATTGTGGTTAGACTGAATTAGAGCTCTGTGTAATATCTAGATTTCATAGCTCTAAGCTTCATTGGCACACTGTCTGCGTTCTTTCCTCTTTTGTGGGAGTGGGACACCAAGCACGAGGTGCGCTGGTGTCCTGCATCAGAGCCAAAATTTAAACATGGGTTTCCACTACGATCCATCTTTTTGAGGAACACTGTTGGAGAGGTAATCTCCTCAGGGAAGAAGAATAGAGCTTGTGCGGTAGTAGAAGCAGACAGATTCAGAAGTTTTGTGGAGCTAAAGTTTATCCCATTTTACTTGAACTAGACCATGAAATACTCGGCAGGGTTTAATTGCCTAAATAACTGTTTAGAGCCATTTGAAAAACCCTTGCACATCCTGTGTGACACCCAGTTGCTGCTGCAGAAAAAGGGGAGCACAACAGTGCCCTTTGGGTCCTGTGTCATACATGCCAGTCCCATGTAGATGTCTCTCATAAACCAGAATTTCTCAAATGGCAGTAATTGTCTATATTGAAGCAACTGAACTGAGTTGATAGAGAGCAAAGAAAAACAAGAAATGTACTCAGCATCTGTTCCTTTCAAGTCTTTAAGAATTATAACTATAGGACATAGCTCAGACTCCTCCAGGGATTCATCATCCTGTACACGCACTTCTTTTGAAAAGTGGGGTCTATCTACAGTGTCTCCAAATAGTTTGTTTCTTCCTTACCTGGTGATACAGTTGAAAAGGTTACCTTTAATATAAAATCAACTCAAGAAACAAGCAAACAAAAAACTCAAACAAACAAAAACAATACCCCCCCTCCAAAAAATCCCAGAACAAACAAAACATCCCTACAAAACTTCCCCATCTATAATTTCTCCTCCCAGACTTTATTTTAAGACTTCTGATGCTAGATTCTTCCTTCTAGACTCATCAGCCCTCAGAGAATTCCCTGTCAGAAGGTTCCCAAATGAGCATCATTAGGAGATCAAAGTTTTCCAACAGCTGATCTGTTGCTTAGTTCCCAACTTCCTGGAGTTATGACTTGACAAACTGCTTTGTCCTGAGTAGAAACCAACATTTTGTCCAAAGGGGTTTCCACCTGAAAAGAGGATCATCAAGATTTAACAACCCTTTGATGTCACCCTGGATCACCTTCCTTTGAAACTGCAGGAAGAAAAACACTCCAAAAAACGAGGTAAGAACACGATAGAGAAAGAGACACCAGTCCAACACACAGAATGGTTTTCACAGTCTTATCACGCAGATGCATGGAACATCTCCAGTATCAAACAGAAATCAAAAGTTCTGCAGACAGGTTCAATGTGTCATACTACATTTGGATATGGAAATTAGAATTCAGTCTCCTAAAGCTCCAAATGTGAAGGATATTCAAGTTCAAAGTTCCTGCACAGGCTTACCTTGAATTTGATAGAGAGCTGTTTAATTTAAGATGTTAGCTTAAAAAAAGTCTAGATGGAACCCAAGACATTATAAAGCTATGATTTTCTAAATATTGATCACTGTATACATTCTCTAAAATCACCTTTTAATCCAAATAACTAGACATTTCATTTTTTTAAAAATGCGCCTCAGGAATTATCAAAAAGTCATTTCTCTGTTCCAAATTCTGAATGCACATATGGAAAAGAAAGCACCTAGTACAAAGGGATTGTTTAATTTTTTGTACAGACAGGTTAGACTGGACAAAGGAATTTTAATGTCAGTATCACCTTTATGTCCTGCTCAATCTTAATCTTGCAAGGAAGCAACGCATTTTAGTAGTTTTGAAAATGAAAACCTATAACTTCTGCAAGCAATTCTTGATCAACAGCAAATTCCCCACATAGTTTTCTTTGAGGACATTTCATATCTGGGCATTTGTCATCCCTTTAAGATTGAAATAAATTCAGTTTAAAATAAAATTAGATGTCTCCATCCAGCTTTTTATTTCCTAAAAAAATAAGTCATTTAATTAATTAGGAATCACCAAGCAAACAGTCACCAAAATCGGGAGTAAAACTTCTTAACACCAACGTAGCATTAAAAAGCAGGCATTCTTTATTACGGTGCCGGATGCATGGGGGATCTCTCCTCCTAAGGTGCGTGTCGTATGTCGCCTCACCCCAAGCTTATATAATCCTGTTATATGCATGTACATTAAGTTTCCCAGAATGTTCGTACATATTTATTCTATTTCCCGGAATTAATTATCTTATTTGCACAGTCAATATGCATGTGGCTTGGGTCTTTGTGGGGCTTCCATGGAGTCCTCGATGGTCTCTGGTGGTCCCTGGTGGCTGTAGAAGTGGTACTTCCTAGTGTCCTTTCCAGGAATTCTGAGTCTTTCTTCCCTTATACGGTCATAAGTTGGCTCACTGAGAAGTGTATGGATTTCTCAGGATCTTGGTGTCTGCTGATTTATCTACACTTCTTTAGGATGTGCTTGTTACATGTCTTTTGGTGCATTCTTGCCTGAGGCCTCTGATAGTCAGTCCTTTGTTTTCTGCTTAATCTTTGTGAAATTCTCTATCATTCTTATGCATCATGTACCTCTCCTGTACATCACATACCCCCCCGTACATCACATCATGCACCCTATGTTACAACAAAACCACACTTCTTATGCATATGAACATGGACCATAAATGAATGCATTATACAGCCATGTTATGCATCTATATTTGGACTATAAAAGGAAAAACATACTAAATACTGCACACCAACACAGATGTGTATATACATACATATATATGTATATACATAATATATTCTAGCACTACAGATTTGTCTATGTTCTAAAAGAGTAATTCTCAAAGCACCCCAACCTCAAAAAATTTGATAAGCTTCTCCCTTTCCTCTTCTTATTCTCACCACCTGATCAAGAATTAATCCTTGTTGTCTTTCTAATCCTTCACGCAATACCAGAGTATTTTAAAAATATGCTCGTTATGCATAATTTACCAGAATTTCCCAAGTCTTAGGCAACTTAAAGAAACACACCAACAAAAAAAAACCACCCCACCAGAAAAATTAAAGGCCTTTTTTTGCTGTTCCTGTAGGATGTACAGGGCTTAAATGTTTTCCTACTTAAGGAACAGGGTCCCTTTGAAGAAACAGTGATGTCTCTTGCAGGACTAAAGAGAGGTCTATGTCTGAACTACACATCAGAGGCTTAGAGTAAAACTAACAGCAGAACTGTGATGAAATAGTGAAATACTACTCTCAATTTTATCCATATGAAATCTGCCACATGACAAATCTACCAAAAAAAGCAGTACTATCTTGAAACCAGGCTGTGTGTGATGAGATTTTCTGTTTCTATGCTCAAATCTGCCTAGAGTTCAACATGCTTGAGTTACAGGGCCTTAGACTTCACTGCAAGACATGAACATTTCCTTGACTAAAGACAAAGTTTTATTATCATAGAGGAGAAGATTTGCACAGCTCCACATTCAGGAATCAGTGTCTTTTGAAAGCCTTTCCAGTCTATGGCACTTCAATGGAAGAAACATGAAACTTTAAGAGTCCCATCACTTGTAGCGAAACTCACATTTGACAGTAGATAGTTAGGGTATGGGCCACTCGGAGCCAGCTGGCCTTGCCAAGAGCAACGCTCAGCCTGAAGCAGTTGCCACGGGTAGGCAGATGCATGTCCTAGGGATTGAGGACTTTTGGAGAGCACCAGGGTGCAGGATGTCACTTGCAGAGGGAGCTTGGCTGGTGGAACCGTATTCAAGGGCTGCCATGGAGCCGCTCCTCAGTGGGAGGGAGGGATTTTTCCATCCCAGAACAATGGCCCAGTTGCAAAGCCAAGGTGATGCCATGGAGGAGTAGCCTTGATGGGCTCGGGCAAGGCGCCAAAGCCACATTCTCATGCAGATTTGGGTCTGTCAGTGTGCAGTGAACCTGAAATTGGTACAATGAAAGCAAATGTGGGCCCCTTTCAGAACAACTAGCCTCACCCATTCAACTGTTTGGAGTAATTAACTCTGAACTTTGATCATATTTCTTAGGGAAGAAAAACTGATTAACAGTCCCCCCTGCTGGGGTGAAAAAACAAAAATGTCTGATACAGCCTCAGAGAGCTGTACAGTCCATGCCATACAGTCTTGCATGTTTTACCTATATAAAGGTTTTCTGTGAAAGCACAGCTGCATATTTCAAAACTACTATATCTGCTTTGTAGAGAAGGGAAATTTTAACGAGTGCCTATTGAAGAAACAGAGTACTGCAAGGAGGTAATTCCATATCATTACAAGAAAAATGTTAAACCAAAGACAACCTAGGGACTAGCCAGTGGCTCCCACATTCCCACTATGGTTTTGATAAATTGGAGGTGCCATTCCCTGGGGAGGAGTGAGAAACAGAAATTCAGTGTTTCAGACAAAGACCTCCACCAGTGTAACGGTGCATGTGTCATAGTGTATCCCTACAGTCAAATCTAGCAATCTTCACACAGTTTGTTGAATAGTACAGCAAGGTTTGGGCTGGTGAGGGTTCCATAAATAAAAAATAATATTACAGGGAGAAAAATCCCATTTTGAACATATCTTTGTGGCAGACTCTTCTGCACAGTATTTTCAAAACCTGAACAATTGGATATGGTTCATGGAGCTGGACATGGTTCATTAGACAAGTGTTCATAATGGCCTCCTGTTACATCTGCTGAAAGTAAAATGCTTTGATCTTGCATCCAGGAGCAGATTTTGAGACTGCCTACAATATCATGCATGCTGGTGGTAATTTACCCTTAATTTTCCCATTCAGTTTGCATTGCAAAGCAGTAGGGAGGTTGGCTCACTCTAAATGCTGTAGTGTCAAAAGAATCAGCGAGAGCCATCGGCAGCATTCATGTGAATTTCTCCTCTTCATATTTGAAACAGAAAGATCCTATGTTTGTTTATTAATGTGCCATACCCAAGCAGATAGTCACTCTACCAGATTCCTGAATTTTTATGACACTCCAGGACATTAATTAAAATCAATTAATTGGTTTACTGATCTTCAGCACTCATCTATATATGTCTCTATCTGCTAACTCAAATTCCATATTAATTAAAAGCTATATTATTTCATTATCATTCCCATCAGTATATAGTTAATATTTATTGACAAACCACTTCATTTTTGGTTCTTAATGAAGCGTCTGATATATGGCAAATATTCCATTGTTTACCTGTCACTTGATATTTTTTTCCTCTTTTTTAAGAGTATCAATTCAGTTTATTGGTAAAAAAACACTTTTACCTTTTATTTCTTTCCAAATTCCCACATTAGTCTAGAATCAGGAAACCCAGAAGAGTTTTTGTGGTTGCTGTTATAAAGCAGATTGTTGAATGTACCTGGTGTATTTCGTGTTCAAAATGGGAAACAAATTAAGCATTGGTCTGAAAAGTCTCAAGACAGAGTGAATCTGATTCAATAAAATCCTTAAGTAAACAAATGCAGTCAAAAAAACATGAACTGAGCCAGAAGACTTTTCTACTTGGGAACAGACAGTTCCAAGGAGTAATTTTAACCCCAAATAAATTGCACTCTTGTTGTTTTTTTTGTCAGAATGAGGATTTCACTGTCTTTTAGTGGCATCCAAAATCTCTCCACCTTACAGACCCTCAAACTTCATCTCAGCCACAGGCTGCTGTTTCTGTTCCACAGAAACAGGTTCTCTCAGCAGCCCACTCTCAGCAGTTTGCAGAAGGCATTCAGCTGTGCTTTTCCTCCTCTCTTCTCACTAGAATGAACTGTGAAGATTTAGTTATACAGAAATGTGACAGCCACTTAAAAATACACACAAACAAAATCCACCTCGACACTAAATTATTAGCTAGAACCTGCTCCACTGTGAAGGGTAGGTGGCAGAGTTAGTTTTAATAAATGAGTTAACGCTCTATTCTGTAAAATATATCTTTGAAGTGGCATGTACAGAAACACAGAATATAAACCTAAAGTATGGTTTTGAATTTTTCATGGTGGCTTGATGAAAAATAAATTGAAATGAAAAGAATAACAAAATCTTAAAAAAAAATCCCTTCTGTTATTTTTTCACTGGATTGTCTTAATTTCCATGCGACCCCTTGGTAAAAGTCTGAACAGTTGGAGACATATATTTTGAGTACAGCACTGCTCTTCATAAACTGAGTATTAGAATATCAATTATATCCCACAATTCTATGCCTACATATATCATGCCTTCTTATTCGCATGCAAAAAAAAGGGCCACCAACATTAATGCATCAAATTTTAACAGAGTAAAAAATCTATCTAATGAGAAATATCATTACTCCTGAGATGTACTACACAAATGCAAAAGGTGAAAGTTCACTAATAATTTAAAATAAAATTCAGGATTTGGGAAAGATCATGACCAATGTGATTAAATTCGGGATGCTAGAAGGTATTCACACACTACAAGTGATGAATAGAAGCTATGAACTTGTGGATATCAGGAGCCCTAATCTTACTTGTAAATGCATTTAAATCCCCCCTGAGGTTAAGAGCTCTTCAGGTACAAACAACTATTATTGGATGCATCTCACTTCATATAGATGTCTAAAGTTGGTAGTCAGCATCTAAGCTAGTTGCCCAAGGATCTCTTCAGCAAATTCTTCCTGTCTTGGGGACAAACTTGCATTTCCAAAAGGTCTCGTGCAAAGATAGATGCTTAAGACTGGTCAGATGCTTTGTCATCTCTAAACTTCTCTCTGTAGTTTGTGAAGGGTGAATATCTTAGACAGTATTTTTCAACAAAGTGAGGTGAATTCCCCTGCTGCTGAACAAATGCGCTATTACATAAAAAGTCCTTAGGCATGAGCTTAGGCAATATCACTGCAAATGTATAATTACAGTGTAATGGAATACATTGACCTTAGGGGGATTCTTGCCAAAATTTTATTCTTTTACAACCCAAAGTGTTTTGCAAACTGTATCATGTTTCTACTTCTGACTAATTATGTAGCTGTTATTATATGCTATATAAGTATATAGGCAGTTGTTCACCAGTGGCTCATTTTTAAAGGACTACCACTCCTGTAGCTTAATCAACAAGCTCTGATCCTTCCCAGCCTAGCTTAAGGTGATAAAATAATAACCCTAGAGACTTCAATCACAGTCTAGAAATGTCTTGTCTTTCCATTGGCTGCTGAAGGAGGTGCGTGAGGCAGAAAGCTGGGGGTATCTACTTTTCTAATTTGGTTTAGTGAAATCTTGGAACTTATATGGAGTGGGTCCAGGCTAAGCATCCACCTGTGAAATCAGACAAGAAAAACAAACCCAGCTACCAAAGTATAGAAGACAGTAAGGTGGTTAAACGAGACTTCCATAAACTGTGCCTTTAAAAACTTATGCTATCACTAAACTACAGTGCAAGTCAGGAAAATTGAACTAAGTTTCTGTCCCTGTCTTGGATTTTGTTTGAAAAGCTCACCGGTGTTTCTGCTTGCCAGAGTTTGTGTACATCTTATGGAACTCTGTGTCTGCTCCACAGAGGACGTGAATCTATGATAGCTCTCAGTTTGGGAGTTTACCTCTAACTAAAATTCTTCATTGGGAGATCAGCAGTGTTAAGTCAGCATAATTTCCTAAGTGCATGGGATGTGTGACCCTGCAGATGTAATGTGTTGATATCAGTGTTGATGAGGTCAATGTTAAGCCTATCTGCTTGAGAGCAAGATTGATGGAGTTAGAGCCTGTGCCTGTATTTGGCAGCTGTGAAAGCCAGATAGTCTTATAGACTTACTTTGCCAGTCTTACAGAGATATGAGAGGTAATATGTAATCAGAAGCATTTCAGACACACTGAGGTTACAGGAAGTGTGATTGTAAAACCACAAAGCAATGAAAAGAGCAATCAGCTGCAGGTATAATTCTTGAAAATACTTCTAACCTATCTATTAAAACTCAAAATTATGTCTTCTACTAAGTTTAGCCTATTAACAAAACTAAACTTGAGTAAATATTTTTTTGCAGAAACATAATTCAGAAGTTTCTGTGACTTCTGATAGAAAAAAAAATTATATAGTTCTGCAATTTTGCAACTCAAATGCTGTATCATTGTGCTATAAAGCTCACAGACACAACCTGCACAGTGAATATTAATTAGTCTAGATTTACTGGATAAAACATGGCACTCAGCTTAAGTGATAATGATTAACCTACTTTTAAAATAATTATTTCACTTTTAATAAGAAAGTTTCTCCAATGTCCCTGTTCTGTTCTGCCCCTTTATTTTGTCTGGATCACCAGGTAATGTTTGAGATTTTTGAAAGGTTATAGTCCTGAAGAAATTATAGCTGATAATTTTAACAAGTTAGATTAAATGGAAGAAGTTTGTTGCTTCAGTACTATACACCTGCAGAAACCTAATGATACTGATAAAGATATTTCTTTATCCAACTTTTCAGTAGGATAAAGAAACACACATTTCTTTAAATAAGTATTAACCATATTTCAAAAGACCTGAAGATGTTCATTTCCTCATTATTACCACCGCTATTTACTGGTCACAGAAACAGCAACAGAGATACCTGTTGAGTTTTTAAAGGCTAGCTAGGAGAACAGAGCTATATTTATCAGGAGTATTACAATTGCAAGGGTTAGTCATTTGGATGACTAGACAAGACAAAAGAAGGTCACCATGTAATTTACACTGCTGAGTGTATGTTTGGACAGTGAACTCTTGGACTGGGTTATCTTTGTTTCTCATTCAGAATTCCTCATGTTACTTTCTGAGAGAAAAGAACGTGGCAAACATGCCTTTCTTGAAACTAATGAAAGGAAAGGTTAGCATTTTCTAGTGCCTGGATTTGTTCAGAAGAAAATACAAAAATTTTAAAGAGTAACCAATGGTTTTGTATGCCCAGTATAATATTTACTTTATAGCAATGACACTCTGGCACGTTAGCTTCAGTTCTCTGACCTGTCAGGATTTTCATCCATATTCAAATTACACTGGAATTAACTCAGGGAAATTGCCTCATTTTCAGTGCTATAATGAGAGCAAATTCAAATCCACCATTCCAGAGTGCTCTGTATGTAACTTTTAATGTCGTATCATTTGTTTTCCAACAAGGAGAAAGTCCATAAACCGTGCATATTTCTACATGTAAAATAAGCTTGTACTTGTCTCATATTTAAAATAAGCAAGTACTTGTCTCATATTTACTTCTTTTACAGTATTACAAAAACAAGAACACAAGTAAGCAGAAAACTGGAACCATGCCTCTTTCAAAAGTTTTATTTTTATTTTTTTGTTTGTCATTGAAAGGACACTGTCCTACTTTGCCAAGTTTCTGAAATGAACCTTGTCCCGCTGGTTCACTGCGTGTTCCCAAATGAATAGATTTGCAAGATAAAAATGGAATTCCTGAATATTCCACAATGCAAAAGAATACATCTCTTTTTCAAGTTCTTGTAATGAATTTTCTAAAAATAAAAGACAATGAACAGAGTTTTCTGAACAGTGAGAGATTTTTACTATATCTACAATTTGAGCTACTGTAGATTTTTATTGCATTTTCCTGAGGTTTGTTACTTTTTAAACTGTTTTGCATGTAGCATGGAAGTTACCCAGCTGTTGACATGAATAGATTACTTTTGGCTTTCAAACACAAAAAGGAAACAAGACTATGCTTTCTGTAAGTGTGGAGGAAAGGAAAGGGGGAATAGACTAGACTATTTATTATGCTTTTTATATAAAGGAAATATATTTATACAGGGAAAGCAAAAAAAAAAGAGGTGGGGAGAATGATACAGAAAAGAAAGGAGTAGTAAAAGCCTTTCTATACTGTGGTACTTTCGTAAAGATTGCTAAGTCCTGGGAAATGGGGAAGGACACTCTAGGAAATGCAGAAAGACTCTCAGCTTTGAAAGCTGATATTGTTGGCTAAAAGAAGACAGAAGGTGAAGAGGAAGGTTTCCTAACATGTACAGAATAGTTCTTAGGCAGTGTCTAAGACCAAATTGGGAAGCAGAAACAACATCATAGGGAAGCAGAAACAGCGTCGTAGAGCACTATCTGTTGCATTGTTTCTCTGAAATTCCTGCATAATTTTGCTAATCCATTTCCAGAATCTACACACTACTTGTACTGCATTCTAAAAACCTCCTGAGAAAAGCTTGTTTTTAAAATTCAGAATGAATAAGGTTTAGATTGCAACTGTTTTTCTAGCTGGGATAAAAGACTCATATATGTGCCCATACAAGTCCTATCGAGAGTCAGGGTCCTGTTTAAAACTAACACCTTTATTGTATCTCAGAATCACAGAATAGTCGGGATAGAAAGGAACCTCTGGATATTAACTAGTCCAACCCCCTTCTCAAAGGTTCCTCATTGCCATGTTTAGTTAGGTTTTTGATATCTCTAAAAATGGAGACTCTAAAACCTCTCTGGGAAACCTGTATTTTACCACCCTCCCAGTAAACATTTTCTAATTCAAATCTCAGTAAATATTTCTTCTAAGGTTTAAAGGGAAGTTCCTGTATTTCTGTTTGTGTCCATTGCCTTTTGTCACTGGACATCACTGAGAATAGTCTGGTTCTGTCTTCACCTTTCCCAGTCAGGTATACACATTGACACAATCCCCCTGAGACTTTTCTTCTTCAGCCTGAACAGGGCCAGCTCCCTGTTTTTGCTCACATGAGAGAAACCAGATGTTCCAATGGCCCTTTGCTGACTCACTCCAGTATGTCCATGTCTGTCCTGCACTGGGGAGCTCAGAACTGGACCCAGGTATGTCACCTGAGGGGTAAACAGAGGGGAATGATCATTTCTCTTGCCCTGCTGGCAAGGCTTCTCTTAGTGAAGCCCGGGACGCTGTTGATCTTCTTGCTACAAGGTCATGTTGCTGGCTCTTGGTCAACTTCATGTCCATTCAGACACCCGGTCTTCTTTTACGAAGCTGATTTCCAGCCAGATAGCCCCAAGTCTGTAGTGTTGCATGAGATTATCCCTCCTCAGGAGCAGGACTTTGCACTGCCTTTTGCAGACTTCATGAAGTTCTCTGCTGCCTGTTTTTCCAGACAGCTGAGGTCCCTCTTAATGGCAGTAGACCCATCTGACGCATCAGCCCCTTGTCTCAGACTTATATTATCTGCAAACTTCCTGACCTAGGTCACTTATGAAGATGTTAAACTGTATTTCCCCACTATCGATCCCTGCGATACACCACTAATGACTAGTCTCCAGCTGGACTTTGTGACACTGACTGAAAGGCTTTGAGCCTGACTGTTTAGTGACAGTTTCTTTATTTAAACACCTGGTTTATGGAGGTCTCAGTTAACCATCTTACCATCTTACATATTTTGGTAGCTGCATTTGTTTTTCTTCTCTGATTCAGGCAACTTTCAGTCCATCTCCGTCCACTTATGTAGTCTGTACTTCAGCAGTTTGTTTGAGAGAATGTTATGGGAGAAAGTGCTGAAAGCTTTGTTGAAATCAAAATAAAAAATGTTAGCTACTCTCCCCTTGTCCACAGAGCTATTCACTTCATCATAGAAGGCTGTTGGGTTGGTCAAGCATATAAATTCATAAATTCCTGTTGACTACTCCCTATTTATTTTATGTCCTTCATATGCTTGGAAAAGGCTTCAAGGAAGACTTCCTCTACCACCTTCCCAGGGACTGAGATGATGCTGACCAACCTGTAGTTCCTCAAACCTTTCAAATATAATCAAGTATGACCTTGCAGTGACACTGGCCAGATTCCTCAGTTCTCATGGGTGCATCCTATTAGTTCCCACGGACCGGTGTATGTCCAGCCTGTTTAAATGTTACCTGACATGATGCTCCTCCACTGAGCATAAGTTTTCCTTTCAACTGCTTTCTTTACTGGTCTTAGGTGCCTAGAACTGCTGCAGCTGAGTTTTACCAGTAAAGGCTGAGGTGGGTGAAGGTACTCACTCTTCTCCATGTACTTTTAGCACAAATATGAAATATTTCTGTGGAACCTAGACAGATTCCAGATTTCTACTGTTAATTTTCATTTGACCCTCCCCTCCTCAGCCCTAAGTGAAAGGGCTGGGTTTCTTCTCTGAAATTATATGAAAGTTAATTCTGCAGTGAATTCATATCTCAGCAGTCCAGATACACCTTTTATATGACTGACTATCTTTGTTTTTCTTGGTCAGCAGTAATACTCTTTCAGTATGCCTAGGTATAGTACTTACTGTAAGAGAATATAAGGTAGCTATCATAGAATAAGTAAAGAATATGAACAGCAGTTTAGTGTAAGAATCACTATTAAAAGCAGCTTTGATATATTAGCTTTAGTTAGACTAAGCAGCAATTAGAAGAGTCAGGGCCTTCCAAAGGCAAAAAATTAGAATAGTCCAAGTAGCCAATACAGATTTTGCTTTGTTCAGATGCTGACAAAGTCTTAAAATTAGTCATACCCGGACTAAGATGAGGCACAGGTTCTCATCAAAAGATGTCTGAATTGTTCGTAAAATTTTATTGCTGAACTTCAGTAAAATAGGTGAAGTTCCCACCCTAATAGAGATGTCCTTGTTAGTGCTTTAGTGAATTTTACGTTTGATATTATATTTACACATTTCACGTGCAACAGAAGTTATTTAATCCATTCTGTATCTACATAATCTATATAAAATCATGATGATTTTGTTTTACATATGTTTCCATAGCAAATAATTTGCCATATATAGATGTTATGCACTGTTTGTCATTCAATTCTTGTTTTAGCTGTTCAAGTACAACTCTTTCACCTGTGATCATAAAAGACTTTAGGCTTTTCCACTCATGGTGGTGGGCTCCTTGAATTACTGTGATTAGTCACCTCATCTCCGAGGAAGAGGAAATCAAGGCAAACAGTGCATAATCCAGATTTGTCAACAGGATTTTTTGTTTTCTAACATTCCCTTAAGGCCTAAAGCTTCATTTGGAGCTTCCTTCATGTGATTTCAACTTCACTTTTGGTAGGCTTAGCAGAAGAGGCAGCTGGCAGTAGTTGCTTCAGTGGGTTATTTGAGCATATGACACCAGATTAGTTACCTCCAAAGCCTTAAGAGAGGAAGAAATTTTATGTAAGAATATAAGTCGGCAAGGAAAAGATTTTCCAGACTGTGATTTCAAAAGTTTCCCTATATCTCACTGGGACAAAGCTGACCTTTAGAAGTTTTCAGTGAAGAAACAACCACAAATCCAAAATAAACAATACTGTAATAGCAACATACTCAACAGCAGTGCTATGCCTGGTTGGCAGCTGAAACTGAAAATTCATGTCCTACAAACCAGTGTAGTGATTTTACTGTGAAAAAGCAGCTTATTTTAAAGAGCCTAAAAGAGGAGAAAGGCTAGTAGGAATGGAAAAGAACAACTGAACTAGAATGATCATTTTGCATAGATCTGCAAAAATGCAAATAAGGCTGGGAATTCTAGAAAAAGCACACAAAGCAATAGCAGTATCATCTCTGTTATGAATAAGTCGAGCGTGGTTTCTCTGGTTATGCTTATGTTTCTCAGCAGTCACTAGTCCTCCAGCGAGGAGATCAAGCAGAGAATGTTGTAGCTCTCTGCATACTGAGAGAACCTGTGTTGCAAAAGAAACTACATGCGGAGTGTAACAGGAAAAAAAGGTTGCGATGGTATATAACTAGACACACCATTCTTACATGTAATCAGCATGTATCTGGGATGTGAACCCAGATCACAAAGTGATTTCCAAGTCTCGTCCAATTTCTGAAAGGCATTCACAAGTTCCACAATTTAGAGTTAGCCTTGAGAATTATATAGAAATGCAGAATTTCCAGGACATGCAAACATAACTGTAAAATGAATACTTCTAAAGAACACGAGACTGATTAATTTTTCTAGAGTCTTGAAAATACTATGATAGTAAGTAAATATGGAACTTCCTTCCTTCCTTCCTTCCTTCCTTCCTTCCTTCCTTCCTTCCTTCCTTCCTTCCTTCCTTCCT
>Ga0065711_1034802_pt1 | contig 23211 bp, 9 predicted proteins | sample Hoacrofraction12_FD_59098 | JGI IMG/M metagenome (GOLD analysis project Ga0065711, IMG submission 59098) | Hoatzin crop microbial communities from Cojedes, Venezuela - Epithelial fraction 12 v2 (version 2) | ecosystem: Host-associated > Birds > Digestive system > Esophagus > Crop | place...
GGGGTTCCTGCCACACTGCTCCTGGCAGTGGGGGCAGATAGGAGGAGAAAGAGGATGGCATAGAGTTGTCTCTTTTGTTTGTCAAATGCTGATCTATTGTAAGAGCACCAAACTGGAATCTGTTCTCTAAAACTTTGCTTTGCTGTGGCCTTCTAATGATTTTTTCAATGCCTGAAATATATTGCTTTTTTCCTGGGCCATCAGCAAAATGTATGTGACCTTTCTCCACCTAATTCTGAAAGTTTACTGCCTTTCACCAGCTTCCCCATGCACTGGAGGGACATGAGAACTTTTTCAAGCCTGAAATGGAAGCCACAAACTTGAGGCTAAATACGGGCTGGTGCATTTTGTCTGAATTTAACATTATCATGTTAATCAGATAGACAACTTCAGAGATAAAAGTGTTTTTTTCCCCTGTGGAGAGGAGATCTCTGTTTGCCCTTACTGAAAGGCAGAGAGGTAATTATCACCTGTGGAATAGGCATTGGTGAGCAGGAGGGAAATCCTAGTGTGCCCCAAAGCTGTCCTCTTGAGATTCTGATTCAGAGATGAATTTGAATTGCCTGACTTTGCCTTTTAAAGGTATTCTGTACATCTCCCGTATGGATTAAATCTAAGGTGTTGAAAGTAGGATGCCTGTTTTGTGAAACCACTGGTGATGGCATATTTGTGGCACTTATCAATTGCTCTGGTAGAGCCTTTCTGGTGCAAGGTATTTGTGTGGTTCAGCCCCCATACTTTTCATGAGAGCACTTGAAGTACTTTCTCTATCTGAATGTATTTTTAAGTGTGTAGTAGAGTAGGGATGAAAAAAAAAAAGAAGTAATACTGTGTACACACAGAAATGACCCATCTATACAACCCCTGTCTGTTGAAGATATAATCACTGAGCATTAGTGATTCATAGCAATTCTCAATTCATTGGTTCCCAGGATGGTAATAGCAGATCAGTGCAGTGTTCTTGGCTATGATCAGTGGGCTCATCTAAATAGACATGTCGATGGTGGTTGTTTTATGGGGAAAGGTCAGACAAATGTTCCTGCAAGTTGGGAAGCATGAATGCTGAGAAGAATGTGGAGCAAGGAAAATGAGGGATTAATGCAAATGACATGTTGTCGCAGATGGTGAAAGAGATGAGTCAGACTCGGATGTGCTAGTAGCTTTTATTGATGAAGGACCTCTTTCTCAAACAGTTGTTAGTATGGTTTAAGCTTATCATTTGGGGGCCTGTGTGTTTATGCCCAGGCTTTAACAACACAGCCTGTTCAAGAGCTGACGCTTATAGCCACTTGTTCACAGGTGCTTGCACACATAGCTGCATGGAGAGGGTCTCCAGCAAGATGATCCATGCCAAATCAGTGACTGGTTGTATTATTTTCCCTTGGCTAAGAGAATACGTGTCGATTATTGAAATAACCTTGAAAGAGCAGGAAGAGTGCAGAAGAAATGAGAGCTGTAATATTTTACCCAGCACATATTCAGCTTTGCAAAACAGAATAAGTAGCACATAAGTGTGTAGTTATATGCACCACAGGGAAAATCTGCCTGTCAGTGGCGTTATCTGTGTCGAGGAGAGGGGATGTTGTTGCCTTTAATTTCTTTCACTGTCTAAACTGCAGTTCCCCCCTTTTAGAAGAGGCTGCATTGATTGTGCTTCTTTCTGGATGATAGTAGTGAACTTTTCCACTGGAAGGACAACTCCAAACTAGGGAACTCAGTCTAAACGTCACACAAATTCAAATAGACTTAGCTGGACCAAGTGTTTATTCAGAGTGGAGACTTTGAAAAGCTTCCCTAAGTGGACAGTGCCACAGCTCTCTAAGCGATAGTTCATAGACACTGACTATATTCTAGGACTCTGGTCTTTATCCGAGTCCCTGCTGTTTTTTTCATTTGCAGAGCTTCTGCTGAAGCCCTGCCCCATCTCTGAGTGGAAAGGACCTTCACACAAATAACTTTGGCTCTCATCAGCTGTTGCAAAAGTACCTCTGATGCTTATAGTAGCTCAGGGGAAGGCACAACTACCCTGGAGCAGTGAAGATCTGCTCTCAAGTGCGAACTGATTTGGCTATGTCCCATAGCATATGTGTCTGGCCACAAATCCTGTGACGGTAGTACCCCTAGAATACATGGAAGAGTCATCAGTATGAAGTATATTTAGGTGCTCTTTTGCCCATTAGTAGCACAAGCTGTAAAAACATACCATTAAGATCTAGATCTTTAGATGTCTTTTGAAGCGAAATTCTTGCTTAGAAGACAAGACAAACTGTATCTTAGTACCCCTTTCATGGAACTCTGCTTTTCTGGCCATAGAGGAGTAAATTTTTGTCTGGAATGGAAGCAAAATTCAGCTACTCGCTTTCCTACCAGGGAGGAAGTATACTTGGCTTCCGGAATGGCGCTTGGTAACAACCCTTGCTATTAACAAGACAAAGCTACTTTGTGCTTTCTGGAAGTTAATCAGAAAGCTTGATCAAACCTCTTGGATATTTGAACAACAACTTCTCAACAGGGAAAGCTAGTGGCTGAACTAGCTAAGTGATACTTTCTACTAGAGTAGAGGCTTAGCAGAAGGGACAATTAAGCCATTAACTAGAACACCTGCTAAAGTGATTTTTATATTTTAAGCTTCACTTCTTGCTGTGCTTTTGCCTGTGCTGAACTTAAAGTTAACTAGTTGCTTAATAAATAAAGGAACTGAATTTCTGAGCTCTGGGAATTTATCTTACAGGTGAGGTATGTCAGCACATAATGTGTGGTTTTTTTTTACTAAGGGGTGAATGCCTGTATTGAAACCTGAGTACTACTTCTGTTACTGGAAAAAGAAATGTAGTAGTGGAGGCATGTGGGTAAAATAATCTTTTTATAAGGAGATATTAAAAAAGCCTATGTTAGAAGAAGAGTCAGTGATGATCTGAGTAGAGTGTGTATTATTGCCCTGGTTTCAGCAGTAATAGGGATAGAAGCAGGTAGAAGGTCGGAGGAGAGTTAGCATGCCTAGATGATGGCTGTTTTCTACCAGCTGTATCCTTTAGTCAAATAGAAGGTATCACCTGCCTGTACAAAATTTGCTTTTCTATGTATTGGTATCACTTGAAATACTGTTATCATATTGCTTGTCTTCTCTTCCAGTTCACTAGCACATATTTTAAACAAAATACATCCAAGTGTTTGAAAGGTGCTGTTGACCTGTCATTGAGGAAAACTGTTCGCTTATTCCCATTTTTTCTGCCCCAAATCACAGATCAGAATGGTCAAATTATAATTCTTGCAGCTCAAACAATAATTATTCATTACTGCACCATGAAGAACTTTGCTAGATGCATTCCAAAAATAGAAGTTGGTCACTAGTTCTCTTCTGCTAACTGTTTTATTGATACAATTAAAGATTTAAAATAGTGGTTGCGTTTTCTTTGCACCATAATCCTGCAGGGATGTCTTTAGGATTCTGCTTTCTAGGAGCTATTCAGCTGATATATTAAGAAGGTGAGCAAGGTCTAACTTGCCCAGATTACTATCTGAGCCTTTTAAAATTGGGCAAAACAAACTTGGTTTCCAGTTCTCTGGAAGAGATGCTGGTCTTAATAAGGCTGCATGTTTTTACTGTATATCTAGTCACTTGAAAGTTCAACATCTAGGCCTCATCCTTTGCTGCTCACAGTTCAAATCCCTTTGGGTTGTTTGTACTAAAGAAGTTGATGGTAGAATTAGGAATCTTTGATGTTACCTTCCAATTAACAAAAATAGTCAAGGTCCTGTTCTCATCTACTACAGCAGGTAGTGTCTGTGCTCTCCCCTTGTCTTGTTGAAGGAGATACCCAGACCTCAGCCCAAAAATCCCTTGCTGAATTGTTCTTTAAGCCATATTCTGCTTGTTCTGTCAGGTTTTTTGCTTTCTTCTCCTACTCTGTGCTGATTCCTGTGGTGTTTCTCCTGACTCCTCTCCTACTGTCCTACAACTGTGTATGTGCAGCCCTCTGCCAAAACCAATGTATACTTTAACCCCTTTTCTAGAGTCCCTGGGCAGCCCCAGAAATGCTTTTATTTTGGGCAGTGATGTATGGAGTGGAGTGGAGACTGCTAAACTCTTTCAGATGGCATCTTCGATAAGAAGTCCTGGTTTTTCTACCAGTTTCAGTATGTATTATGTTGATTATGATATGTTCTTATCTTTATTGTCAAGCTTCAAGTCAGCTGAACTTCCACACATGGAGATACGCTTCAGGGTGCTGATGTGGCTGGCAATGTGTCGTTGAATGAAAAGGTTGTTCCAAAGAGAGAGCTCCAAGTCCCTGCTCCTTGCAGGTGAGCTCTGGGTTGCTTCACTCCTCCATGAACTTCACTTTTTCCTCTTCTCTCACCGCTCAGATTTACCAGGAGGAAAAGTAAGACTCTTTCTGCTTACAGTTCTCCAGATTCCTCCCTGTGCCTTTTTTTGGAACATCATACAGTGTTTTCTACGCTCCTCCAGAACAGAAGCTGATCTTAAGAGATAGTATGATTTTTGGTTGAGATGCCAAAGGAAAGCTGCACTAGCTCTCTAGTGGTTTTGCTGATGTTTTGGAGGTCAGGAGAGTGCCAGCCCAAAAGACTCCCTCTGGAAGGCACTGTATTTCTTTTTAAGGGACTCTTCTGGGCAGCTGTCAGTGCTCAGCTCATCAAAAAGGCACTGACTGGGTTTTTGTGGCTCCCACAAGCTCTGAAATTGTATAGCAGTCAAAGACAACCCTTTACAGATGGCAGCACCTGGAAAGATTCAGGAAAGAGTGATCTGATAATATTGCAGTGAAGCAAGTGGAAGAGCTCCCAACAGGTAGTGCTTAGTCTTTTGGGACAATTTAATAAAGCTCTAGTGACCCTGTGGTGTTGGAGGAGTAAGACTTGCATCCCTTAGACGTAGTTATCCTATTATTGTGGAAAACCAAGTAATTAGTGGTGTTCTAACAGCTCCTTTTCATTTCCAGGTTGTTCCACTCTAGTGTCTTGTTCAGAATTGGAGATCACTTAAGAGTATTGACAAATAAGGTTCTTTTATCCACAAAATGCCCTCTCCTTTCCTTGTCGTTATCTTTCCCTCTTTCAAACATCAAGTTATGGCAACAGGAAGGTTGGAGGCAAATAACCAGATGGCAGTCTTCCTAATGGACAGAAACACAGCCTGGAGTCTCCCCTGAATTCAACAGCACAGTGGTAGAGCCGCAGTAGCATTCCCAACAGTGGCACAGAGTGCATTTGGAGCTTGCAGGGTAGCTGGATTTAATGAGGTGAGATATTGCTCATGCTAAACCTTCTACCAGAGCTGAGCAACGTGATGCATACAAATGCAGAAAACATGGCTTAAGGTTTTAAAATGGCCTTCCTTAAGTATGTATGTATTTATTTTCTAGAACAAAATGGTAAAAGATGGTCTGGCTTGCAAAACTAGAACTGAAGGAGCTGCTTAGTTGCTGATTCTGAATTACTTCAAGAAGGAAAAAAAGAGGGATGTCACCATTGCCTCTCTTATCTGTCTTTAATGCAATGCCTGTCTTTTAGTCTAGCAAGTTTTCCACAAATGAGAGAGAGAAGGGGGAAAAACCTGGGTTTGACAACTGTAGAGTTCAATACTAGTGTTACAGGGTTTGATTTCCAATACACTTGTATCTAATTCCTCCTGCTGTTGATGTCTTTTGTTGGACCCTCACTCTGCAGACTGTTTTCTGACATATCTGTATCTTCAATACATTCTTTTTTTGTCTCCTGAGAGTTTCCTCAGCTCAGACTGTTCCCAGTTATAGGATAAAAAGAGCTATTTTTCATGTCATTGGCATATCGATTGTAAATGTTTGGTAACTGTTACCTTTATTTGGCCCCAGATTTAAATTGTGCAGATTTACCAGGTCTAATGGCACAGATTCATTCTTGATGTGACTGATAGACATTGAAAGGTTGAACATGTCCTTAGTTAGCTGTGATGGGAATTGAATACTCCAAATTTCACATCTAAATCCTACTGTCCTGAACTTTAAAGAAGTTTTTATTGGAGTTTCAATCCAAACTCCATTGCTTGGCTTTACCTGCCTACTGGTTTGAAATGAGTCCAGACTTGAAACATGCTCCATGCTTCAATTCAAATTTTAATTTCAAGGATGGGGAGGATCAGGAGGGAGGGAGGGAGGAGGGAAGCCAGTGGGGTTCCTTAATTACTAGTAATGTTTTAATTAAGTGGAATAGAGCTACATAAATTTGATAATCTGAGTTCCTCTTCAGAATATTGCTGTCTGTTAGGAGATACCTGCACTGGAACTGGTGCCTTCTCATAGCACCACATTTGTGTGAGAGCCATTTTATCCTGTCATTTTTAATGAAAGTTAAACTGGGAGTGATAGCATTTGAAGGCTGTCACTTCTGGCTGACAACTACTTCATCTCCGTTTTCATGCACTCAGCTTTATGTTTATAAGCATGCCCTGCAAAGGTACAGCTTAAATATACAGACTTATGTGTGCCTGTACTATATATGGACTACCTACAAAATCCATTTGTCTGACAGCTATTCAAAAGTCAATGTTTAAATGTGCAAGATACGAGAGTGTGTGTCCGTGTCTGCCTTTGGTGACAGACTTTGGATTTAATCCTAAAATACCTCCCAGGTTACAGCTATAAACATGACTGTTGTAAGCAGTAGTGGGTAAGGCCAGCTGAGCATGTGTCAAGTTATGTGGTGACATGTGTCAGCACAATAGCTCTTCTATAGTCTCAATTATTTTTAGTGCTGGGGCGTCCCAGAATACTGCAGCTGCTGCTGCCCGCATTGGGATGCTGAGGGCTTTACTTTGACCCCTGTTAGCTTCTGCTCCTGGGATCTCTTATTCCTCCGCTGTGATGGAGTGGCCATGCAATACCAATCCTGCAGATGACACCTCATACCCCAGGGTTTTGGTACCCCCCCTTCCAGAAGCAGGGCAGAAGGAGTTGGAGCCTTTACAGCACCCTGGGGTTGGAAGGGCAGAGGAAGCGGAGGCTGGAGCTGTCCGGACCCACGTGCCGGTGAAATTTTACTGAATGGGCTTTCTGCAGTGCTCAGAGCAAGCTGTCGCTGTGCTCCAGGTTTTCAGGATGTGAAAAGGAATTACAATCTTTACGAGCTCATTGAAAGAGTGTAGTAGTGCTGCTCACTTGCAGCCTGCGAGTCAAAGCCTCACGGGAAGCATGTTTGCGCTTTGGGGGTCAGCAGAGGCAGTGACGGGGGTCACCTCTGTGCACGCTGCTGCAGCTGGTGTTGCGCGACAGAGGGGCTGCTGCCCAGGGCCTGTTCTGTCCTGTCCCCTGCAGTCACGGCCACATCCAGCCTCTGCTACTGGCTGTAAACAGCATGGTGAGTTCAGTGAAGCTAAGTGGGCATCAGCCAGTGGGCACGTGCTGAAAACCGCGAGAAAGCCCAGTAGCAGGGAGAATAGGGGCATTCTTTCTTCTTTTCTGGGGGGAATCATTTGCAATTCTTTTTTAAGAACATTATATTACAGGGGCATTTAGGCTTCAGTGACCAGAGAGATGGCACCACAAGATGTTCTTGTTGCTGTCCAAGAGGCCCTCAGCACCTTGCAGAATTGGACTGCACCTCGTCACCCACGTTAGACTGGCACATGGGCTGTTCCTTCTTTCCCTACCCCTTGCGTTGCTCTCTGAGTGTGGTAGGACACTTCCTCTTCCCTCCATGCCATGATTCCCAGCCCGTGAAATTGCTGCTGTTTCTTTGCACTAAAATCTGTTCGGCTCCCTGTGTCTTTTGGATCTGCTTTTGCTTCTGAATCCAGTGGGGCTTCTGTCCATAGTTTCAATATGTTAGGGGAGGGACATTGTTTTTAAAAAGCAAAGCAAACAACATGAATTCTGAGCAGGAAAGCACTTTTCAGGTGTAATTCATTTTATGGTAAAGTGCTTTCGAGCTGTACAGAAAATAAACAAAAATCCTAAAATAATCCTTCAACTACACAAAGCAAAACAAACTTGGCATGCTAAATAACGTGTTAATAAGCATCTATAAAATATATGATAGTTTCAATCTGATTTATTTTTTGGTCCTGTGGAGACAGCTGATACATGGTTATGACATTTGTGAATTTTAAGTCTCCTCACGACTGAAGGTAAATGTCAAAGACACCATGTGTTAGAACAAGATATTTTTCTTGGCAGGTATGACTTATTCAGGAAGTAGGCTTCTGTTTTATACATACACACTCTACATTGCTCAATTGAGTGGATCAGTTCCTGGAGCACCCATGCTGTAGCTGACTTGTGTGGTTGAATACCTCCTCCTCATTTAGGTAAATAGCATTTTCTTTGGTAGTGGAGAAGGGAGAGGGTATGGTCAGTGAATCCTTTCTCTTTGGCACCCTTCTAGTAAGCAGAACGCATCTGTCACCTGTGTGGTTTGGAGGCACAACGTGAGCTGAGTTAGAACTGAGTTGCCAGAAGGCAAAACGTCTGTGACCGTGTCCTCTGCTCTCGCTGACTTTGACTCCTACCTGAGTGGGAGCGGGTTTCTTCTGTCAGTGCTCACAGCTCTGGCCTGGCCTTTTTCCAGCAAACAGAAGAGGCTTCAGACATTCGGGCTGAGCAAAGGGCATCCGATGCAAAGCTTTTATCTCCTGACCTTCCAGGGCTTCTCTGAAAGAGGCAAAAGCTCTTGCAGAGGACCTGGCTCTGAAATGGTTCCCTGGAGAGTTTTCACATCTGCTGCTCTCTTTTAGCTTCTCACTGCTATGAACACAGAGCTTATTCTGGGGATAAATCCCTCAGCCCTGGTACTGACTTTTGAGAGAGGAGCAGAGAAGTGCCACCCTCCTCCTTTTGGGCAGTGACAGTTGCAGTCTGCAAACTTTGCTCAAAAGTGAGTGCTGTTCTTATTGGGCAATGTCTGTGTGAACGCAGGCCGATCAAAGGGGAAATGGGAAGATGAAGGAAAATGGCATCGTGCTTGCAGCACTGCTAGTGGAGCACCCTTGAGAGAATATGCTGCTGAACCTATCAAACCTATGCATTTTCTCCCTTCACCGAGAAACTAGTGTAGATCAATGAGATTGTCAGACTCCAGGTACATGGACCATCATAACTCTTAAGACCTGTGTATTGCTGGTATTTTACTGACTCTGTATGAAAGAATTATGTATGCTTTGGGCCAGGCACGATGGAAGGATGGGATTGGTATGAACGAGAGTGAAGGTATTAGTTTCCTTATAGCTTGGCCTCAGCAAGTCACTGGATGGGATCTGACCCTTCTTGAGTATATCTGAAGATGAGATTTTGACTCTGTAACTGTTCCGTAGAACACATACCAAGGAAAAGTGGACCTTCAAGATGTGGCAAACATCTGTGCAAAGATGTGTCCCTAGTAGTCCTGACTGGACAGAGGTGCCGTTGTGCCCATGTGAAACATGCCTCTGGTGACTGTACCTTCATTCCTGTAGCTCCGTATTCTGTCTCTTTCTCCTAGGTCCTTGCCTCTTGCCTATCTGCTCTACTTGAAGACATTGATTGGCACTGCTCTGCTGCTGTGTACCACAAAGAAGGTGGGATCCTGAGCCAATCTCTGTAACCTTGGGCAGTCTCCTGGATGGTGTGTCTGACATACGCTACTTTCTTCTTTCTGGATGCTGCCTCCCTCACAGATTTCTACAGCTGTGATGAGGCAAAACAGGGCAGTTTGTAGGGAACTCTTCAGATTATATTCTGTTGTGGATTCTTTAGTTCCTATAGGAGTGATTGATCCCCTCTTCATCGTAGTCCCAGGGGATGTAAGCTCATCTTCGGCCAGTGATGAGTAATGGGGTGGATACAAGGGAGATGGGGATGTAGCACTGATGAAAACCTTGTTGGAGGGGAAGGTAGGATTATTCCTGTGCTGTTACACATCCTAAACATATCTAAAAAGGCCTTATATGGGCAAGTCACCTTACTGCTAGCAATGAGTTTCATAGATGGAAAATTTAGGTGTTATGAATTGTTCTGAGTTGTTACAGGTGTATCTTGGCAGAAACACAGCTGAACTGGTGCAAAGGATATTGTTGACTATCCTTCAGGTGCTGGGGTCAGGATAGAATTCCAGGTTGGATGAGTTTAACAGTGGCAGGGACAGGGATGCTACTAAGCAGATTTTAAGAAATTTCATTTAAACCAACATTTTTCAGAATCTAGCATCTGAATCTCTTTTCTCATACCACTTATAAAAGATGTGATTAGCAGAGAGATTTCAAAAGCAATGCAGTTCAATATAATGGAAAACACCTGACCTGTATCTGATTCCATTTGGGATCTCAGTAACAGCTGCAAATGAGGCCAAGCTGAATTCCATCAGCATAGTGAGATCTCAAGAGCCCCTTTGGAGTATGCCCGGAATACACAATACAGCTAACCCCCTTGCATTTATTAGCACGACAGCTCTCCGAGTAGGAGAGAGAGGATGTCTATGTGTGTGACTTGGTGGCTAAATGTGGAGTTGTGCTGCTTGGATTTCTGAGGATGAATTTGTTAAGTTCTTGATGCTTGATGAGGCTGGGATGCATTTAAGATGGAGAAGAAGAAGAAAGGTTGAGCACCTGCTTGGGTTCCATTTTGCAAGCAGTTCTTTTCTTTATAATGACAGGATTTGTTCCACTGCAACATGTTTTTAGTAAAAACTGGATTTTTCATCCAAAAAGCTAGTTGTTTTTTTCAGGAAACATTGATTTCCCACTCGTCTCAGTGGGATTTACCAAAAGATGCAAATTCCCTTCTTCTCCGTTGTCCATGGAGAGGCTCTGGTGAGTGGGTAAAGGGATTTAGCAAAGTGAGAATAATGAACTCTTATCAAAAGTTGAGTTTTTTATATGTGTATGAATCTGTGTGTAGATATGAATGTACATCCACGTGCATATATGTTTAATGAAACCCTGAACATCTTTGTGGAAAAATGTCCATGCCAGTATTTTCAGTTTCATCAGACTTTCCTTTTCAGTTCTAATAATTTAGGTTATGTGGGGGATGGTCAACATCTGCACCTGTGACTTTACCCTTCAGTCTTTATGTCGGATCAAACCTATTCATTGTCTAGCCCCCCTCTTCGTCATTTTCTGGTGACGTGTTCGGCCTGTAGCCTCTGCATCCTTGTGTGCTAAAATTGGTACAGTCTCTGGCATCCAGAGTGGCCTCCAGAGCATTGCAGATGGTCATTCCGAGGCAGGATGGGGAGGCCTGATAAATTCAAGTAATGCACTTCTCCTTCATTACCCTCCACCCACCCAGTTCAACACATTAGATCTTCTCATTGTATCTTTTAAAATTATATTTATTTTCTTTTTTTTTTTTTCTGCCTGTTTAGGCTGTACCCTTGGTTTAGTCACTCCATAGTGCTTTCAATGCCAGGAGCATGCCCTTATGTTACAGCAGAGCCTTGCATGGCTTAGCTCTGCTGGTTTGGCCCTGGGATCAACTTTCCTTGCTTTCTCACCCAGATGGCAACATTTCCCCTTGGTATAAATATGTTTATTGCAGTCTTTGTTGTTTCCCACTTGGAGAGATGTGTCCCAGCACTAGCAGGTTGGTGTGTCTGCAAGTCCAGGCTCTCTGCTGGCAGTGCTAATGCGGTGTAGTTCCCATCTGCTACTGCGGCGCTTCCTAGCCAGCAAAGGGTTTGCGCTGGTCTGTTACTGCCTGCCAGCCATTTTCATCTGGCTTATCTAGCAGTGAGAGAGAGATGATACAGGACACACCATTTGACTCTATGTATCTCGTAAGGCTTTGTTTTCACAAAGAATACAGGTGGTGTTGCTACAGTGCCACCACTGAGCTTTTTAGCTGTTGAAGTATACCAGAAGCAGTTGCCATTTCCACGGCTGCTTTGGTGTGTTTTGGTTTCTAGATCAGCAAGGACTGTCCATTCAACTCAATTGATGTGCAACCCAACTGATTTATTTTCCCACCATTTGCTTTTATCACATCTGACAATAAAAAGAAGTTCTGTCAGCAGCCAGATCAGTTTCCTGCCCTTTGTCAAATAATAGATAACAAGAACTAATTGGAGTTCTTAGTGGAAATCAAGAGAAAGGTTGGGAACAGACCAGAAGCTAAGCCTGGTGTCTCCTCAGTGAAAATCTGAGACACAAGTGTGCCAAGAGTCTGACAGGATGGGATCAAAAAAGGTCAGTTTTCAGGTGCTGCCTCCCCCTTTCTTCCCTCCCCTTCCCCTTTTCCCATCAGCTTCTCTGTAAATCGTCTCCTCCTTCTGGCTGTTCCAGGATTACAGAAGCAGAGGAGCTGCTGAGATCTGACCCATGTCAGTGTGAGCACTCTGGTCAGGATTTCCTCTTGGACTTAGAGATGACTTCTATGGCAAGAGGAACTGGGGAGGAAAATGGCTAAGACGAGAAAACAGAAGAGCTGAAGGATATTTGTCTTGTCCTGTTGGTGAGAAAGGACATCGGTGCTGGTTTGGGGATGGGGGTGATAAGTGAGAGGCTATTTATTCCTGCATATTTCTTATCCCAGGACTCTGTTACAGACCCGGTGGGAGACACATCAGTCTGTCTCCCTCTCATCCCATTCTGCCTGGGAAGAAGGTTTTGCTCATGTGCTTTTCTCCTGCCACAGCACTGACACTTTTTTTCTGCCATTCCCCACAGCTGATGGGTGAGATGAGGAGTTAGAAAGGAAGAGAATTGCTGGTCTCGGAATTCACAGCCCCCTGGTAGGAGAGAGGGAGAGGATTGTGTGTGGGGGTTAAGACCCTTCTGCTCCAGTAAGTTCACAGCCAGCTGAAGTGCAGGAGTGCAGTCTGGGTATAGCTGGTATCTTCGGAGCCTTAGTATACGGACAACTATTTTGTCTCTTGAGTTAAGTGCAATGATACTAAGGTTTTGCTATATATTCTGGAGTGCTGGTGTCAGTGTAACAAAGGTGCATGTGAAATCAAGGTAGCAGGCGTGACATGCTTTAAGGATCACAGAGCTATCCTGTTGGAGCAGATAAAAGAGCAGATGGCATAACTTAAGTCCCCAGGTTCTTTAGACAAGATCTGTTGGAGACTGAAAGGTACAGTCCTCATGTCATTGTAAGGCATGTCATAATCTTAAATTTAACACATGACAATCACAATGTAAGTCATAAAGCATGGAATAAAAATTACACATACAAGTAGGAGTGTCAAATTTGAGAAGCTGGAAGATTTTGCTGTCTTAGTCTATTGTCCTCCCAAATGCTGTGTCTTGTGCTTAACCCTGCCTCTGTTAGAATACTGCAAAGGGTGTATTTTGCTTTTTGATCAGGACTCATTTTCTAAGTAATAATCATGCAGGAGCTTTTATTCTAGAAACGCCTGTCCTTCAGACTAAAAATTCAAACTTTATCCTAATTCAAAGCTGGAGATCCTTCCTTGTAGATATTTTATAGATGAGAGTCATTGCTGTTATAAAAGGTGGCTGTGATTACTGCTGTGCAAAGATGCAGGTAAGGGCAAAGCAGACACTATGTATTTTTTCAAAACACACAGAAAGAGAAATGAAATCTTCTTGTGGAATAAAATAACTGAAGACTGTTGGAGCGATCAACAGGCAGTACACTCTAACATGGGGCCTGAGCAAGGCTAAAGCATCTGGTCTGGGAGTGTTTGGAAATGCAGAGAACCAAAGATGCACACGCATGCATGCGTGGAGGGATGACTGAGAGAGAAGGTGTCAGAAATGATGCTGATGGAGAAAGTCACAGATTTCACTGGGAGGAGCAAGCCTGTTACGGATTTTTGCTTTGTTGGTGAAAATAGAACCATGTGTATATTTTTGTGAGCCAGCAAGACTGTAACTGCATGACACCTTTACTGATACCATATTTAGAAACATAGATAGACCTGCGATGCTAACAAACTGCTTAGGCAGAGTAGGCAACACAGGAAGAAGAAAGATGTTATTTTATTTTTAATTTTATTTAACTTTATTTTATTATTTTAAATTTTATTTCAGGGCTTTAACCAGAAAAGAGCAGATACCCCCGTCTCTGTTGGGCTAGATAATGGCTGTAGATGGGAACATGTGTGCTTTAGTGTTCATTGCACCTACAGTGAGGAGCTGGCAGAGTAGGCAAACTCTGATATATGTCTGGAGCAATACTGACGTTTTTCTATACTTACTCCATTACTTCAAGCAAAGTTATGAGGATGAGCAGTACTTCAGGAAAAGTGGGCTCCTATTGACTATTCATTCCAGGACTGACCTTGCAAAATTATATACTTAGGCCTGTTGCCTTCAATTTTCCAGTGATTGAGGGTTGAAGAAATCTATATTGGCCATGGAACTTGTTGGTAAGATCACCAAATTCACTTAATGAATTCCTATAATAATAAGTTAGTCCATTAGCCTGCAGTGCCACCTAGCCTCCTCATCATTTGGAGAGCAAGAAGTATGGTGTGAATATTTAAAAAGATAAAAACAACTTGGAAAACATTCATGTAATGGTCTTTTTTCTGCTTTGTTTAAAGACACAATAATTCAATCTCATCAGAAGATTTTCATCAGTGTGCTGAAAATTGTTTCTCTGGTATTAGGCAGTGGGGTGAAAAAATAGGAGAAAAAGAGATTATTTTTCTTCAAAATGTTAGTTCCTTGTTCAATGCAAATATTACTCATAACTTGTAAGGTCTGAGCTTGGTAAGGAAGCAGTCAAGCTGGTGCATGACTATTAAATATTTTAACAGTCTGATTCATCTCAAAGTGATTCAGAGACTATTGATAGTAGTCCTGTCAGGAGTTGCCATCACTGTGGTGGAGTTGGAGTGGTTAGTGACATACCGGTAGTGCTTTGTGGCATTTCCTAGCATTCATGAGTTAAGAGTATGTGGGGAAATGAAGGCTGCAAATGGAGTTCTGCTGGGACACTGATATTAGCTTCTCTGCTACCTGAAGAAGTCATGCAGAATTGGCTTCTGTCCATGGGCAGGTCCCAGGGCGGGCTGCTGAGGGGAAAACTGACCCTGGGGAAGGGGAACCAAGGCTCTGCTGCCTACCCTGCCCATGCATGCCTTGGGGAGCTGAGCGTGCTGCTGTCCCTTTCCTCCTCCTTCCCTGTTTCTTCATTGGGTGAGAGGAAGTCAGTGTACTTGGATTTGGAGAGCAGCTACTGCAGGATAGCCGTTTGGCTGTTTTTCAAGGGGAGCCATGCTCCCGGAATTGGAAGAAGAGAACGAGACATTAGCAAGGATGCAGGAGGTTAGTGAAGGGTAAAAGCCATGTCCTTACATCCATGAACTCCACCAACTTTGCAAGAGGCCTCTGTGCCTCTCCCAGCCTCTCTGCCCTACCTGTCAATTGAACCTTCTACGTCACTGTTGCAAGGCAGAGTTGGTTTTTTCCTCACCCTTTGGCTGGCTAGGTTTAAATTTTTTGCTTGCTGTTCAGACATAGATTTGACTTCTGCGTTACAGGACTGTTAATAAGTGATGGGGAAAATAAATTCAAATAATCCATTTCTGACCAATACACTTCCAAGACATCTGTGATAGCTTCTGCCTTCCTAAATAACAAATGTATTTAATCTGAAGCTTTGGTTTTCTGTAGCTCTGTAGAAACAAACACACAGCTTTTTGTTTTGGCACCATTAACAAGAATCTCCCTGCATTTAGACTTGAAAGAGTTTCGCACATCAGTCCTTTGTGAAAGGCTGCAAATGGTGACTAAATCTGGGGCCACTCTCATGATGTGAAAAAAAATAGGCAGAAAATTGAGAATGTACACTGCCATGGGTTGCCTTTGTGCAGTGGGCTCTTTCAATTCATTTGTCATTGCCAAGTAAGACCTGAAACTGAGCTCAACAAATATGGGTGGGATGAGACACTGTTACTGGTTTTGTTTAGTATGGATTTTGGCTTACATTATAGCGGTATTCCAAAATATTGGTAGCCAGATTATATGTACCACAGCAGGTTTATGCAAATTTGGGGGTGGTAGGAGTGAGGGCAAGAAAAATCTATTGAGTTTCGTCTCCAAATTGTGCTAGACTTTTCTGTTTATCAACAGACGTTCCTTCAGTGTTTGATGATCTTTTTATATATGAACAATTTTGTTTGAGAAGGTACTGCAGTGGGTTTTGGCTTGACTAAATAAAGAATCGTCTGAGTAGTACACACACGTCTCATGGTTAGCTGCAGCCTGTTTGCTCATACAGATTATGTGCAGGGGCCAGTTAGAGTCATCCGGGTATGGAGTACAGAGTATATCGGGTTGAACAAAACCCATCACTAGCCTTGTAAAGCTGTAAAATGCTATCCACATTCAGAGATCCAATGAATCAATGTACAGGTCTAACCCTGAAGCCTTACCCTCCTGTTGTTTTGAGGGAATGAACTGCTCGCTCTCTAGATCTAACCAAACAAAGGATGAGGTGCTCCAGGGGGATTAGAGAACTACCATCTTTGCTTAGGCACAGACTGATATCTCACTCTTTAAAATTAACAGAGGTTTTCAAGTGGCAGCGGTTAATACTAGTCAAACAATGAACCAACTGAAGCTGGCATGGAGGTACCTATAGGTGGTGCTGGTCAGTGCAGCATAGTAGTTTTGAACCTCTCAGCAGGTTTTTGGTGTGTTATTCTAGAAGTTAAAAGGTCGTGTGTGTTGTCTGGATGCTATAGTAGCTCCCAAGAATTGCAGCATACTATTGGATCAGCTGGCTAATCATCCAACAGGAGGCTATGGCAAGTGAAATAAGAAAAGAGAACTAAGTTTTCGTATTCTGAAGGAAACCCCAAACAACGAACCACAGTGATTTGTAAAGAAATTAATACTATCATGGTAAAGACAGTGGAGCACTTGTAGCTACTAACCACTGTTACCAAGGTGTAAGACTGGCTTGCAAGTTGTATTTTACCATACTTTGCACATACAATAAAAAAAAAAAACTCAATGGAGAAGTTAAAAATGAGGACTAGTTTTGAGACACCTTTTGATATTTTTGTGATTTCTTAAATTTCTTTATGTTCAGGTTCTATGAACAGACTGCACAGAGAGGCTTACATATTGAATAAGAAATACCTAAATTCTGTGAATAGCTTATGATGATTTTATGCATCTCTTTAATCAATATCCTGCACCAATAGCTTTGATGACTTTCCTAGAATGACTGGACTGGAGCTATCTGTGATGCAGCTGCAGAATCTGATACTCAGCCTGACAGAAAAGAAGACATAATGCCTGGGCAGCTATGATGCAGCTGCAGAATCTGATACTCAGCCTGACTGAAAAGAAGACGTAATGCCTGAGCAGCTAATGCCTGGACACTAATCAACAGGCAGCCTGAGGATGCTGGAACAGCGTGACTTAGTAGCTAGGGAACATGTCTAGGAACAAGTGCCAGAACTCCCATCTCCTTTTCTGTGGTCACCCAATGTTAAATGCATTTGGGAATGGAGCCCAGGGGTCTTGCATCCTTTGCTGTGTGGTGAGCAAGAAAGATGTAAGGTGCCTACACCAGCTCTGTAATCTGAAGGTTTGGGTGCTCTCCTTGATGGGGTGAGCTTTAAATCTGCAGGAGTAAGAAAGCCCAGGTTTCCAGTTCCCTGTAATCTAACAAACAGGTGACTATACAAAAAGCAGTCAGTGGCCTCAGCAGTGTGTTTTTGAAGGAGCATGGCCATTTCTTCTGGATTCTGTGTTCAGCTGCCAACATGTGGTAGAAGGGATCAGAGCACATTAGGCAAACCAAGTTATGTGGGGGTATTATGTGTCACCACGCTGATTTTCCAGGTCTCTGTCGGACTGCAACAGGAGTGAAGAACGACAGTGCCTTGGTCAGGGTAGTTTTGGGGATGCTCAGCAGGGGGACAAAGATTGTCCTGGTCCAAGAGGGAGGCAGCTTAGATACATTCAGGGTGAAGCAGCATCTGGCTTTTTAGATCACAGGTTATGATGTCAGCTCCTGTCTCCCTCTTTACAAGTGTGGCATTGCACCTCACTTCAGTTGTCTTTGATCTTGACTGTACAGCGGATTTGCTGTTTGGCTGAAGTCTGGTCACTTTGCTTCCCCATACCTCTGTGACACAGGGTTGATGATGTATCTTTTCTCTTGCCATTCACCTGTGCCATCTCTTTAAATTACCATCTTTCACTGAGTACGCACAGTTGCCTCCTGTGTGTTCATACAGTGTCCAATAACATGGGTCTCTGCACCCCCCTCCAGCTTCTAAACATCATTATAACATAATGCAAAGAAATAATCTGAAGATATCGCTGATGGAAAAACCCTCTGAAACTAAACCTGCTTAGCTCCTCAGATACAGAACACAAATTACTGTTAGTGTGTACTATCCCTTTTAATTGCATGCCTTGGCTGCTCTTGAACCATTGTTGTTTGTGCTGTGAATTTGTAACAATAATAATAACAATAGCTACTTGCCTAATCCTTAGGATCAGAATGAACGTGACTGTTCAGCATTTTCATCACAGTTTCTAGTTGAAACTCTCTATGTACATTGCTTGGCTATCAGTTGACAGTGTTGCTTTATGTAAACAGAAGTGATAGAGTCCTGTTCTCTCCCCTGGGGCCTGCCCACGTCCCAGGAGCACCATCTCAGCGCAGTTCAGGGCCATAAGCCCTTGCCCCAGTGATGCCTGCCCTAGTGATGTGGTAGGACACTGGTCTCCAGCCCTGCCCTGCTGAGCCTGACTCATGGACAGACATCACGGCTTGACTTGTCTCTATGAACTTGCCTGATGGTCTTGACTCTTGGCTCAATGTGGTGGTCATCTCCAGGCCTGCCCTGTGCACCTTGCTCATGGGCTGTGAGAAGGGGCCCTGGGTAAGGAAGTCCCTGCTGTGCTAGCCATGTTACTGCACTCAGGTCCAAATCCCTTCAGGAGCTGCCAGCCTTCATTGCTCACTGACAAACAACCTAATATTCAGAAGATGGGAAGTATAGCTGCAATGAGAAGAGAGACAAGATGCAAAATCAAGTGTGACTCAATGAGGAATTCAGTGCAAATGTTAACTTTGCTTCCCCCAGCTACTAGCATGCACCTAGCTTTCAGCTACAGATACCCAGAGTCTTGGATAAAACCTTTTAAATGGTTGAAATAATCCAATTTGACTGTTGTTCTTTCCTTTGTGGTGCAATCTGAAGTATTTCACATATTACCTTACACAGGGCAAAGCACAAGCCCTCTGCCATTGCTGGCATCCTGTGCTGATTTTCTCTCCCCATTTTTTCCTGTAGTCCCACACTCAAGTCAGTTCAGAATCAGTCAGCTCCTTGGTATATGCAAGTGTCTCGGGTAGAAGTGAAATAAAACTCTTTCAGTCAGAATGCCTCCTGGAACATTCCTGGAACAAGGCTACGAAGCTCCAGCACCTACTCAGGAGATGATTTATTGTCATAGATGAAAGGAGGGCAATGCAAATCTCTTTACATTCTCGAATATTCTCCACCATTCTCAGGGACCTGAAAAAATACTGTCTCTAGTTTTTAAAAGACCATTTTATAGTTCCTTTAAAAAGGATAGTCTTGGCTAATGTAGTCAGAATGGGATAATAATGACAACTTGACATGGGCAAAAGCACTACATACAATTCAAAATGACAAATTGTCGAAAAGTATAATGGACAGCCAGGGGTGGTGTACCTGATGTGGAGACAAGACCATTACGTGTCTTGAAGTTTAAACTGGGCAGCCCTGCTGTGAAATGTGCTTGAAAGCCTCATTGCCTACTGGTTGCTAAGGAGCCTTTCAAAGTGGATGAGGGTAAATTAAGGAAAAGTGTTAATTTAAACTAGAATTCCTGAATAACAACACAAGTAGACAGACCCTCAGATATGACTATCATCTCTAATACATCCATTAGTTCTCTCTTGCACTGCTGTTCTTTTGTTCTTGTCCCCAGTGGAATGTCACAGCACTGTTTACAGTGCCCAGTGCTGCCACTTTTGTGACTGGGACCTTGTGGAGGTGACTGAAGCTCTCAACCACTGCATTGGTCAAGGTACCAGGAAATTACCGAAGGTTGTACCGATTCTTGGTTTTGTAATCCATGTCGGATGGTGGCATGATTTTCCTGTCAACCCTTTCCACTTCATCTCTTTCTTAATCTAAGAACACATGTAAGACCACATTGTCTGCTTTAGACAGTGATCCTTGAAGATGCACGCTTATTTCTGTCATGAGTAGTAAGTGAGGATGACCACAATTAAACTTGAATACATGAATCCCTTTGAAGGGAGTGCTAGGGATGTGAAGAATCTCAGAAAATCAGACCTTGCAGCAGGCTGTTTAAACGTGACTGAAGGTGTTGTCTAGCTTTAGGCATATGTGTGGGAAAGGTGTGTGTTTCTGCTATGTCCTGAAAGTAGCATAAGTGGTTGAAAGAAGATTTCAAAATAGATCCCAAAGCTCTAGTTCCACCTGCTCTAATCAGTATTAAGAAGAATCTCCCTTTTCCTCTGTATTTGCAATTCATTTAAATTTTAATTCTTTTACAGGGCAAGACTGGGGCTATGGTGGCTGTTGGCAGCAGGGCTATCTGCAGGGTTGTACTTATACACCTGAAATAGAGCAGTTAAGTTTCTTGACTGGTATCAGCCTGAGCTGTTGATGAAACACTTCAGCACAGCCCAAAGCAAACCAAACCTTGTAAAGAATTTATGTGACTCTTAAACAGCTTATATTAATGTTAGGACATTTATATTTGGACTGATCTCTTCTATCTAGAGTTACAATAAGTTGCCTATAATAAAATGGGGTAAAAAATGGAACTTTCAAAGGATCACTGAAACGCTGATGAGGCTAAGTCACCCTGTGGAACAACTTCTTTCCATGAAGGGAAGAAAAGGGACCCTAGAGCAATGACATTCATAATGTGGCACTCTCAGTTACGTTTTGAGTTAGAGGGAGTGAATCCAGGTCTTAATGTGCAAGTGACATTTACTGTCTCCCCAACAGCAAAAGTCCTTTAAATAACAAATGCACATTTAGACTGGCTTGGATCTCTTAAAGCGAGAAGATGAGTTTAAAGACAAGCTTTTGGCTTTAATTTTTTTCTTCTTCTTCTGTCTCTGAAATCTGAAAGTAGAATTCTGGTCTTAATTTATAGGTTGGGTTCCCCCCGCCCCCCTGCTGATTGTTTTAGAAATGTTCATAGGACAAAGCATCTAAGCTTGTGACTGCCTGTCACCTTTCCCAAATCCTAAGTATTTATAGATGTTTGTCCCTGGAATGTGGATCTGGTTTCAGTCTCTTAATTTATTTTAGTGAACTCTGAGCACAGCAGACATTGGAGTTAATTTAGCAAGTAAGCATGTGGACAAGTGTGGGAAGAGCTTGTGTGCTGCTTTACTCTTCCAATGACATCAGTTCGTCTAATATCAGCTACTCCCTCTACTTTCAAGTCTCCTGAAAACATCACCATCACCAGAGTTGGACACATATCCAAAAGTGACAATCTCAGGGTATCTTTGATGGTTTAGCAGGAGCCCTAGAGGATTCAGTAGGAGATTTGTTTACAAGTTAGGGCATGAATGATGGTGCTTAGTCCCTTACAGAGGAAGCTTTTCATTGCTTCAGAGTCTTTAAGATGATGATGGGGGCTTAGTCTGTCCTCTGAGCAGTATCTGGACTCTGATATGGTAGAGTGGAGGAGGAGACATCTTTTCCAGCCTGAACAAACTGCTCCTGCAGGCCCAGGCTGCTGAGTCAGATGGTTAAAGGCATCTAATGGGGGAGTTGGAGTTGGTGGGTTGGAGGGCCCAGGGTGGGTGGTTGGGATGCTGGCCTCACCCATGCCATGTACGTGGAATTGCCTAGCCAACCCATGGAATGACTAGGTCGGATGAAATTGCTGTGCTGGAGTCCCTGCCACGCTGCACGCCCAGGCCCAAGGTGTAGCTTTGCCCGTTTGAAATGAAAGTGCATACCATTAGGGCAAAGTAGTTCTGGGTCTCCTTTGGCACTGGCTGGGGCAAAAGTTTTATGGCTCATTCTGTCAGGCTGGCACTTAGCTATGCAGGACATAGACTCACTTTGCTTTTGTGCTGCCTGCCTCTACCACAAATCCTCCTGCATGTCATGTAGCAAGTCATTTACAAGGCTGCAGATCTACAGTCTTGTCCTTCTGCTCCTGAGAAAGGGAGGTGAGCACTTCTCCCAGACGGGATGGTTCCCATGCGGCTGAAGACAGTATCGGGAGGGCTGGGGCATGCTGGGCTTTGCTGATGTAACGGGCTTCCTGCAATTGTCATGCAGATCTGGTTGGCTGTGAGCTGGCAGAGCGCCTCAGATACGCCTCCAACTCAGATGAGGTCATCCCTGCTTTTTTTTTTTTTTGTGGGCTGCTTCAGAAAGAGCCTGTGATGTCTGGACGTGTAAGGTCAGCGTGCTCATTCCCACCCACAGCAAATCGCTGGGTGCAGGAACCCCCTTCTACACCTGTCTCCCTCTCCGCCCCGCCCCCTCCCCCCCGCCGGCTGCACCGTTTCCGAGCATCATCACAGACCCTGCTCTCCCTTTAAAGAGGGAGGAGGAGCTAAAGGAAGATGAATTTACCGCAGTGGATTTTATAATTGACTCTCGCATCCAGGTCAGAGGGGAGTGTTTGCTGGCAAGACATTGCGGAAGCTGCCCGGGCCTAACACGAGTGTAAAGTAGCTCCAGGACCGAAGAAACTCCAGCTGCTGCCGCTGCCAGAAGTGAAACTCCACGCCCTGCCCAGTCGCTCCGTCCCTTCCCCGCCCTCCCACCGTGTGCCGTGCAAAGATGCATCCAGCCAGTAGAGGACGGGGTAGGTCCCCCAGGCTGTCAGTCAGTAGGGGCTGCCCGGCTCGGGACGAGCTGATCCCGAAATAAGGACTGATCCTGGCGGAGAGCAGAGCACGCGTAGCTGGGGGTGCCCAGTCCGGGCACCGCACCGTGCCTGGAAGCATTGTCCGCTCGGCATCTTCCTTCCTCTAACCCCGGTGCCGGGCAATCCCGCGCTATCTCCCGCGGAGAATTGCCCACTAACTTCGGCGCCGACGCCGGCTCTGCCCGCACGGCTGCGGGCAGGATGGGGGTTGCAGCATCCCCCCTCTGCCCTGGGGTCAGCCAGCCCCTTCCTCTTCCTCCTCCCTCCGCCGACCCCCGCGCTGGAGCCCCTCTGGCACAGCCTCTTCGTGATGTCCTGTCAGGGGCGGAGAGACAGCCCCGGAGCGCCTGAGCGCCGGCCGAGCCCCAGCACCGCGGACAGCTCCC
>Ga0065711_1004528_pt1 | contig 23210 bp, 21 predicted proteins | sample Hoacrofraction12_FD_59098 | JGI IMG/M metagenome (GOLD analysis project Ga0065711, IMG submission 59098) | Hoatzin crop microbial communities from Cojedes, Venezuela - Epithelial fraction 12 v2 (version 2) | ecosystem: Host-associated > Birds > Digestive system > Esophagus > Crop | place...
CGGAATGCACCCACGAGTGCTGAGGGAGCTGGCGGATGTCATTGCTGAGCCACTCTCCATCATCTTTGAGAGGTCCTGGAGGACTGGAGAGGTGCCCGAGGACTGGAGAAAGGCCAGTGTCACCCCAGTCTTCAAAAAGGGCAAGAAGGAGGACCTAGGGAACTACAGGCTGGTCAGCCTCACCTCCATCCTGGGAAAGGTGATGGAGCAGCTTATCCTGGAGGTCATCAACAATCAAGTGGAGGAAAAGAAGGTTATCAGGAGTAGTCAGCATGGATTCACCAAGGGGAAATCATGTCTGACCAATCTGATAGCTTTCTACGATGACATGACTGGCTGGGTAGATGAGGGGAAAGCCTTGGATGTTGTCTACCTAAACTTCAGCAAGGCTTTTGACACTGTCTCCCATAACATCCTCACAGGGAAGCTCAGGAAGTGTGGGCTGGATGAGTGGTAGATGAAGTGGATTGAGAACTGGCTGAATGGCAAAACTCAGAGGGTTGTCATCAGCGGCACTGACTCTAGTTGGAGGCTGGTAACTAGTGGTGTCCCCCAGGGGTCAGTACTGGGCCCAGTCTTGTTTAACTTCTTCATCAACGACCTGGATGAAGAGTTAGAGAGTAGCCTCAGCAAGTTTGCTGATGACACCAAACTAGGAGGAGTGGTAGATACACCGGAAGGCTGTGCTGCCATTCAGCGTGACCTGGAGAGACTGGAAAGTTGGGCAGAGAGGAACATGATGAGGTTCAACAAGGGCAAATGCAGGGTCCTGCATCTGGGGAGGAACAACCCCATGCACCAGTGCAGGCTTGGGGTGGACCTGCTGGAGAGCAGCTCTGCGGAGAGGGACCTGGGTGTCCTGGTGGACAACAGCTTAACCGTGAGCCAGCAGTGTGCCCTGGCTGCCAAGAAAGCTAATGGGATCCTGGGGTGCATTAAGAGGAGTGTGGTCAGCAGGTCGAGGGAGGTTCTTCTTCCCCTCTACACTGCCCTAATGAGGCCTCATCTGGAGTACTGTGTCCAGTTCTGGGCTCCCCACTTCAAGAAAGATGAAGAGCTACTGGAGAGAGTCCAGCGGAGGGCTACGACGATGGTGAGGGCACTGGAGCATCTCTCCTACGAGGAGAGGCTGAGGGAGCTGGACTTGTTTAGCCTGAAGAAGAGAAGACTGCAAGGGGACCTTAGAAATGCTTACAAATATCTGCAGGGTGGGTGTCAGGAGGATGGGGCCAGACTCTTTTCAGTGGTGCCCAGCGACAGGACAAGGGGCAATGGGCACAAAATGAAGCATAGGAAGTTCCGTCTGAACATGAGGAAGAACTTCTTCACTCTGAGGGTGACGGAGCACTGGCACAGGCTGCCCAGGAAGGTTGTGGAGTCTCCTTCTCTGGAGATATTCAAGACGCGTCTGGAAGCGGTCCTGTGCAGCCTGCTGTAGGTGACCCTGCTTTGACGGGAGGGTTGGACTAGATGACCCACAGAGGTCCTTTCCAAACCCTACCATTCTGTGATTCTGTGATCTTTCTAGACAAACTTCTGATCAATGAGGGGAATATGACATTGTGATAATGCCCAATTCATCATTCTTTGGAAACATTTTTCTTTGCGATGTCCTAGTGTGTCCTACATCTCTCCATTGCTGAATAATCTCTAAGATACCTCCTCCTGTTTCTCATCCTAGATTGCCCAACTGCAGCCAGGACCGTAAATCATGGTAGCCCATATTCCTTTGGCTGATCTCTCCTCCTCTATACAAACCCTAACTGGTTGGGGACCTGTGCTACCTGTTTTCTGTGAACTGCTGAGGAAAATCCACATTTTTCATGACACTGGAATTTATCTTGGCTTTGATTGGTTTCTCTGCCATTTTCCTGTTGAACGTTGGGAGGTGGAAGAGAAAAATCAAGATCTGGTTTTGGAATTTTTTTCCTGCTGAAGGACATTGTTCTGAGCACAGCTAGGAGACTGCGAAGGAAAGCAAATTGTTACGCTGAGGCTGAACTTCAACATAGCAAATGCAATCTTGAGGGGGACCTGTTTCTGCCAAGGCTTTGCGTCCTTTACCAAATGCAAACATTGCCACTTTGGCACCTCCTGGGAACTTCAATCATTTCTCCTGCACAATAAGCTTATGTTTTTGGAGCAAACACTTTCTGAGGACAAGTAGTGACAGCAGATGGGAACAAAGTCAAATTTCTTTCTTTGAGCTATGAGAAAACGTCTTTCCCTTTCTAGTATGACTTCATGAAGAAAAATAAGCTGTAATGATGTGATGGAAAGTGGCATTAAAAAACCCTGAAATGGGACATCTGAGTGAAAAGACATCTTTCTTTACAGTTTCTGGCAGGGCACCGACTTAGCTTGCTTATTTTCTGGTTGTGTTTGGAGTCTGGTGTTACGCTGAATTGTGAGTAAAACATAAGCTCCCCGCAGCACTTTTCTGGGTATGTGGTGCCATATTGGAAAAAACATCCTTTGGCTTTTAAAAAGGCAGTAATTTGTACATTCCATTTCTTTCAAAGGTCTTTAAAATCCCTTTTATGTGGAGTTGTCCTTGCCTCATTTTTGGTGTAAGGGGACTTTAGAATAAATTCATGAATTGTTTAGAAGAGATAGAAGTAGTTCTCCTTTCTCCAGCTCCTTCGTTTTTGGAACCTCTAGACCACCCAGGAACAGCGAAGCTCAGAGGCAATTCTTTGTGTGAATTACTTTCCTTTCTGGAGATAGCACTGTGCTGCTCCAAAGTAGCAGACCCAGCGTTATCTGTGAGTGTTGCTGTTTCTGACCCATAGCTGTCCTAGCTGTCCAACTTCCAATGTGTTTGTAGTACCAGTAAAACACCTGTGTATTTCTGGCATCTTTTAAAAGGACAATTTAAGAGAAAAAGTTCAAGATGGCTCAAGCAAACCAATGTGAGTCAGAACCGGTGACTTTGCATCCAAACCCAGTGCAGGATTTTGCTACTGGAACTGGAAGTGATCTGGCAGTGACAAGTTTTCTTCTGAGAACTGGTTAAAAAGCAAGAAAAAATGACTGCTAACAATACAGCTGGAAGACTAAGGAGCTCACCAGACAGCACTTTCCAGAGGATACTTTTCCCGGGAGGGAAGCTTGAATGCTGTCTAAAAAGACCCTGAAAGGTGCCACCCACAATCTTGGTGTACTTTTGAGACTCCCCTGATGTTTGCTCCACTATAGCAGCACCTCAGCAGACTTCCCTGTCTGGATCTATGTCAGGGTTTACAGTACCAACAGTGCTGGATCCCTTAACAGGTTGTCTTGTGGACCAGGGGAAGGCAAACAGCACCAGCACAAGAAGGGACGAGGCTGGTGAAGCTGAGCCTCTTCCCAGCCCACTTGACAGCTGGGGTTCACCAGGGAATCAGCTGCTGCTCCATGGTGACCCCCTCCTGCTCCAAGCACATCTGTCTATACACTGTATGTCCATCCCTGCCCCACATGAGGGCTAGCCAGAAGATTAAACCTCCTGCTCCCTCTGAGATTGCCTTCCAGGTCTGACTACCCTCTGATGGCACGACCACCACTTTCTCTGTATGGCAGGACCTGCACAGGGGGAAAAGAGCTGACCACTGTGATGGGACAGGTAGCAGCAGGGGAAGGCGAGGGGCATATAGATGTGGTCATCATCTGGGGTTCCTGAGGGAGAGCAGAGGTGAGCAGAGGAGAAGGTGTCAGGAACAAGAGGTCTGGGAAACAAAGACCCCTTTGTCTCCAAACATCCACTCCCCAGGTCCCTTTTCCCAACCTCAGGACCTTCCAAAACCCCTCCCAGCTGCAGTCCTTCTGGAGTCTGCTTTTCCTGGAGGACGTAGGTCATGACACAGTCTCCAGTAGGCTACACGGTCCTTTTGGGTGAAAGCCCAAGCCTTAAAAGTTTTATTTACAGAACATAACTGGCTTTCATTAGTGAAAACTTCTTCTGGTGTGGAATAAGTTCTCTCTATCTTCTACAAAAGAAATATCTCATTTCTTCTTGTAAACAGCTTAGCGTGGCTGGTGCTCTATGGCCAATTCAGTTCACTGATGGGAAATGATATACTGCAGGAACGTTTATACACTGACTATAAAATTTACTCAGTTTTCCAGGATGGAAAAGTGCCATTTGTATGTGAACTAATTATATTTACTTCCTTATTGTAAATTACCACGCAAAAGCAGCAGTGACAGCAGTCAATGTTTATGTCTCGTACACCCACACAGACCTCTTCCAGTGAAAGGATGAAGGAGTAAACAATTTGTGAACGTGTAATTTTGATTTGGACCATTTCTAGTTTATATCAAGTTATTAAAGTGTCAGAAAAAAACATAGTTTTTGACTTGTAATCTGGAGTGTTTGAATTAAAAATTGTCTAACTGGGATGAGTTGAGAAACCCCATCACAACTAATCCTTTTCCACAAATCTCTGTTTTAAACAAAAAAATGTTTTGCTGATAACTTCTTTACTCATTCTACTAAGCAAGAGCCAACAAAGCTGAAGCTAAAGTCAGGCTGTATATAAAACAGGCTTTTTAGTAACAGCAATAATTTGGAATTGGAAGAAATTAGCACATGATTGTTTCTATGTGACTGGGGAATTTTTTAATCAGAGTAGGGTGTTTCTGAATGACATATTTCATTCTGGATCAGATGCAATTTCAGAATAGGCCTTGACATACATGGTATGGAATTGATATTAGATGGTCCTAACGGCTCCTGACAACCATAAAATGTATGGCACTGAGACCGTCTCCCACAGGTCATACACTGCCCTCAGCTAAAAGCAGGGCTGTGCTATGGCCCACATACTGGCAGCAGAGCAGCCCAGTAATAGCACAGAGCTATACAACACCCTCTTCTAGCTGGTGGTCCTGCCCCTGGGGTCAGACTTTTGACCCTGAGCAGTAGCTGGCCCAATTAACAGGCTTGTTATAGAAGTACTCACTGGAGATTTTCCTTTTATGTAAGTGGTCGAGGAGCTGAAACTCCTGGTTTCATGTTCTTGGCATCATATTGGTGTGCTTGCTGGGGGCCCCTGATGGGACCTGGGTCCCATCAGTCTGATGAAGAACGTGCCGGGGTTTGCAGCCAGTGTTCATGCAGCTCTGAGGGGAAAAAAAGACATTTTGTATTCAATGCACATCTTGGGGCTGAGAGAGGAGGTGGAGCAGGGAAGGAGGGAGGGGAAGAAGCTGATGTGTGTGTGTCACTTTCTCAGCCATCACTTAGAGGTTAAGGCCTCTCCAGCCATTCTTCTGCAAAGATTCATGGTGTGGAAGAGGTAGGTTTTTAGTAGGGATGCATTCCCTTTCGACCAACCTCTGCAAAAGCCCTCCAGGCTGTTGGGATTAGGCACTCAGAAACTAAGCAAAAGCCAGAATGAAGGGTGACAGCCACCTTCAAGTTCCTCAGTGAATGGCATCTTCGTTAATAACATGGTTACATGCTCTGATTTCATGAATGCAATGGGTAATAATGAGGTATTTCTTTGCGGGTACTGCTCCCTCAGGCTTCATTTTCTGGAGTTGTGTGCCAGCTGCCTATAGAACTCTATCATGGCTTGCAATGACTGCTCCTCCCTCTTTGCAGGGTCACGGGTGTGTTGCGGTGCTTGAGAAGAGTACATTCACAACATGTCTGTGAGGACAAAAGCGTGTTGTTTTGATTGGGGGACCGGAGCATCTCTCTTATGAGGAAAGGCTGAGGGAGCTGGGATTGTTTAGCCTGAAGGAGCAAAGACTGAGAGGGGATCTTCGAAATGCCTATAAATATCTTCAGGGTGGGTGTCAGGAGGACGGGGCCAGACTCTTTCAGTGGTGCCCAGCGACAGGACAAGGGGCAATGGGCACAAAATGAAGCATAGGAAGTTCCGTCTGAACATGAGGAAGAACTTCTTCCATCTGAGGGTGACGGAGCCCTGGAACAGGCTGCCCAGGGAGGTGGTGGAGTCTTCTTCTCTGGAGATATTCAAGACCCGCCTGGAAGCGGTCTTGTGCAGCCTGCTGTAGGTGACCCTGCTTTGGCAGGGGGGTTGGACTAGATGATCTCCAGAGGTCCTTTCCAACCTCTGCCGTTCTGTGATTCTGTGATTTGGTGGTTAGCATGCCCGTCTCAGAGCCGGAGGTGAAAAACAGGGAAAAAGCAAGGTCAAAAATCTCTCTTTACCTTAGTTTGGGCATGGCACCATGCAATGGTGTTATGTCTGACTCTGTTGGTGACCCTATGAGAAAAAACAGAAGCACAGGTTCACTCTTGGGTAAAATAAAACTACTTAGGGCAAAGGAGTTTAAAAAGCTGGTACAGCTTCCATTTGTATGTATGAAATATTGATGACTCGGGGTCTGGGGAAGAGACGTTGATTATCTTAATGCAGGGCACTAAATATTGCTTTAGTCTTTTGTCTCAGAACTAGCTATTTCTTCTGACAGAGAAACCTTTGCAAGGTGATTTATAATTGCAAACTTCTGAAGGCAAGGTTGCCTTGATTGTACATTTTTTCATATTTCAACCTCAATTGCATATGCCATGTGGTTCTAGTGTCGCATGTTATCTTTGCTTTTATTCACCGGATGGCTGTAATAAAAAAATAATTTCCTTACTGACCTATCAGTGTGTTCATCCTGTTTCAAAGGGCACATTGTCTTTCATTGTCATATAACTGCAGAGGGAAGAGAACTTAATGGTGGTGTGTATTCTAACCCATCATTGGGCCTGTGGCAAAGATGCTTTATAAACATGACACAGTGCACAGTGGAACTACGCACTATGCCTTGAAACTAATGAGTGTCCATGATTTTGCAGCCTACAAATTATTTTGTGATTTATGTTAGATGTCCTTGAGATTCAAGGAAGTTTTTGGTGCCTTTTATCTCCAAAGTCCTCACCTTGATCACCTTTATAGAAGTTACCCCTCCTGTCTTTTTGCGTATGAATCTTCTTAGCACTGAAGAGTTCAGCATCTCAAATGCAGACCAGCCTTTGCTAGTGCCCACAGCCTGGCATTTGCTCTTCCTTTTCTGAGTGAGAGCTGAAGTGATGAATTAATATTGAAGTTATAGAGGTCTGAAGAGAACAATCCAGCTCTTGCTATGACTGCTTGAGCCTTTCATTCACAAAACTATGAAACATTTTCAAGATCTTGGTTTCTGGCACAGACTACTTTGTTATCCCATTCAGAAAGGAAAACTTGAAAGCACATTAAGATGCATGTATATGTATACATGCATACACACAAGCGCACACAAACACACTCAGACCTTTATCCTAGTAATTAGGCACTCCTTTGGAAAATGGGCACTGTGCATTCAATGACAATAATATTTTAATTTTATATTATGGGGATCCACCTCAAAGAATCTTATAGAATTTTTCCATTTTATATAAATTGTATGTAGATTTAGTATTTGGCATTGTAAAGCTGTGAAGTCTAACAAGAAAGAGTCTAGCACCAAGATTCAAGAGCAACAGTTATTTTGGGTAGGACAGTTCTGGTGGAGCAGGACTGTGTGCCTCAGCATCCTTTGGAGCAGCAACGAACAACACCTTTCTTCTTGCAGGCTGTTGAGGTTTGTAAGCAGCAGTTTTTGGCCACATAAAGCTGCAGCTTTTGAGGATGTGACCCTGCATTTATAGGAAAAGAAAAAAAATCCAAATCAGGACTTGACTGCAGGTCTAGCCATCTGCCCCCATGTTTAACATTTCAGTCTTGCCAATGACCCTATTGTCATTGTTCATTCAATTTTCTTTGTGATTTGCTTCATGAATTTCAGGCTTAACCCTTCCAACATGCATTCTGATGTATGCAAATGCTTCTTCATTCAAATAAAGCAGATGTGCATGTAGTAGGTCTTCCTTTTGAATAAAGAACAACAGGAGAACAGATGGAAAATGGTCTGATTTTCACTTCATGCTGCTTTTTACATACATTATTTTCAGTTGTTGATGTTTCATCTGTTTTCTGAATGTGTACATAAGAGGCGAAGAAGGTCCTTGCAATAGATTCGTTAATTAAAAACAAATGAACTACAGACAAGCTGGTCTATTATACGATGCAATAGCACTGGCTTTAGTAGAGTTATGCTGATTTAGGTTGTACAAGAGAGAAAGTAGCCAATAAATGCATCAGTGAAATCAGCTGAAACTCCATTGCAATCACTGCATCTGCAGGAGTGACAAGTATAATGTTCTGGTCTTGCTAAAGAGAAACCCGCCTCTATGTCCAAAGCAGACCTAGTTTTCCCAGATACCTCACGTACAGAATAAAAATATGGGTTTGTTGAACTCACTTGTGGTTTTTCAAACAGGAGGCAGGAAGCAGGAACTGACTAACACCCCACCAGTGCGTACAAGCTGGTGGACAGTGGTCTCTGACTGTAACAGCCTTTGGGTAGCTGGAGATAACAGACATTTATTTTGATACCTTTGTCTTTCACTATCTCAATGATGCAAAGTCTGAATTCAGACCAAGCTTCTCCTTGGTCATCTGTAGTTTCTGGGACTTGATCCTGATCAGATCTTCTTACTGGTGTTAAGTGAGAGAGCCGCTCTGTGAGCCAAAATGCTTAGCGGAATTTTTCAGGGCTGGTATCCAGTGCTTGAAATAACAGTTATGCTGTATATTCTCTTTCTTGCTGTCCCCTTAAAGCTGCAAGGAAAGGACAGATATTATTCAAGACCCAGCAGTTGTGATTCTGGGATTGACTCATTTGGGAACTGATTGCGTGGTTGTGGAAGTAGATAGGCTCCAGCTGAAACACGTCCTCCAAGTATTACGAGCAGCAAGCTGATCTCCAGATGTCATCGGTACGTTCCTGCAGCTCTGTACCACATCTGGGCTCTGTCTGCCCACGACTGCTGTCAGCTCAGTATCACTGGCTTCTCACAATGAAGCTTGAAGCTGGGCAGGCTGCATTCCAGTAATGGGCTGCTGAAAAATTAATCCACTCTGACAAATTAACAAAAAGAAGCTTTGGATCCTTCCCAGGTCTGCTCTGAAAACACCATTTGAGCTAAGCAATGTCAGCTCTCTGATGCTAATCATAACCAGAAAAACATGGCATGGCCGTCATTAAGTAGACTGGTTTCCTGAGAGTTTTCTCGTAAACTCTCTTCCAGCTTTTCCAAAGGCATGTACACAGCTTAGTGCTCATTTTCCTGTGTACAGCAAGCAATTTATAATGTTCGTCCTGAGCTCTGGGAGGGGAAAAATATCTTCTAAAAGCAGAAGTGTAAAAACAGAACTAAGGAATCATGGACACTAGTAAAGAGATCAGTGCTTTTATTTAGGCTGAAAGAAGGAAGTGCTCGGAATAATAACCTTGAAATTGAGCTGTTACAGGGAAAATAATTTACCACAGGTTTACCCTCACTCTACAACTGTGCAGTCAGAGTGCATCAGGATTAAGCTTTGGCTTGGAGCGGAGTGTTGGAAAGTTTTCATTATTTTTCCCACTCCCCTCTTGTGAAGGGTCTAGAAGATGTGCCCATTATGTGCTTTAGGCATTGCAATGCCTAACTCTTTGCTAACTTATATAACCTAGGTAAATTCACAGCCCTTAGTAGAATTCTAGGTCTCTAATACAGTACCCATCTGCAGTGTTTCCTCCTCATCTCTTCCTTGCTCTGTGACTCCATGTTCAAAACACAATTGATGTACTCTGAGGATGATGTGGGGCAGACTGTGGCACCATCTAGCAAGGCTTCAGACTCAAAAGAAGCTGGTTGATGTGGTCCTTTCCCTGTTGCGCCATGCTATGTGCATATGTGTGCCAACCACAGAATCATAGAATCATTTAGGGGAAAAGACCTTGAAGTTCATGGAGTCCAACCATAAACCTAACACTGCCAAGTCCACCACTAAACCATGTCCCTAAGCGGCACATCTACAGGTCTTTTAAATACTGCCAGGGGTGGTGGTGCAACCACTTCCCTGAGAAGCCTGTTCCAATGCTGGATAACCCTTGCTTTGAAGAATTTTTTCCTAATAACCAATCTAAACCTCCCCAGTGTAACTTAAGGCTGTTTCCTCTCCTCCTATCTACTTGTTACTTAGAAGAAAAGCCTGACAGCCACCTCATCACAACCTTCTTTCACATAAGAAGGGCACCTTTCACAAACATAAGGCATACAAGGCACAACCTTCTGACATGAGACCACTGTATGAGGTGACCTAAGAGATGTGGACAACTGAGATACCACTCCCAAGTAAACATAATGAGGCTTTAAAAATGAACCACTCATCTTGTGGGTAGGCATGCAGGTACTAGGCAATATTAGCTTGTGCCTTGGGCTGGAGTTTATAGAAGGCTCAAAGTGGTAGGTAAGCTGAGAAAATACGCTGACTCAGGTTTCACCGAAAATAAGGAAATGCATGATTAAAGCTGTTATTGAGTTTCAGGCAAGAGTTGGGGATCCAGGCGTCTTGGAGGTGTTGGGACAAAGGTGGTTGTATGTGTATATTTTGGAAGAACAATAGGCCCTATGGTCTTTGGATATGTCATCGAAGTGTAACTGAAGCTCAGCAGAGTACTGTGAAGGTGTTCTGATTTAACTCCAGCTAAGCACCAGACAGCCGCTCGCTCACTCCCCCTCAGTGGGATGGGGAGAGAATTGGAAGAGTAAAATTAACTCTATCCTAGCAAAACCAGCACAGAAGGAAATGTCTAATTATTAGACTTTGCACACCTAAGGGGGGACCCATGTGCCCTGAGTTAGGCCAAAAATAAAAAATTTAAGTGTGAGTTAGTCTTTGCTGGCTGTGTCAACATATAGAAGTCAGAACTTCTGGAAGGTGATTCAGCTCATCCTAAGATAGGTATCTAAGGCACAACAGATAAATTGTTCTCTGAGGGCTTATCTGTCCACCACCAAGATCCTCTGCTCAGTTGCCACACAGGGTCGTAGAATTACACAATCATAGAATCATAGGTTGGAAAAGACCTCTAAGATCATCAAGTCCAACCATCCACCCAACACCATCATTCCTGCTAAACCATACCCTGAAGTGCCACATCTACACTTTTTTTGGACACCTCCAGGGACGGAGACTCCACCATCTTCTTGGGCAGCCTGTTCCAATGTCTGACCATTCTTTCAGTAAAGAAATGTTTCCTAATATCCAATCTAAACCTCCCCTGATGCAACTTAAGGCCATTTCCTTTCATCTTATCACTAGATACTTGGGAGAAGAGACCAACACCTGCCTCACTACAACCTCCTTTCGGGTAATTGTAGAGAGCAGTAAAGTCCCCCCTCAGCCTCTTCTTCTCCAGAATAAACAGCCCCAGCTCCTTCAGCCGCTCCTCATAAGGCTTGTTCTCTAGAACCCTCACCAGCCTCTTTGCCCGTCTCTTGACACGCTCCAGCACCTCAATGCCTCTCTTGTAGTGAGGGGCCAAAAACTGAACACAGCACTTGAGGTGTGGCCTCACAAGTGCCAAGTACAGTGGCATGATCACCTCCCTACTCCTGTTGGCCGCACTATTCCTGATACAAGCCAGGATGCCGTTGGCCTTCTTGGGCACCTAGGCACACTGCTGGCTCATGTTCAGTCGGCTTGTTAATGCTCGTCTTGCAGCACATGGGGGCAGCCGGCTCCTGTGCCTTTAAGACTTCCTCCTTGAAGAATGTCTTCCTGGACCCCTTTGCCCTTCACCACTCTCTCCCAGGGTACCTTCTGAACCAGCATCCTGAACAGGCCAAAGTCTGCTCTCTGAAAGTCCATGGTGGTGGTTTTGCTGGCCCCCCACTTCACCACGAACCAAGAACTCTGTCATTTCATGATTGCTAAGCCCAAGATGGCCTCTGACCATCACATCTCCCACCAGTCCTTCTCTCTTAGTAAACAGCAGGTCTAGTGAGGCACGTGTCCTGCTAGGCTCACTTACCAGCTGCGTCAGGAAGTTATCTTCCACACACTCCAGGAACCTCCTAGACAGTTTCCTCTCTGCTGTGTTGCATTTCCAGCAGATGTCCGGTAACATAAAGTCCCCCACAAGAACAAGGGCTAGCGATTGTGAGACTTCTGCCAGCCTCTTGTAGAAAACTTTATCTGCCTCTTCCTCCTAGTTGGGTGGTCTATAACAGACTCCCAGCAGGATGTCTGCCTTGTTGGCTTTCCCCCTCATCTTTACACATAAACATTCAACCTTGTCATCACAATCGTTGAGCTCTATACAATCGAAGCAGTCCCTAACATACAGAGCCATCCCACTGCCTCTCTTTCCTCGCCTGTCCCTTCTAAAGAGCTTGTAGCCATCCATTGCAGCACTCCAGTCAAGACAGTCATCCCACCATGTTTCTGTGATGGTGACCAAGTCATAGCTGTGCTGCTGTGCAATGGCTTCCAGCTCCTCCTGTTTATTGCCCATGCTGCGTTCATTGGTGTAGATGCACTTGAGTTGGGCTATCGATCTCTCCCCCAACCCTGGCAGGCCATGCCTGGCCTCATCTCTAGCGAGCCTGGTTATATCCCCTTCCCCCTTCGAACCTAGTTTAAAGCCCTAGATAAGTCATAGAGGGATACAGGAGACAACTTGCCTAAAGCTTGGTGCTGTCTGTGACTACATCCTGAGGCCTGCAGCAGCAAGGCTGTTGGCTGTCCGAGCTGATTTTGTAGCCAGGTTCAGTGACAGGGCATGTGCAGCTTTGGCTCAAATCCATCCAAGTAAATATTAGCAGTTAAAAATATTCACCCTTGATATAGGAACGTTGTTCCAATTCTCAGTTGGCTTGGTTGAGAGTCTATTCACACAGAATGGAGATCCTGGGTACATTAGGCTGCTCTAAGGCAAGTATCTCTAAAGTCTTTTGCCTGTATATCTGGCTCATTCTCTCATAGCTTTGACAATCAGAGAGCCCTACACCCCACATCCCAAGGTCATATCCTAAACTAGTGGGGTGTAATATTCTTCTGTTCTTGTGCATCTATGTTCATATGTATCTGTGTTCATAAACTGAGCATTCAATATAGCAGAAACAGTGGCACAATATAGCTGACACACAAACAAGGATAGTACCAGCTATCAGGGGACACTCTTAACTTTTCTGATCCTTGTAACCCAGTACTTCGGCCCCTTTGGCTTGTGGGATCTGGAGCAAAGTATTTCCCATGTTCTTCATGATGGCACCATGAATAAGCAGGGAAACATATCTCTTGAACCTATGTGCTTCAGAGATTTCAAGGTCTGATTTGCCCCTGATCCAAGTACTGGAAGGCAGCATATGCCTCAATGGCTTTGCTTAGCACTGGTGAGGGAAATTTGAAGCTCTGGAGAACTTTGGGTGGAGGTGGTTCAGAGACAGCCCTGGGGGATGCCAAGGACTTGCAGCAGAGTTAAATGTTTAAGGTAGGAAGGTACTTGTCTCTGCAGCTGTAGACCCACTTTATATTATGTTTTTTAACCTGTTACCTCAGAGGAGAGTGAATTCAATGCCTTTGACAAAAGCTGCAGATACATTAATATTTTAGCAACAGTTGTTGCACTGAATCATCAGTGAACCTGCTTTAGCAGGGACATTTGACTAGATGATCTCCAGTGGGCCCTTCCAACACCCACCATTCTGTGATTCTGTGATCAGGCTGGTGTAGCAACACAGAGTTTCTACAAGTGACATGATTCATTTTGAGCAAATGAGGCTACATTTTTAGTTAGGCTCTGTACCTCATCTTGCCTGGGCTTTTGGAGCAAGACTTTGCCATTTAGTGCTAAAGGCAGCTTAATCCTGCCGGGGAGGCTCAGACCATGCTCTCTTCACAACATTTTGGTTGGGTTCATCTTTTATATGTTTTATTTTAAAAAATTATTATTTTTTTTTAATTTAAAGAATTGAAGATAACCTGTAAAAAAAAGCAGTAAAGCCAAAGAAGAATTAAAGCAAAAATGTCTGGATGAGAAAGCACAGCTTGGGTGTCTGCGACGAGAAGCAGTTTAGGGTTAGACATCTGCTGAGTAACAGGATGCATCTGGACACAAAATGCCAGTTTTCACCAGTAAGCCTCAACAAATAGAAAGAGCCAAAGAATAATTTTTTTAAGGTCTGGTATAAATCACACATTTTATTTCCAGGTGCTTTTAGTCCTGAAAACAGATCTTCCCTCTCCTTTGGGAAAGAAACAAAACAAGACAAGACAAAACCCCAGAACATTCCTGTGGAGATTAAAAAAATCATAGTCTTTAACGAAAAAAAAAGAGTTATGGGAAAAACTTACTACTTCTGATGAGCTCAGGCACTGAGAGTTCATAGCCCATTTTATCTAATGGATAGAAAATATTTCACCTTTGGAGGACTTCTCAGCTCTTGGTCTTAGTCTCTTCTGAGTTACCCGTGAGCAAATAGCCTTGTCCCAGAACAACAGGCATTTGCTGCATGGTGTAAAATCAGTTTTTTGCAGGCAGATCCTTTCTTTATGGCAGACAGGGAGGTGAACCACCTTTCCTTGGCTTTCCAGCAGCGCTGACTGCTTCTCACCAGCACCACTACCCCCTCCTCAGCATCTCTGTCATATCAAGGAACTCCTGAACTGTCTTCCTGTATTCTTAGTTTGCCATTAGCGTCCATCTTTACTAGCGAATAAAAGGGGTGAGGAGCTGCCTTTGGCTCTGAGGTCAATTTGTGCAATTTATGCTTGTATTAATCCCTCTAATCCCCAAACCAGGATGGCTGCATCCAAATTGCCTACTGGGCCCTGTGCTACCCCGTGAGTCATGCCTGTGTGCTGCAAGTTGGCCTAGGTCTGACCAGTGCCAAGAGGGATGCAAATAATGTAACAGTGTGGACGGCTGCGTGATATTTATTGAGCACATGTCCTCATTTCATTTAGTTTACTAGCGTAGGCATAGACAATGACTACTGACAAGTCCAGAGGCAAGGACAAAGCAGCAGAACTGCTCTGGGTGTTCATATATAATTCAAGGACTAATTCTTATTACTGGATAGTCTCTAAGCAGAGAGATGGACCGAGATGGACCCAGGCCCCCCTTCCCCTTGAAGAACTTTCTTGTCGGTGTAAGGCAGCAGCTGCATGGCTGACTCTCCATCCTTGGGCTTCTTCAGTGACTTCGCAAATTGAGTGTGACTTGGATCATCTTATTTACCGCCAGAGAGTAAGGGGAGCAAATCACAGCCAGATGGGAATGGATGGGCATAAATTCCCAAGTCTTGATTTCTCCATCCCCTCCCAGTCAAAGGAAGGAAATAAGTGATATGATGAGAAGTAGTCTGCAGAATGAGCAGACATGGAGGAGAAAGGCAGGAGAACCCCCCAGTGAGGTTCATCTTAATCCCCAAAGGGTAAAACTCCTATAGCTTGGAACATTGGGAATATATTTTGCCGCAAAAGTGTGTAAATGACTTAATCATGGCTAAGCTGCTTATTTAGGATTCCGAATCTTTTCACTAAAAAGCAGATAAAGTTAATCCAAATCAATTTCTCAAATCTGTTTTTATTCAGATTATCAAACTTTAGGGCACATTAACCATTCTCTAGCACATATGTGCAGGCTACATGGCAGCTCTACCCTTGTTAAATCTTTTAAGCATCTGGATTGAGGGATAAAGCAGCGTTTGGATTAACTGGACATGTATCTCTCTCTCCTTCCATACTCCCTCTTTTTTGGGGCTGGTTTTGTGTGCAGTTATGAGGAAGGCGCTTGCAGCGGATCTTTTGGAGATGTTTTTGGCAGGGAGGGGACAAATCACTGCCACTTAAAGGAACTATGAGTCCTATAAATTCATAACCTACTTGAAGCTTCATTTTTAAAATCAGAGCAAATCCTACAAGGCACAAAATCCTGTGGAGATTAGAACAAGCACTAGGACCCAGGGTATTTTAGATACGATTCTGGTTGACCACCTTCTGGAACAGATAAAATTTGCAAGAACTTTACATCATGACAAAAATCCTTGCACAGCTGAAAGAGCTCTTTGACTTAGTGGGTTTTTTTGAGCTGTATTTCATACTGGTTGGAAGTACTGGTTTGGTTTCTCTTGACACTCAAGTTCTGTAGACTAGGGGAGAAGGACTGAAAATTTCGTAACTAGCTAACTGGCTTTAACCAACTTATTTAAATGCTGATGTTCAGACATGCTAAGTAATGAAAAGTGCTTGTCCAAAGCTCCTGTTTCTAGAGCCTGTGTGAATAAGTAAAATATTTTAAAATAAAATATACAAGAATTTCTAAGTTTCTTTTAAACTGAATTAAGTGATTGCCAATAAATTAATGAAAGTGGTGGTCAGTGCTGGTTTGGGAACTGAATTATTCCTAGACACCAAACAAAGTGAATTACAAATATGTATGTCCTGAAATAACCATCTGCAAAATGTCTACATTAGTATTACCATTGTGGATATAACCTGAAGAGATTTTCAAGCCAGAATGGACCATGAGGTCATTCACTTGACTATCTGCGTAACACAGGGTGTAGAATTATGCTGAATGATTCCTGTCTCGAGTCTTCAGGCCTTGGCTGAGCCAAAGCAAGGGGAGGAAAAAAAGAAAAGAGGAATATTTTCAATGGCTTGGATGAGACTAGAAAGAGGAAAACCTGAACAGTGGAGAGAGATAAAAGGCAAAGGTCCAGATCAGCATCTGAAGTCAGTCATCATATGTTTGTTTGAGGTCTGAGGTGCAGCAATGGACCTGCAAAACAGTGAGGAAAGTGTTTCTGTCTGTGGACATCAGTCACATTGCTCAGGCAAGTGTCTTTTCCCATCTTTGACTTACTGTTGCTGAGCCAGTTCCTTTCCCTTGAGCCATCAAATGGGAGCAGTAAATCTGAATTGCTTCTGGGATCAATTGACAACCACATACCAGGAGAGGGAAATCCTCTTAATTTCCCTTTCACTAAAGTTGCATAGTCCAAATAACTAGAAGTTAAAATTAAGGGTGGGACTACACCAGAGTGTTCAGAGTACGATCTGAGTGTCTCCGAAAAATGGGAGTGTTTGGAGGCAGACTGACCAGAGGTGTAAGATGTTAGCACATCAGGAAACATATTCTGGATGCCTGTTTTGGAAAAAGGTTCATTGGCTCTGCCAGTTGCCAGACTGGACAAAGCTTGCTGATTTCCCAGGATGTCCCTGAAAAGATATCTCAGAAATGCTCTATCAGCTTTTCCTTTTTCTTGTGAGCTCCTGTGCTGTCCTGTTCCTCCCTGGAGGTCTTCGCAAACAGCTGGGAAAGGATGGGAACTTTCTGTGTTGTGGATACCAGTCTGAGACCCCAAGGTCAAATCATTCAACTAAATCATCAAGCAGCAGACCTCTCCTCTTCATCACTCATTTGACTCAATTATGCTTGATGCCTAGTTGAAAACCACGAATGAAAAACAGAGATTAAAAAAAAAGGGAGGTAGAAAATAGACATTTTTGAAGAGGCAGAAATTAGGGAGAGCTGTTGATTGCTTTCTTCTGACTGTTTTCGGAAAATAATTGGAGACAGTTTCCTTGTCCTTGCAATGTGTAGGTGGTCCAAAGGAGATCCAGCTACTGTTGGTGCCAGACTGGCATCCTGATTAGTTTCCCCTCTGCCTGGGCAAAGAAGAGGTCTGGCAGCTATGGGGGAGTCTGGCACAATATTGCTGGGTTCTCAGTTTATCCTACTACTACATGGTCTGAACAGGGCTCTGTAGTGGGAAAGAATCTCCACCCAGTGAGACCAGAAACCTAAATAGCCAAGGCACATAAGAGAATGATTCCTGCTCTATAAACAGGGAGTAGAGAGGCACAACATAAATACAAAGCATCCAAATGACTGGGAGGACTCAGAAAGCTGGAAACGCACATTCCCAGTTGAAAACTGACACCTGACTCCCCACTGGCATGCATGGAAATTCAGTACCTAGATGTTATAAAAAATACTGTGCTGAAATACATCCTGACCTGAGCTAGCCTACAGAGTCCTGGCCCAGTGGCCCAGTCCCCCAGTTGCAGGGTCACTGTGTGCCATTTGGGTAAGACCCACTTCTCTGTGTACACAAACTCCTTGCCACAAATGCTCAGACACAGGCATGCCACTATGCAGGTGCATACCAGCTTAAACCTACACCCCTACTTGGCTTCAGCCTCTTATCATACTAAACCTCTTCAAGGTCCTTGCCTACAAGCAGGCCCCTTTTTTCCCTGCGAGAAATTTCTGTTCAGTGTTTCGTCCTCTGGAGATGCTGTCCTGCAGCACTGATTCTGTTTAATTTCAAAAGTCAGCTAAGAAATATCTCCCTGGTCTCCTGTTAATGCCTACAACAATATATGAAGTTGTGCTTCAGACATTTCAGATCACAGCTGAGCTGCAAGGCATTATGCAAAATAGGAGCTTTTTTGCTCATTGAATGCACAAGAAGTTTCCGTGCTTTCAGAAGTCTTTGTGATATTCGGTGTGTCTCCTGTTTGGTTTACAGTGATGGGCAAATATCCTGGTTCTTGTATTTTGACGTATATTGTTTCCTGGACCAATCCCATATTTTAACTCCATGATAAGAGAGTGGGTGGAAGCAGAGAAACTGATAAAATCTCCCTTTGCTGCAGTTGCATTTCTGAGATGTTTTCTTCAGCTTAAATTTTCTGTTTTTGTTTTTTTTTTTTATTATATTTTTTTTTTTAATACTGTGGTTAGGAATTCAGGTTTAGTGCTGAGGGCAAACAGCCAGACTATCTGATATTGAAAAAGCCCCGGCTGGGGGCTAGTTTGATTAGAGATGTGAGGACGCCTCAGTGGAGGTTTTACTGAAGTTCCTGGTTATGTCCAGTGTGCTGGGACAATTAGTTTCTCTGGACACATCAGAACAACAGGAAACTCACAAGTACAGGTAAAAATTATCTGTCTTCAGGTTTGTGCTGGGATTTGGAGAATCCTTCCCTGAGGGCTGGGCAGCTTGCAATGGAATGGCTGCAGAGGATTTGTCCCTCCCTGTGCTGAACCCCCTTTGCACAGACATCTTGGCCACTCAGCCAGCAGTGCCTGAACATCCCTAGCATCACAAAATCCTGGCTTTCAGGGCAAAACAGCAGCAAATTCAGCTTGCTTTGAACACAAGACTGTGATGGTACAGAGGCAGCTTGGCAGTGCAGTAGGACAGGGCGTACAGCATGGAGCAGCAGCTTTGTCAGATGGCCTCGGTCACACTGCTTTGGCATGGGTTGCTCGAAGCAAACTGTGGGATGAAAGCCTAAATACAGACAGTTTCTTGAGGTTGCCCTCACACATAGGTGTACCACATGCTTGCAAATATCTGCCTTGGATACAGGCAACATGCATCCCCCAATTCTTGCATTGCCCACCCAAGCACAGAGGCTCATGTCCAAATGTCCTTGCTGTGTGGGAGGAAGGAGGACAGTGCATGCAAACTGTGTGTCCAGACCTGGCGGCCTCTCCAAGGGCTGCTTTCTCTGGGCTGGTGAGGTTCACAGAGCTCTTCTGGAGGGGAAGCAGAAGGGAGGGGTAGGCAAGCAGGACTGCCATATGGGATATGTAATCCTAAACATGTGCACTGATTCTTCTAGTTATTTGCTGGAGAGCAGAACTGTTGTGCTCCTTGTGAGCTGGGGCAAGCAGGGGCCCCTCGTCTGAACTGGAAGCAGAGCCAGGGACCATAATGGAGTCCAGAAGATGAACTTCCGTGAATCAAAGACAGGCATGTTTATTTACAGTACAGTCAGCAGCAGGGAAGCTGCCCCAACAAGCTCATAAACATATTTACAGGGATTTCACAGCAAGGTTTGTAAGAAACAATAAAGCAATCACTCAGCACCTCTGCTTAGGAGCTCTTTATAGCATGGAGTCTTATCCAGAATCACTAGACGCCGGCTGAGTCCCTCTTTAAAAGGCCTCTGACTCAGCCTGCTTCATTGAGGTTTATTGCTTTTCTGTCCCAGAAGTTTTCCTAATTCCCTCTGCTCCTGTAAGGAGCTGATCTGTTCTTTAACCCAGCTGGGACCAGGCTAACTTGGCTGCCCTTCCTTCTCCCACCCGCTATGGACACCATCTTTGGTGTCCCACAGTTTAACAGATGTGTGGGCACCATGTCCGGTCTCGGTGCCAGCATTCCTGTAACCAGCTGCTTTGCAAACACCAGCACCCACTGAGGAAGCCTGAGAAAATCCCAGCTGTCCTCACAAAGCCTATAAATTAAAGGCCCTTGGTGATTGCATTGGTGCTTTACCAAACATGTTCTATCCACAATACATTATCCCTATCTCCGAGCCCAACAAAGGAGCCAGCTTCGAATATTCTAGTCAGGTTTTCCAGTTCAGGGGATGCTTTCTCTCTCCATTACTTATTTCTCCGTCTCCGGGAACAGCTCTTGCAGAGAAGGCCACAGCCAGATGTGGCCACAGTGAAGGAAACAAACAACAAAGCTGTGTCTGCTGTGGTGGGAGGCCCTGGTGAGAGGTTGAAGGGGAACGACACAGGCCCTCCAGCATGACACTGAGTCTATGCCAGGTGGATGGTGCTCCTTCTTATTAGTGACCAAAGGCTCAATGTCCAGATATTAGTGGTCAATGACTCAATGTGCAGATGGAGATTGGTGACAAGTGCTGTCCCTCAGGGGTTTGCATTGGGACCAGTGCTGTTTAATATCTTCATCAATGACATAGACGAGATGGAGTGCAGCCTCAGCAGGTTTCCAGATGACACCAAGCTGCAGTCGGCGTGCCTGAGGGAGGGGATGACATCCAGAGGGACCTAGACAAGCTCGAGCAGTGGGCCCATGTGAACCTTGTGAGGTGCAACAAGGCTAAGTGCAGGGTCCTGCATCTGGGTCTCGGCAATCCTCAGTATCAACACAGGATGGAGGATGAAGGGATTGAGAGCAGCCCTGGGGGGGACTTGGGGGTAGTGGTGGATGAAAAGATGGACATGAGCCAGCAATGTGCACTTGCAGCCCAGAAGGCCAACTGTATCCTGGGCTGCATCCCCAGCAGTGTGGGCAGCAGGTTGAGGGAGGGGATTCTGCCCCTCTACTCTGCTCTGGTGAGACCTCACTGGGAGTCCTGCGTCCAGCTCTGGAGCTCTCAGCACAGGACAGACCTGGAGCTGTTGGAGCAGGGCCAGTAGAGGCCACAGTAATGATCCGAGGGCTGGAACCCCTCTGCTGGGAGGAAAGGCTGGGAGAGTTGGGGGTGTTCAGCCTGGAGAAGAGCAGGCTCTGGGGACTGTCCTGGGTTTGGCCAGGACAGGATTAATTTTCACCAGAATCCAGGAAGGGACACAGCCGGGCGGGCTGACCCAACCCCAACCTGGCCAAACAGAGCCAGGTATTCCATACCATGTGCCTCACGCTGGGTTCCGGTGGGGGGGGCGGTGCGGCGGGAACTCACTCGCGGCTCGGGAGGGCTCAGCGGCGGTGCGGTCCGGGAGAACGGCTCTGTGGGTCGTGCAGTTTTCTCCTTATCTGTGTCGTTGCTGTTCCTGTTCCCTCTGTTTGCTGTTTTGTTAAACTGCCCTTATCCCGACCCACCAGTTTCTGCCTGTTTCTTTCCATTCTCCTCCGCACCCCGGCAGGGGGAGGGGCGGCTGCGTGGCGCTTTTGTTGCCGGCTGCAGCCAAAACCAGAACAGGACACCTTATTGCAACCTTCCAGTACTTAAAGGGTTCTTATAAGATGCACGGTGACAAACTTTTTCGCAGGGCTTGGTCCAATAGGACAAGGGGTAATGGTTTTAAACGAAAAGAGGGTAGATTTACATACAAGAAATGTTTTACAATAAGATTGGTGAGGCACTGGCACAGGTTGCCCAGAGAGGTGGTAGATGCCCCACCCCTGGAAACCTTCAAGGTCAGATTGGACGGGGCTCTGAGCAACCTGATCTAGTTGAAGAAGTCCCTGCTCATTACAGTGGCGTTGGACTAGATGACCTCTAAAGGTCCCTTTTGACCTTAAGTGACTAAGTCATGCAGCTCCATGTCTAACTTGTAGACTCTTTGAAACTTCTTTCACACCTCCCACCCTTCCCAGACCCTGTGCTGGAAACCTCATCACGTGTGCTAGTTCTTACAGAGACTGAAGAGATCCCCAGGCCTGAGGAGAAGAGCGGCTGAATGAGGAGAGAAGAGACGGCAGCTCTGCCTCTGCGCAGCTGTAGGTCTGTTTGAAAGTTTTCAGGTAATCACAGTTTGTAAATTTGCAAGGAAATGGCAGAGCTGTGCCCACTGCAGGAGCTGTGGTTGTCACCCCATATCTCCTCATGGCCTTCAAAGAAAGGGACCTGGCAATGTTCTTTGAAACACTGGAAAAAACCCCAGGACTTGGCACAAAGGTTACAAATTGGGCTGGGAGGAGTGGATTAAAACAATGCAGTAGCATGAAGGAAGGGAAAACGAAGAACCAAGGGGGGGAACTGTCTTTCTTCTTCAGCCATCCCTGAGCTGCTGGTCATCAGAGCACTTACTGTGCTGTCCTCTCGGCGTGGCCAGCACCCTCTGCTACAGCATGGAGTCTGGTGCGCAGTACTTCTTCCTCTAGGAGGGCACGTGAGTTGAAAGGGTCCATGGTATTTTTAGCAAAGAGCACAGAAGTATATGGGAAGGGTCATGACATGAGTTGGTCTGTGAAACAGCAGCTGCTTCTCAAGACATTGTGTAGGAGGGCTGCTGGTCTGGAGGAGGAACACTGCCAGGCTCTGGCGTGGATGAAACCCCCGGGGAAGGGCTGGTCTCTCTGCTGTGTTTGAGAACAAGTGTTCAGGATAAAAAACAAACTGAAGGGTTTTAGTGGTCCCAAGCAAAAGCCAAGATGGGCCCAAAGCACTTGGGATATCATCCTTTCTTGAAAAATTCAGTTCCTCACTTTATTTCATTTACTTTCTAAGGCATCCAACTGGTAGCCTGACCTTTCCAGACCTTTGAAAATGGTCTGTGTGTGAAGGGGAAGAAAGTATTTTGGCCAAACTTGTTTATCTGACTGTAAGTTGGGGAATTGTTGGGTGTTATTGGGTGAGTGCCTGGTTTCCCGTGCTGGATATTCCTGCTCTTTTATTTTTGGAGAAGAACATGGTGGTGGCAATACTTGCACATGAGGCTGGGAGCAGGGCAGAGAATGAGAGGTTCAGTGCAGCATGGAGGCTTGTGTGGTGGGTTGACCCTGACAGAATGTCATTTGTCCACCAAAGCCACTCTGTCACTCCTCTCCTCGGTCGGATAGGGGAGAAAAAAAAATGACGAAGGCTCGTGGGTTGAGATAAGGCCAGGGAGAGGTCACTCAGCAATTACTGTCA
>Ga0065711_1004531_pt1 | contig 23210 bp, 13 predicted proteins | sample Hoacrofraction12_FD_59098 | JGI IMG/M metagenome (GOLD analysis project Ga0065711, IMG submission 59098) | Hoatzin crop microbial communities from Cojedes, Venezuela - Epithelial fraction 12 v2 (version 2) | ecosystem: Host-associated > Birds > Digestive system > Esophagus > Crop | place...
GGGGGGGGGGGGGGGGAAAGAAAAAAGTTAGTCTTTAAAACAGCCTTTGTCACGTTCTTCTCTTATCTTTTGACAGATTTGGAAAATATTCCCATGACGAACTTTCCATATTGGTGCCTTTAAACCAGTGCTGCAGGTATGTTTCATCGCTGGAGTCATTTCCTGTTTTATCCAGTTGTTTCCACTAACAGGAGTGAAATGTTCAAGTGAATCTTTTATTGCATACAGTGGGGAGGAGGACATGTTATGATCCTGCCCAGCGAGCCCGACCCGAGCTAGCCCTGAGCGTTGGCACTGACACGTTAAGTGCTTTGTCAAGATCAGGACCTTCCAGGAGCGTGGCTGTGGGCTGTTGTGAGAGAGGCTTTATTAAGACGAAATACACATCCCCACTGAAGTTGAGTGGCAAGACTGCCCCCGGTTTGTTCAAGTGCTTCACAACAGTTTTCCACAGTGCCCGTGGCTGGGATTTTCAGAGAGGACAGGTGACATTTAGAGGAGCTGCTGCCACCAGCTGCACCGCAGCTCAATGCCACAAGCATCATGTGCGTCACTGCCAAGATGGACGTGACCCCATGAATGTTGCACCGGTGCCTTACCTAGCCGAGGAACATGAAGGCTGTCTGCACTTGGCCGTAGAGCTGTGCTCCAAAGTCTCTCCGCCTCTAAGGGCTCCCAAAGATCACTGGCCAGGTGACAGTGCCAGCTGCTCATTAGGACGGTGACAGTGCCTGCTGCTCATCATTTCGTTTCACGTGATGAGGTTTTGATGCTGTTGTCGCTGTGCTGACTGTGAGCCTTTTAGCCCTGTCAAAATCAATGGTGATGAAAATACTGATTTGCATTTTTTTCTCCTTTTTCTCTTAGAATAAGGAAGTCTACCTATCTGCGATTACAGTTGTTAGCCAAGGAGGAATACAAACTCAGTCTCTTGATGAAGGAATCTTTACTAAAAGATAAAATAGCTCCCATTCTCTACCAGCCTCACTTGGAGGCGATGGACAGGCGGCTGCGGATTGTCCTCAAGGCTGTTAGTGACTGTATAGAAAAGGATGGTTATGACAATGTGGTTGAAAATGACTTTAACACTGATGTTAACACTGTTACGACTGAGAGGTAGTGAAATCGCAAGACTACGTTTTTACCAGCCAAGTAAAGAAGATTCAAAGAGAAAAAAAAAAAGTCTTGCAAAAGACTGTGTATGCCACTTTGTGAATTCAGTGAATTCAGAAATGAGATATAATTGTTCCCAAAGTAGGTAAAGTGTAGACTCTGCAAAGGCTTAGTTCATTAAGAAATATAAGTCTAATGTGATGCTTTTCATTAGTTCCTGAAGAGAGATTATGAAAAGATTCAGAAAATACTCGGATCATTGACAGACAAGAGTCTGATAGCAAAACACCTCCTGTCCTTTTTGTATAGAAAGGAGGCCTTTACTTAATATTTTGTATTTATATATGGTATATCTATGAAACCCCAGACCTACCTACCAAATTTAACTAAGAGGGACGGCATAGTTTTGCGACTCACACTTTATTTGTGGTGACAGTCCACTTAGTATTCTGTGTTAACCCTTTAAGTGCTCTAATCCACTGTATGTTATTTAAATTGAATGCTTTTTTTCCTCAGCTACTCAGCATTTAAAGGGTTAAGGCATTACGAACTTTTCAAGGCAAAAAAAATAATTATAATAATAATAAACGCAGTGGTTACTGGAAGGGAATTTCACTAATTGTGCATTGACAGGAATACTTGAACGTTGGTTTTACAAAGTGATGTAAAATGACAAGTTGTACTATTTGTCCATAAGGAGGTGGCAGCTCTTACCTTTCTAGACTATCATAGCTGAGCTGCTACTTCTCAACTTTGCTTTTGATAGTTTTGTGTAAATATATACATATATGGGTAAAAAGCTGCTGTCAGCAGCTCTAGGCTTACTTTTGCAGCATTTTTGTGGAATTGTTTGCAACGTGGTAAAAGTGCAATAAAGATATGGCAAAATGTGTAGCCATCATGTCTAAATGGATTCATTTTTCGCTGGAAATCTTGTTCAGAGCAAAGCTGGGCACGCCAGCCAAGTGTTCCAGAAGTAGCTGGTTAAATTGTTGTCCCATTTTGTAGGAACAGCCAATCGAGCTGAAGTAGGGAATTGGTGATTAATATAGATCACAACTCCAATAAGGACCATGGTGTTGAAAAATGGCTGATCTGACATACGAAGGCATTGTTTTGACGATCGTTTCAGCATCTCTTCCTCTTGCAATTGTAGCTGTAGAGCAACACCTCTAAAAGATTAAGTCTTGACACACTGCCCAGAGGATTCAGATACATCAGTTCTTCTGACTTGGATAGCAAAATCCCTTGCACAACTCAGAAAATCTCAGCCTAAATTATCTAGAAACATGGGATTCTCAACGAGATGGTTTTGACTCATTTACAGCTGAGTTCGTGTAGTAAGTATGGAGACTTTCAGCCCAAAAGCAAAATTGAACAAGTGGCTGTATTTGACTTGTGAAAGCATGGTGTGGTACAGAAGGAGTCCCTCATGGCTCTTTTGGGTGGAGGAGAGAATTTAGTATGACAATATTCATCATAACTATAATTCAAAGCTGTCATTTGTTTCCTTTTATGTCTTTCTTCTCAATGATTTATAAACATATACTTTAAAATCTTGTAACCAGGTAGACTGAAATGTAGGCATTTCAGCATATTAAATTTATGAATAAGAGGAAGATGTGCTATATAGTCTCATTCACTTCTTTGATATATTATCACTAAAAAACATATGTTTTTTACTATTTCAGAGCCCATTTCAAATTTCCATGGCTCTTACATACACGGCATACAACAGAATATCTCAGATTATACAAATGTCCTTGAACTTGGAAAATTTCTGTGTTACTTGATGGCTTTCTTTCACTTTCCGAGACCCACCTGTGGTAGCAAGGATGTTCTCTGCAATGCAGCACTTGCACTGCAACTCTCTCTCTCTCTCTGTTAGCCAAAAAGCCCCAAACTCAAGTTTTTTAAAAGGTGAAATGGGTAATATCCTTGCTTTATCCTCAGTACCTGGCTGTGGTTTTCCTGCAGGCGCAGCTTTTTCTCACGGTGAGATTGTGCCAGGGCAGCAAACAAGCTATAAAAATCACCTCCCTGGCACATGTCTGCTTGCTGCTTCTGGTGGCAGGTCAGCCAGGGGCTCTGGGTCTGCAAACCTGGTTTTCTTTTGGAAAGCAGCGCTTGTCAGCCTCTTAGAGAGGAGCACATACAGCAAAGGTCTTTCTTGTTCAGAAGCTGCGTTGTAGGTCAGGAGTGCCTGGCAGGGTGGTTCAAGCTGAAGGGCTCTGCAAAAGGCTGCCTGGTGCTGTCAGGGGTATCAACTCACTATTATGAACCTGATTCTGAATTTCTATAAGCAGAATTAGTGGTGTTTCTATGGAATAGTTAACTGAAGGCCGCTTATCCTTGCAATGTTGTAAACAGCTCTGTTGGGTCTCCAGTTTCTTTGCCTCCTTGAACTTTGATGCTTCCCCTTGCAAGCTCTGTGCTACAGCTTTCTAGATTTATAAATCTCTTCTTGTTTCCAGTGCTAGATTAGACAGACAAAAAAGCTGAATGGGAGGCTTTTCTTTGGGATGAGACATGCAAGTGTCTTGGAGGAAGGGAGATATTAGCTAAGAAGCTGGGAGAGGTTTCCTTTCCTCGGTGCTCTCTGATGAGGAACTGGGGGGAATGAACCCCACCTGAGCAGCGCAAGCCTAGAGACCCCGCAGGGTGCACGGGCAATGAACGGCAGCAGCTGAGCTCAGGCCCCTCACGCGGCCGAGGTGAGCTGAGGGCGCAGGCTTCATCTGGGTGTTCTTTCAAGCAGTGGAAGGGCTGATATATTAAACAAGCTGTGGAGTTGCTTCTCCATGTTTGCCCAGAAGCTCTGGTGTGTTTGCATTCATGCTGCTAGGTAGCTAGAGCTTTGACTCATGTTCCGTTTCTAGGTATTTGAGAAGGGAAAAGAATTATTGCCTTGTTCCGATGTTTCTTTTCTACGTGGGCAGGGGGGAGTGGGCATGACAGACAGGAAACTGGAGCGGGGGAGTGAACTTGTGGCTCTGCCTTTTGGCTCTGGGAGCTAATGCAGCATTGGGAATAGCTCTGTGCACTCTAGGGAGAGGCAAACCTCTGCTTTCGGAGTGCATCTGCAATGCCCCAGGACAGAGCTAGCAGCTGGCCTGAATCTCTTTTCCTGAAAACCTCATGGGTTTCTGAGAGCCTTTAGGGAAAGGGTGTTGCTCTCCCGGAGTGAAACGCATCCTTCTACAGTTAAGGGGAGCTTTCTGATCTAGCTCAGCAGTAGGTGCAAGCTGAGGGTGCCTTTGCACAGGGACAGCTTGTTCCTGGGGGTTCCTGTGGCGAAGGCGCAGTGGCTTTGGTGTGCAGAGGTCATGCACTTCAGCACACTTGTGTGACAGCAGATTACCACGGTGCAAGATGATGGCTCCGAAGGGGTTGTCATTGTGCATTAGGTCAGTAATCCATGAGCTAAGGAGGATTAGCATGACATGGTGTAACATCTCTTTAGGAGTCCTACATATCGACCAGACAAAAAGATCTGCTCTGAGAAGAGAAATGAATGTCAGAATCCAATTGGTTTGTCTCCAAATCTCAAAAATGGGCGTAGTAGCAGCACCTAGGCAAGAACGTACCGAGAAATCGGCAGTAGTCTATCAGGGGCGTAACATTTTCAGCACAATAAATACAGTATGCACAATAAATAGCAGGTAAAAATAGGTATTATACTTCTAAAAGCACCTAATTACACTGTACCTGACAGCCTAGAATAGCTTACTGTATTCTCCTGAGTAATTCAGATGAGAGCCTTGTTTTGTTTGGCTTTTTTTCTGTTATTTAAGCATCAAAGGAAATTCACACAAACAAACCAAAAAAAAGCTTTCATTGTTTGAATAAGGTATCACTGTTGTGATCAGCAATACCAGGCAGAGCCCGTGATGTATGTACAAGCTGCAAGCCTGAAGGAGTTTGGAGTGTAAGCAACAGCAAGAAGCATTGCGAAGGAGGAGGAACCGGGGATTTCAGCCTGACTGTTGATTTTGGGTGCTGAGCTGAAAATGAACTCGTTTTATGTGGGTGTTAAAGGGAGGAGGGTCCAAAGGGTGTTCTGGTTCCTGCTAGTGGCTCTGTACATGTACTTGTAGGTCTGAGGGGGACGTTCTGCTTGCTTCCATTGCAGCAACTGCATCATCCCCTTAACACATCCAAACTCCACCTGAAGACTGTCCCTGTGTCAAGGCTTTTGTGGCTTCAGCCTAAGGATAATGAGTTTCCAGCTTGGAGCTGGACATATACTAGGGCCTTGATAATTTGCATCCTAACAGAGCAAACTTTCTTCTAGTACTGAATGTATGATGGCAAAATTATTTTTCCGGAAATTATTCCAGATATTGGTTGTGGCTATGGACTTTCTTGTCAGTGGTTGTTTACTAAAATATTTGGGGCTCAATATGCAGAAATGAACATGCACAAGGAAGATTAATTTTAAACTGTAACTTGAGTGTTTGAGGGAAGTGTGGAGTTGCCTGGGACAAGTTTCCACATGGCATTTCAAGTTATTACCAGTTAGAAGCCGTTGGATTTCTTGAGAATATTCTTTTATGTTAAAAGTGATTCATAGGTAGCCTCCAGCCGTAACTCAGTCTCTGACCAGATGAAACTGGATTATCTGCTTCTACATTTGCATCAGTAAAGTACCAGTCCAATGCTTTTGGGGGCTGTCGAGAAAAAAATTGAAAGGGATTCAATTTGGTGGGTCAAAAGACCTGAGAACTGAGGTCAGACCAGATCTGGTCATGGGTGAAAACGAAACATAAGCAAAAAGGAGGCTATTGATCTGGCAGTGTCAGTACCTCTTCCTCTAGTGCAAGGTCAGAGCAAAAGTTTGTGTCTAGAGATTGTCTTCAAGAGCTGCTGGAATATGTGCTATCTGCTGCTCCATCTCTTTAGAGTTATTAAATACTTTCCAAGGTTTTCCATTTATGCAACTTTAATGTAGTTAACATGAAGTAAGGGGATTTTGAGCAGGATGAGAGGAACGCCTGCAAGTGTATCCAATCCACTATATGAAGATTTATGTGCTGGGAGATCAGCTCCTCTCTTTCAGATGACCTTCGTACACAATCAGCCCCTGTCCCCTGCCAGAAGTAGCATGTGTTATGCCTTGAATCTTGCTCAGATATGGGCCCAAACCCAGCAGACTGCAGATGGAATTTGCAGCTTGAGCTAAAGCAGAATATCTCAAAATTGGAGGTGTCAGATCAGAGCACTTTCCACTTCTATGAATGTGGGAATCTGGGTCACGTTGTGCCTTGGCCATGATAATGAATGACATTAAGATCCCTGCATAAATTCCTCTGCCACTTCTGCTAGAAAGGTGCTCGCTGATTGACAGACATATGTACAAAACCACCTACATGCTTTAGTTGACCCGGAGATAACTTCAAAATACATCCCAAAGTGACTTCAGATAGATCCTACCCAAAAGACAATTAAAATTCTCATCCCTCCAACTGCTGATGCTGTACTAACACCAGCCACGTGTCCCTCCAGAGGTGGTTGCTGGACTCTGCTGAAATACAGCGATCTCTGTACATCGGTGTTGCTTGCTGGAGCACCTGGATACCTGCAGAGGTGCCATAAATCACGCAAGCATCTTTTGAATCCTCATGCACAGCTGAATGACAAATGAAAGTTAAAGCCGTCAGCAAAATGTAAGCAATGCAGCTGAGGAAGCCCAAGTGGGGCGAAAAAAACAAACCCAAAATGACAAAGGCAAGTTGATGGTCAAATCGTTCTTGCAGATGCCGACACATAAGCCAGGAGCAGCACTTATTGCCTCTGATCAGGCTGAGCTTTGGAAAAGGAGGACAAATCCTCTTCTGATTTGTAAACTAAGCAAATCAGGCTATCCAAAATTGCAAGCAGCTTTCCTTCCAGCATATCCTGCTTAGTCCTTCACCATAACAATTTGTGTAACCTCTTAGAGCAGCACCAGGAATCTTTGCCACAGGCAGCACTTTATGAATAGCGGCGATAAAAGGCTTTTCTGGTTAGTCCATTGAGTGACATTTGCATCATTTTCCAGACCAAATCAGAACCCTTTCTGCTGATTTTTTAGCAACTCCTTCCTAATCAGTGAAACCAAGCAAGTTTTACAGAAGCAGAATTTAGGCCCATTATCTTCTTTCACTGCCCCATTTACAGATGAATAGTCTCTCTGACTTTCTCTTGGCTTTCTTAGCTATAAGCTTAAATAATTTATTATTATTGTTTGTCTTTTCTCTATATTTGTAGCCATTTGCTTCACTGATTTGCGCCAGATTTTCATTTTTAACTGATGTTTTTTATCCCAAATAAACTCCAAAATTCATTATTTATCAGCTGAGGCATCTCTAGCCAAGTCTTTGCATTGTAATTGGAGCTTCATTTAAATGCGGGCAGTAGTCTTTAGACTCAGCTATTTGCAGCAAGTTTCTTTACGTTGGTCATGCCTACAGAGCCCTCACCTTGTGACACATCTAGTAGACTTCTATAGGAGCTTGTGTAATAATTCATGTGAAATAACTTACTCCTCCCAAGCTCATGCAGAAGAGCCTGACCAAGTGCTTTACCCTCATTGTCCATCTGAGGGGGTATTTGAGTACATCTTCTGCGCTATCTGTACCCACACATATGAAGACCTTGCCTCTGTGTGTGTAGAAAAGCCTTGCTGAACTTTGCTCCTTAATTTCAGTACAGCAAACCTTTTCTTCATCAGGAGGGACTTGAAATAATGTTGGCGCAAGCAACCCACTTGTCTGGTGTAAGAAAAAAACAATTCTTATTCATTCGATACCTACAGATCCTCCCTGCTTCAGTTGTTATCCTGGAAGTTGCACTGAAACTGGTGGTTTGGTCCTTCAGCATCACTCTAACACCAAAGAGTTTGCAGGGGCTGGTTCTGCCATGATAGCTGTTACACCTTTTTTCCCTCAGTGTGTTGGCAACAGATGAAGTAAAAAAAGTGACTAGATATTCAGCTGGGTCCCCCTGATTCCTTACTGTCCTAAAGGCTCTTGACAGCTGTTAAGAACAGGGTAAGCAAGAAGAACCTGTTAGCTATCTTCAGGTTTGATGCAAGAAGTGGAAGGAAGCTCTTCTCTCTGAAGAAGTCAAAATAAGGTTAGAAAACTTTGTGTCGTGACTCTGGTGTTTGAACAACAGGTCCAGGGGAAAAATAGTTTTTGTGGTGTTCAGGACGTGTGGTCCCCACAATGGATTTTTTCACCTCTTAAATAGGCAGCGGCAGAGCCATCCCACAAAGCCTCCACATGCACCAGAAATCATCAGTATTTTCCTGTTAGAGGACGTAATCTAGCAAAGTTCATGGAAACCTTCCCAGTGGTTTCAGATTTCTTTGGATACTGCCCAGAGCAGCTGCAGAGGGCCAGCGGTACAGAGCTGCTCGCCTTAGCTTCTAGGAAACACCCTGGAAATAAGGATGTTAAAAATTAAAAGACCTTAATGTTTCTACCAGTGGTTTCTTTGACCTGGTGGTGGTATACGTGGTTCATGGTTAAAGAGTAACCCCTTAGCTATTTATGTGGGACTCAGTTTTGCAACAGGTGAAAATAAATGTTACCTATCAATGAGGAAGGCTAAGAAATCAGAAGAAAAATATATGGACTATACAGTCCTGTGTAGTCTCCAAAGAGGATACAAATTAGCTGGTAGACTGCTGTATATTTATGAGAGTGTCTCACACATCCTCACTCTTATTAGAGCATCCTACCTCAAGCCTGTCATGCTCGATTAGCATTTTAACAAGTTCAGACACTTCTTTACCAGGTCTCCATACTCTGCACCCCAGACTGGATGATTCAGACATTGAGTGCTGGCAGCCGCAGGTATGTTGCCTCTCTAACAGCATCCCACAGCAGCCCGAGATCCCATTCCTCACGCATTCCCCTGTGTTGCTAGAAATTGCAGAGAACTGACTGGTTAGGTACCACTTCAACTAGGCAACAAGCTGCTTGTTCGTTCATCAGCCTTCAAACCCCTTTGCAGCTATCCACCGAAACAAGCACAACACAGAGGTGGGTTATCTGTGCTATGTGGGCCCATCATTCAGTATTCAGCCTTCAGCGCAAAGGTGCAGAGATACCAGGAATAATGTCTCTTACTGCACAAGGACCATTGCAATTGTCCAGATTAAGTCAGAACCCAAATAAGTTTAAAAAGTCATATAAAACAAGGAAACATGTTTAAATAGGACCACTATTGAGGTAAAGCAAAGGCATTATGGGGTCAGCAATGCACCAATATCAGTTAATTTTAAACAGCAGCCCCTACTTCCACAGCCTTTGTGCTGCATCAGCACAATCCGCACATCTTGTTCCTCTCTTACCAGGCAGCGGTGGGTGTCTGGCTTTTGCTGTAAATGAAGTCATTAAGAGGACTACAACAATCACCCTCATTACAAATCACATCTGCTTACGAACATCACTTGAAGGAAAATATCAGCTACATCCATCTGTTAAGTAGTAGGGAGTTTGGTGCTACCAAACATTTTGAAACTTATGAGCTGATGATCTTTTCATGAAAAACTGGTCTCACTGGAGCATGCAGAGGTGTCGGTGCACCGCGTGCAGTTGTGGGGCAAGTTTTGGCGCTGTGGACGGGGTACGTGTCATTCATAACAGATGTTAAGTCAAGCTGTAGGGATACACCCTATAGGTGCTCTCCTGCTGGCTTTCCAGCATCTGAATTACTTTAGGAAAGAATATATTTTTAGAACTATCCTCTGAGTCATTGAAGGGGGAAATAAAAGCTCGTGATTTGGTTTGCTCAAGCAAGAAAAGTTGCTTTTCTTTCAGGGAAGGACTGTTTCTGAGTTCCAGATACTTGAGTCGAGGCTGATGTATGTTGTCCATGTTTATCACTGCTGCTTCGGACTTTGCTCAGTGTATGAAACCATAATGTGGCAAAACATATTTGGAATTGCAGCCAGCAGCCCCTTGTCTTCCTGCAGCATGGGTCTGAGGGAGGCTGGATAATCTCTCTCCTTTGCATTTCTCAAGGCAACTGTTTGAAAGCATTTTTTTTTTCTCTCTCCCTTTCAGGAGAATGAACTGTGGGGAGCTGCATTTTCTTCTTTCTCTACAACATGTTCTAATTTATAGGATGAGATTTGTGATAATTGAGTTCAGAGCCGAATGCTGAGCCTTCTCCATATCCCCTGGGATTTTCCTGGGAACAAGATGGACTGCCCAGTATGCTTCAGGCAAAAAATAATGAATGAATAAATAAATACATGAATAACAGCATGCCTCATTTTGCCTATCTCTTAGAGAGAGAGGAAGCTAATTCTTTAAGTATCAGGAATGTGCTCATTATGCAAAAATGGCAGAGCAGATGGACATATTCATAATAAGTATATTAAAAATCTCATTTTAGCTCCTAGAGGACGAGTGCAAGTTCAAAATTGGGTGCAATTATATTTATCTTCCCACCTATGGTGCACTCTCATTTGAATATGTATTTGTTTGAGCTGGTTGTATCTAGAAGCATGGAGTTTCGTGTGACTGAAAAAGCAGATTGTTACGACTACCAGCCTGTGACACTTTACATGAGAGGCTGGATCCAGGGTCCCCTGAAGTCACTAAAAAGGCCCTTTTTGAGTCCAACTGGCTTTGCATTCAGGCAAGGACTGGCCTCTTCTGCAGCTCATCATAACTACCATTTAATCAAACAAAAATGATGAACTGGTAATTGGATGTCCTTGTAACAACTGCACAGAGCCAGAGCCCTGGGTAGGGTCCCTTTCATACACAGAAATAAATCAGACAAGTAGTCTGCTGTTGGCAAAGAGATTAATCTTTGGCGTGAGCATGAACAATAGTGGAAATAAGTGTTGCTCATGAGACCATCGGTCTGTGCCTGACTGAGGTAATATGCGTAGTGCTTGTGAATGAAAGAAGCTGCTCCTTCCTACCCTTGAAACAGCATTTAAGGCTGTTGAAGTTCTACGTGCCCAGGTTTATTAAAAGGCTGTGATGGTGAAAATCTGACTGGGTCTAAGGCAACTATTTCAATAGAGAATTTATACGCTCTCACTTCAGCAACATGAAATAGAGGTGCAGACATAAGACTAAACCCAAACAAGGACAGGGGCATTGGAAAGAGACCAGGAGAATGGTCCCACCCGGGCAAGGAAGATGGACAAAATCTTCCACTGGAAATTCAGCAGAAGGAATGTTCTACAATACATTCAAAATTCTTTTTAAATAACAGTAAAAAAGGGATTTGTATGCTCCCGAAATCCCAATCCCTGCACCATCTGTGAAAGCGTAACCATTTTTTGAAAAATTAAACAAAGTAGTTATGAAAAATAACACTCCAAAGACCAAAAGTCAAATGAATAATAAGGAAAAGAGTTTTTCTTTCACAGGGGAAAATTTAACAAGAACAAGAAGCAAATGACGAAGATGCTCATAAACACAACTATGTCTAAAAAGTGGCCTTACAGCATTTTAACAGAAAACTGTTATTCGTCTGTTGTTGCTGATTCCTGCCCAGCCTGCTCGGCTGTGCGGCTGTAGCAACGACGCTGCTGCTGCTGTTGGAGCATCTGGGCCCTTCCCAGGGCTGCCCTGCATGACTGACACCTGTCATAGGTGCGTTTACTCAGCCAGTGCAGTATGCATGTAGCGCAGTACGTATTTGTCTGGGGATATTTTTTCCCCCCTTTTAACTGATCCCATTACTCTGATTCCACTGGAGAAGGCAAAGCCTAAGAAGTAGCACTGCTGTGTCAGGATCAAAGCAGAAAGCAGCGGGGTTTCCCACAGCCCCTTTCTTCTGCAGGAGCTCAGTCCGTAACCTCAGAGAAAGCTCTGTCTCCTGCGCAGATCAGCTCTCCTCTTACAGACAACTATTTTGCCAGAGGAATGGAGCTGCTGCCTGCCTGTTCCAGGGTGCTATGTAATATATATCAGCTGAAAATCTGCTTTTCAAGCTTTGGTGAGCCAGGATTAATTGCAAACAGTTTGGCACTGCAGGTTCCCACTTGGCTCCACTTTTTCAGTCACATATTACATGTAATCTGAAGCCAGCACTTTTTCCATATTTCTTTTGCAGTACCAGCAGCAACTCTCTCACTTTTTTCCTCTCTCTGTCAAGCAAACAAGTTAATAACTAAATTCGCTGTTCTATTATCCCTAAAATAAATGCAACTCCATAATTTGAGTGTTGGGATGTCTTTAATTTTATAAGAAGTGTAGCGTTAAAAAAGCAGACAAGATAAAATATGCTGAATGGTGCAAAATTCCACATCTGTCTCTAATTTTATTTCTGAAATAAGTATTGAAACCAGGGTGATGGGTACCAATAAGACACTACAGCAAGAATGCTAGTTAATTATGTAAAGAGAAAAATCTCTGTTTGATTATTCTGGTGTTATCGTAAATATGTTCAGAAATAACATAAGACAATACTAGTTGCAATTGTTAGCAGAGCAACCTGTGTGGAATAGGAAGGGAAAAAAATCCTGTGCTTCTGGGCCTATTTTTATTTCTATAAAGAAGACTTTTGTAAGTGCTTTCATCCTCTCCAGCATACAAGGGGAAAGGTTGTCTGCTCTCCGAGGTTTAATGAGCTACACTTTTGAATACCGCTATGGACTTAGAGGCAGTTTAATGAATATGGTGCTAGTGGAAAGTCGCTGTCATCCAAACTGAAAGAAAATATGGCCTAAATAACAGAAAATCTAACGTTCAGGATTGTAACTGAGGAATACAAAAGCCAAGTCTTGTCACAGGACTCTAAGTCTGACACAGACTGGCACCTTCAGGTTGTTTAATTGGGTCTGGTTCTGCCCCATAAGATGCCTAACGATTTGAGTCAAGCCCTGTGTACGGTTCCTGTTGGGTCTGCTGGGCCAAATCCTCATCTGTCTTGATTCGCACACTGGCGTAAAATCAGACGGGATTTGTCGGAAGGGAGAGGGCACAGTGGCAGACGTCTGGAACAGTCTGCTGTCCTTTACGGAAGGTGGAAGGAAGCAAGGAGAGTGCAGCTGAAAGCAGTTTTCTAAAAGAAAATTAAATAAGATATATTTCTTTTTGCAATCCATTCTTGATTTCCTTACTTAGACAGAAACAAAGGCAACAACACAAATATAGAGTGTGACATTTAGCTGAACAAAAAGCAAGATGAACTAAGTTGCTAATTATACCTCCTATATGAAGACAAAAGACGTTTTCCAAAATAACTAAATATTGTACATTTATCTATAATTAGGACAGGATATTGCCAGAGGGACATGAAGGTAAGAAGCCAAAGACAGGGAGAGAGGTTTTTTAATAGCAGGTTTTTTTAAAGTTCGTTAAAATTGCCACCAGAAATATGCTGAAAAAGACAAGTTTGTGGGCAGAAGCACCACAGAATGAGGAAGAAATGCCACAGGAAGGAAGAAGAGTAATTCTAGGAGTAAACAGCTACTTTTAGAAAATACCATCTGTCTTGAATATGAGTCTGCCATATATTGCAACTCAAAAGTCTTTTTCCACTGAATTCCCAGCTTGGGCTTTGTTAAAAACTCAAAAACCTTAACCTGGCTCACATAAGGTCACATCCCGTGATTAACGTGTACCTTCATCTGGAGCCAAAAGTTACTGGGTAGAAGAATCTCCAGTTCCAGAATTCATCCCGATTCCTCCTGTGATCTCATCACACCACTGCGGCTTTTTACCTCAATTTGTCCATCTACGGAAACTTGCAGGACCTGTCTGCCTTGGGAAGTGCGTGGGTTAATCTGTTCTCTCTTGCTAATGCATGTGGAAGATAAAGCAGTACGCAAACACCAAGAGTCATCATCACAGTAGATGCTAGAAATCTGATATTGCTTAAAATCACAGCTGGCAGGACATGGACAACAGGTATAGAGGGGGCTGCCTCTGCCTTTTGCATGGAAAAGAGCTTCGGATGTCGAAATCACACAGACAAATGAACTATTTTAGATAACAGAAGGAAAAATACATTAATAAGCAGATTTGCAAGCCATTTATACTCAATTTTCTAATTATCCACAAACACTGGAAGTGGGAACTTGTCTTCTGAAATATGTTTTTCTCTATCAAATATCATTTTTTTCAGGGCTTTCTGTGATATCAGTAGGAAATCAGAAAATGAGAGGGAAAAAAAATAATAGATATAAATATCAATCAGGATGGAAAACAGGCCAAACGGATATGATCCTTTGAGGGATCACACCTTTGCACAGAGGAGCCCAAGCTGCTAATGCCTCTCCTCACCCACCTGAGCCAGCAACAACGAGGAAGGGTGACAGTGCCTAAGAGGGTTATGCCACGTCAAAAGTCTCCCATAGTTAATTCTGACTTAGTGAAGTTTTTAAAAACACCCTTTGTGCATGGTCGTCATGGGGGAAAAAAATGCATCCATCAGCGGAGAATTAAAATGAGGATGAAAACGTTGATTTTGGCTAGAAAATATAGGAGCAGGTGCTGATTCACACTGTTTGAGGTAGCAGTGACCTTGTCCGGAGGTTGCTGAGTGTGGTGTAGCACATCTGGGACATGGGGACTGATTGCTTTTACTCTGGTTTCACTGTGCTGCAAGTCCAGTGCTTTCAATGAATTTTCCACCTGATTTACCCAGCCATACATGAGATTACAATATTTTCTTCATTCGTTTGTGTAGTCTCTGCTAGTCCTGCTCTGGAGCTCTGCTAGTGAGCAGCACTTTCACCCACAAGTGGCTCTCTGACTTTAAGAGGATTACTAGTGTAAAGAAAGTCTTCCTTATGTTGAAGTACTGGGTATTACAACATAATCTTGCATTAAGACAACAAGTTGAGCATATTGAGTTTTCCAACACCAGCTGGAAACACCTTTTATACTGGTGCTGCTTTGATTAGCTGGTGGCTATTGATTTTAACAAAGTCAGGTGTCCATGGAAATTTTCCAGTTGCTTCCTATCAGCCATCCACTCTTACCTCTTCCTGCAGAACAGGAACATGAACACGCAGCATCCACACCATTGCATAGATGTGGACATGGCCACACAGCACATGCGTGCTTTATTATTGTATAAACACTGCTCATCCCCTCCTCCAATCTCCCGCACAGTAGAAGTGAAAAACCACAACCTGCCACAACCTGCTCTCAAACACCAGTGTACAGAAGAAATTATATATTTCAGCATGGGTAGGAAGAGGGAGGGAATCTTCAGGGAGTCAGGCTGCTCTCAATTAGCAGTTATCTCCAGCAGCTTGTCTGATTAATGGCTACCCCTCACGCTGTTCCTTTATAATAGGTGCAGAGAAGGTGCTTTAAAAGTGCTTTGCTCCTAATTACTGTGGAGACTGAAACGGTGGGTATCTGTTGTTAGAGTAAACATTTTCTCTGTCCTTCGGCCAGCTCAGATCTATGTGAGTGCCAACACTGGGCCTGGGTGAGCACACCCCACACGAGTTGGAGCATAGCAGGTATCCGCTGGCTGGTGTCAGCAGGGGCCTGAGCATGATGGGCTTGACTAAAGTTACGTGCTGCCATCAGCCCAAAGCATCCTTACTTCAGGGGACTTCAAGTCCTGCATCAGAGTCTCTCTGCCTTCATGGACCAGAGTCCAGCTCTTTTGGAGCTGATCCTCAAGGTACAACAACACCAATCTGTCACGCCAAGCACAAGCCTTTCCGGAGCCAGAGAGATGCTATGTGTTGGTGTAATGCATTAGCACTTAAAACATCTCATGTCAGACCCAGCTTGGGGCTGAACCGTAGTCACATTCGCTATTCTGCCACGGACAGTGACTTTGGACAAATCAATTTAGAGTGTCTTTGAAACAGAGCTAAATCAAATGTGCATGTACTTGTGTCTTGGGGTAGCTTAGCTGAAGTGTGAACAGCTACATTGCACCACTGGACCTGAACTGCTGTAACTTGATGTCTGCCCCAACTGAAGAGCTCATCCACTCAGCCTACAGTTCCCATAACTCTTTCACACAGTTGAGTGAAGTGAGACCTCGTGGTTGTGGGCAGGAGGCAGGGACTTGGCATTATCTTTTTGTTTGGTCTGCTGAGAAAATGGTCTTATACCCAGTGGACAATTTGCTCCGTGCCCAGTCTAGTTTAGCATCTACAGAGGTCTCTCTCATACCTACTTATCAACAGGTCTTTGGGGTTGTGTTACATATTAGGACTCTCTGGTGTAACTTCAGGCCAGACCACTCTGCTGAACTGGTTTCAGCAATGTGGGGCTCTGTCACGTTAGGGAGAGATGAGAAGGACATCGCTCCTTCCTCTCCACCAAGCAGCTCCTTTGCTTCCGGCATAAAGATGCAGATAATAACATTCACCAGCCAAGATTTGGAGATGTTTCTGGAAAATTTGCTCTACCAGTACCAAACCCATAGCTCTACTATGAACAGGAATGCAACAACATTTCCCAGTCTCAGCTGAATTACATGAAAATTACAATCAACTCGTGACTATCTGGGCGACCCTATTCTAAACCTTGCTTCTCTCTTCTCCGTTTCAGAAAGTTCACTTAATTGCACATTCACTGCAAAGTAAAGAAAGGTTTTAAAGTACATTTACCTCGTAAAAATATCAAATCTTCTTTAGAAACGAGCACTGGTGAATTATGAATGAAGGCATGCAGTGCTGAAAGTCCCTGCTTATACATTTTTAAATGTAGCCTTTCACTTCTGATAATGCTTTTAAAGACCCACTGGACTGGAGCTTACAGTCTATTGCAAAAAACAGCCATATTCTTTGCCACCACGTTCCCTGATCTGAAGAAGTCCCAGCTGCTCCAGTAATGCTGTCTCCCTTGCAACCTGGAGAAGAGGCCAGCAGGTCTAAGCAAAGGTCACTTCAAAGGGCAGGAGTGGAAGAATTCATTGTAAATAGCAATTATAGACTGAGAAGAAAATGTAAAGATTAAAAAAGAAAAAAAGAAGGACCCACAAAAATTCATTCAGATAAATTTCCAGCACCACATCTCTTATTCTGATGCTCTGCTGGGCAGAGTGGTTGCTGGTGTGGACGTGCCCAACCCCACTAAGTGACGTCCACAGGCAAGTGGTTTGCCCAGCTCCCAGACCTGGGCACAGACTCAGATTTGACGCCTCCGTCCCTAGCAGTGGCACGTTGACCTGCCAGTTGTTGGAGAGGACGTGTTACCTTGGAAGACACGGTGAATTACTGAAATGTGTGGGTGCGGCTTCTGAGCTCAGCTGTGATGTTGTGTCAACACAGCTGTATCACGCCTGGATGGCAGCTGGGTCAAAGTCAGTGCTCGATGTCCTCACTCAGAGGTGCTGAATGTCCTTAAAACATCTCAATGCTGTCCTTTGCAAACATTATTATTTTGTTCTGCAGAGGAAAAGACCTACCATGCTTGAGATAAGAAGCAACTAAATTCAAGTTACATGAACAAGCAGAGAGAAGAAAATCCCCTGCTTATCCTTTCCTCTCACACACTCTCTCTATCAATCTTTCCTCTTGACAATTTTCATTACTTCGGAGTTGAAGGCCAGAAGGGAAGCTTAAACCTGATCTAAACCTGATGTTCCTGATGTCAGTGTTTCACCAGGTATCCCCCGAGTGAGCCCAGTAATTATCTGACCAAAGCAGTTACCTGAAAGGCAACTACAGTTGATTTGAAGCTGTGAGGAAATGGCAAAGTGACTTGCTTCCCTTGGCAGCTTCTCCTGATGCCCTCCATTTAACATGGGTGCCTTCTCCTCAGTCTGAATGTGTCACTTTTTTGCTTGGTCTTTTTTCACCACATTCTGTATATCCTGCAGACACATTCTCTTGCAACCTTCTCTTCAGCTAAGCTCTTTCAATTTGGCAGTGCCAGTCTCTTCTGAGCTACCATCAGCACTCCCAAATCCTCCAACACGTGAGCAGTCCTGTCACTGATGTCACAGGTGCTTGATCAGAAGCAAAATGACCTTCTCCTACCTACCTACTCTCCAGCCCAGCAATCAGACCCCATCCAGGCAATGAGCAACTTGTTAAACTTAGGCCCTGTGTAGAAAATCTGTTCTCTATTTGTTTAGCATTAATTATAACCCCGTCTATGAATTTATTTTCGTAGGATACATTGTCCTGCCCTTGGAGGACAAGATGTACCACCAGCAGAAATGGCTGGCTCCATTCATATACTGACTTCGCAGTAGCATCCTTTCTGTCCTGCACTTCACTCTGTTCAAGCTAGCCAAAAACAAATTCTCATGGGCCAGAGATTTCCTTGGCCAGTTCTTCTGGGTTGCTTAGTGGACAGAATAATGAAGTCTGACTTTTTCACTAGCAGATGATGCCTAACATTTTCCTATCTGGATGGACCAGGAAGTACCAGCCGAGCTCATGTGAGGAGAGCTGCTTTCCAAATACAGAAGGTATCTATTGGATACCTCTCCCTTTCCCACGGCTGTGTCAGCTTCAGTGTCTTTACCTAATATTAGGCCTGTGATGTTGCTAGGATATGTTTTTGCTTAAAAACAAATATCTCTTTTATTTCCCTTAACTGTTCCTGCTCTGGATTTTCAGTGATATATCTCCCCCTCATATTTATTTTCAGCACCAAATGATTCCCAGTTTGTGCTGGCTGCTGCCGCCCATTCATACACACACTCGTTCTCAGGTCGTGTATGCTGCTTTTTTCACTCTAGCTGGTGCATTTATTTCATCAGTGAATCGAAAGTGGGCTTTCACCTCAAAATGCTGTGTTCTGTCTCAAGTGGAGCTTTTGCATTTTAAGAATTGGTATGTTTTTATTCCCATTTTCTTTCCTTCTTTTTTTTTTCCATGTGTTCCACTTGACAGTGATCAGCTTTGTGAAATATCTCCTTTGCAGCACAGTATATACACTACCAGGTTTGTTCACTAAAAATTTGCAGCCAGCAACCTGGCTGCACATAAATAACTACCCAAAAATCATTAAACCAGGTCTCTTACTCAGCTCTGTGATATTTCCTAGTCTGACCTCCAAAACACTGTGCATTTCCTAATACAGACTCCTGGAATTAAAAAAAAAAACACCATACAAAAAAACAAAAAGAATGGTTGAGGTAAAATCTTAATGTGCAAAATATGTCAAGATACAATGCGGTACAGCGCACCAGGTTTTAGGAACTATGCGTATACCACACGGATCTGGCTCTCATCCCAACACTTAAGGGAATTACCAGCAGTGCAGTGTTCCAGTTCTCAGTCACTGGCAATGTGCCCTTCTGTAAATGCAAATAAAAAAAATCTCTGCCCAGAAAAAGAGGGAGACCCCAAGCAAAACGAATTCCAGGCTTTTCTCAAATTTTTTGTCAGACCGCACCATCTAGAGGGCAGTGGCAGCAGCTCCAGCCTGGATCTGCTCTAGAAGAGGTACCAGCACCGCAGAGACAGTGCTCTATCCCACTGTATGGAAAATATTTCTATATCTCCACTGCCTCCTTGCTACAGCTTTACAGGAATGTATGCTGTTGAAGATTTTCCTGGCTCTGTGCGAATTGCTGTCACGGTGCGCAAAGGCAAGGGGATGTGTGTACCACGGCAGGGTGAAATACCTCCAGGGACACAACCCTGGCCATGATAACTCTTCCCTGCCCTCATTAGCATCAGGCTTTTCCTTTGACCTTTTGTTAGTATGGTCAGCTTCTAACCAGTAAGAATCCTGTGTACAATATGATGCATACAGACCTCTTTCATTTCTTCTGCTTTGGTCTTTTTTTTAGATACATATATTCATCATCTCCGCGTGGAAGTTCACTGTGATCAAGCATGTCCCATAGTCCAGCACAGCACCATCTGAAGCCAGCAGTTTCATGTGTGCTCTTAAAATTAAATTCACATTAAGCTTGATAGTGACCTCTTATTTGGCAAGAGAAGTATTTCCTGGTTTGCTTTGTGACAACTGATGTATCAAACCACTAATAAGCTTATTATTAGGTTATTAGCACATACTACTGTATTAATCCATGCACTGTTCAGAGGAGGGTGAATGTTTTTGCCAGGTTACATAGTGATCCATGAAATCTTAGCTAGAACTGAGGTCATCTGTGAAGCAAAAAAAACACTCTTAAGCACTGTGACAGCTGGAGAATATTTGTCTTTCAAAGAGGAAAAACTTGTTTCCAGTCCCTGGACAACTTAGCTAGAAGAGTGGGCATCTAGTGCTGCAGTGGGAAAGCAGTTTTCTTATTGACTTGTTGCACTACTGGTCAATGGCCCTTAGGTGCTACACAGCTACGAAAGGACTGGTGCGCTGCTACCAGTCTCAGGGGATGATTCAGGGAGCAGTGAAACTTGGCAGAGCCACCAATTTCTGCCTCCAAAGTGCAGGTCCGTGTGATGTCTCAGACATCTAGGAAGCGACCTGTTCTGGCTCAACTTCCCGATCAGATAACAGATAAATAATTGATAAAACTAATTAAACAAAATTCTGAACTACTACGAAGACTGTTTGAAATAGGCCTAGAGAACAGGGCAAGAAACTGCCTGATGCACAAATACCTGCAAATAGAAAATATCTTTAAGTAATTCTCATTTCTAATGCAAGCAGTCCAACAGTGGGAGGTTGGGGGAGTAGGAAGAAAATGTACAAACTAAACAACCAGAACAGTGATGGTCACCCTCATTTTGCAGTTTAATAATTTTTAGCATCATCCTCATCTTTGCAGCTTCTTGACCGTCCTCCTCTCCTCAGGGAGCACAGCAGAGAATCCAAGTTGAATCTTTAAATGGGTTTTGCACAAAAAGTCCTTGCTGCTTGGCCCTCCAGGGGGGAAAAGGCATGAATATGCACCATGAAATTTTTAGGCAGCTGTGCTTGGAAATGGTCTCTATAACGGTTTCAACTCTGCCCCTGTGTAATGAAACCAAGCAGGCAGCATCTGGGGCCTTTCTGTCCAAGGGATTAAGGGGGATTTGATCCTAAGCAACAAACAGCAGCTGACGCTGAAGGTATACACAGCAAGGGAGCCTCTGCTCTTGTTCAGCCTGGTGTACCATGTGCTCTCCCCTTAGTCAAACCCACGCGAGCCTGTTGGTGTCACCCAGATAAGCACAGAGGGGGCAAAGCTGGCAGGGAGTCCTGCCCTGCCTGGGGCAGAGGGCAGCAGCAGGCTCTGCGCTCCCTCGCTGGGTCCCTTCATGCATCCTGCCAGATCCCGGTGCTCCGTCGGGAGCATCCTGATGCCGTGGCCTGGGATGCATCCATACCCTTTCTGGGGACATTTTTGTGGTGACAGCCAGCTCCAGCATCACAATACTGCCAGTTTCTGAATGTACTTTGACATTACAACTTGAAGTCAAATTGCTGTTGATGACCTCATGTAATGCAGGTCTTACAATTCTTTCATTAGCTCCACTGGATTAGTTTCCTCAGAATGGACAAGTTATTTCTTCTGAATATTTAGCACTTTCAGTGGTTCAGCCCGTTTGAATCATGTTAAATAACCCCTGAATGGATAATCACTCATATGCCACGTTTTGCCTTCTGCAAATTGCCTTTCCCGTTGCAGATGGAGGGGAGCAGAAGCTTCTTGATGGGAAGCTGCTGGATCTGTCCCCACGATCCCCTGTTCCCATTCCAATGTGTCACCAATTCCCCTCCTGTTATTTCTCCCGTCGTAGCACAGCTCACGCCATCGAGCACCATTGCATGAGGGAGTGGGGCAATGGGATGAGAACACTTTTCAGTTGGGTACTCTTACACAAAGGTATTGTCCGTCCTTCCCTTAGACACCCCAGGGAAACTCAGAGGTTTCCCAATCTAACCCTCATCTGGTAATAAACTGCATTAACAAGCTGCAAGACGAATGCATGTGTAAGACTCAGGTTGCTCAAACAGATTTATGCGGTCCTAAGGAAAACTGGGGACATCCCTTGAAATCTGCAAAGTGAACGGCTGCTCTCCTTTGCTTCCAAATAAAGATTGAGTTCTAAATTGCCCAAATCAGATATGAATGCATTGGGGTTGGAGCCCGGCGACAAGCTTCAGATCCAGACTCCAGCAACCAAAAATAACCTTGGGAAATAATCTTTTAAACTCCAAGTTTTAATTAAGAACATGTCCATCCCCACCCTTCTTCCAGGGGAATGAATTTAAATACATCTCCGGCTCTCTGCTTGATGCTGTTCAACCCTGTACCAAACAAACAAACATAAATAGTTGCGATGCCTTTTTTTAGGAGTTTTCCCCACAAAAGCTAGCAAGAGATATGTAGGCCCTTAACCACAAAAAGACTGAGTTGAATTCTGCATGCTCCAAATTTAGAGTTGTTTGGATCCAAGACTTCTATTGAGTTCTATTTCAAAATTCAAAGAAGAGTTCATGATTCAGACAGCCCCTCCATGATCTTCTCATCCTGGTGTCTGACTTTTACTTATTAAATAAAATGAACAAAAAGAAGTGTTCTCTCCCAAGCTTCATTATTGCAGAGTAGCTCAAAAATACATTGTATGACCCATAAAACTCCCATGCTCCAGTTTTCTCAACTTCCAGCACACATTTCTGCAGTATGTGCCAGAATAGGATTCTCTGCTTATTTTAAGTGATAATTTGGCTGTTTGCATCTTACTTCCTAGAAATCCCAATTCTACACCAACGTCCTTCATCTATACTGATGCATCTCTCCACATCTTAGCAATTTTCAAGACTGTTTCTGTTTATAAGTGGCTTCTGCATGATGAATTGCCTTTAGCAGCCCAGAGCTCCATGTCAGGTGAGAGGCTGTCTCAAGTCTTTCCCAGGTGTGCTGGATAAATAACACCAAGCACCACTGAGCCCAACTAAGTCAGGGAAGAGCTGTATTTATTCTCCTGCTGTTGGACACTGCATTGGGAAAGGCAGCCTGCATAGCAGGGTTACTTCTGCTGCTGATAGCTCCTTCTCATTTTAGCTTGGGCATGGTGTTGTTTGGTTGGGATAAAACTTGAGACACGAAGCAAAATATCCAGACTCTCTAGTATCATTGCTTCCTTTTAGATCAGCGCTGTTTGTTGGGCAGTGAGAGTGTTTTGAACAGTCAGCACAATGCCCATTAGTCTCAGAGCATTTAAAATTCTTTTTTTTTTTTGTGATTGTGCCTATCTTTTTTCTAGATTGACTAATGTTGGGGGGGGGGGGGAAAAAAAA
>Ga0065711_1010237_pt1 | contig 23209 bp, 14 predicted proteins | sample Hoacrofraction12_FD_59098 | JGI IMG/M metagenome (GOLD analysis project Ga0065711, IMG submission 59098) | Hoatzin crop microbial communities from Cojedes, Venezuela - Epithelial fraction 12 v2 (version 2) | ecosystem: Host-associated > Birds > Digestive system > Esophagus > Crop | place...
TCGGGGCGTGGGGGGGGGCGGCCCTGCGTGCCGGCCCGCCGGGATCGCGGGGGCCCGGGCAGCCCCCGGGAAGAGCGTGGGGAGCGTGTGTGTGCGTGTGTGTGTGTGTGCCCGCCCCAGGGCTGGCGCTTCCCCGAAAGGCAGATCCGCTTTTTTCTTTTTTTATTAATGACCCCCCCGGGTGCCAGGGCTGGTTCGCCACCGCGAGGCCGCGGCACTGAGCGGAGAGGGCAAACGGCCCAGCGTGCCCCACAGTGCTCGCTGGAAGCGGTCGATGATACATCGAGCTGCCTGGGCTTTCCCTCTTTTTGTAACGGTTTGTGAGGGCTCCGAGCCAGAGAGTGAAACGCGCTGGAGCCAGTTCCATCAGCAGGGAGGAGCCGGTGTTGACACTGTATTTTCCTTTTAACGCTTTGAGGGTGAAGAGGCGAGTGAGCTGCTGGGGTTGCTTGTGGCTCTCGTTTCTGTGCCTCCCCCTGCCCGAGGGTGCCCGGCAAACCTGAGACTAGAGGAGTCAAACACGATATTGCCTTTCTGTGATGCGCTGTCCGTCGGTTGGCCCTTATCTGTGGTAGTGAGGGTGGGAGGAAGGACCGTTTGTATCATGATACATGCAACGTTCTCATTTTAAGCAGAAAATGCTTCTTGGTGTGTAGCATGTCATTGTCTACACGCCAGCGAGGTGCTCATTGAAACAGCTGTTAGTAAATGCTTGCAGAAGATGGAAATCAAACTGGCATAGACCATCAGTAAGAAATACGTGAATTCAGTGTACTGAAGTTGTAATACAGGTTTACGGTGCAGTTTCTGTTGCTGGAAGCATAATCCATGAAGGCACTGAAGAAGTGGGACGTGGTTTGCCATTGGACACCTGTATCTGCACTGCTGTAACTTCCCTGCAGCTAGAGCTGGAATGAATCTAGCCCTCTGACAATATCTTTCCTTCCATGCCACTGACATTACACCCAGCAGAGGGGCTGGCTCATGTTTTCTGACTGTGGCAGCCGAAATGAAGATCAGGTGGAGCTGGGAGGCAGGTGGAGAAAGGGTCAGCAGTGCAGTTTTGGTGTCTTCCCCCAAGCCACTCTTGATGTGTTCTTAGTCAAGTACATTGCCGTGCTCAGTGCCTGAGAAAATGAGATCAGTCTCTGCTTAAAGCTCCTGCCTTTAAGTACCCGTTTTGTGACTGCTGGCCTGTTCCCAGAACTAATTCCTACAGGACCAGTGATCTGTGCAGTTGTGTTGTGCTGTGGAAGCCTGGTGGATGCTCTGGCTGTGTTAACTCTGAGTTAAATGGTTTTCCGGGCAACTTTGTGCATCTTTGAAGTCCGCTGGCTTCAGCAGAGTACGTTCACTGAGATGCACTTGCGCAGGTACATAAAAATTCAGAAGACTGAGGTTTTAATATGTGTTACGCTCATGACGTGTTAAGGTGTCTCTGCTGCCTTCGTGAAGCAGGGAACTGTCGAAAGCAACGGACGGGCAACCACATGCTTGAGCATGTGTTCACGTCTCACTGACAGCGTTGGGAGCTGCGTGGCTGCTGTAGATTGTGCCCCTTCTTGAAGGGCTTTCCAGAGTCAGACTTGCTAGGAAAAGGTTTCTCAAATGCTGGATGCCTGAATTGGTTTTCTTGTATTGTTTGTGAGTTCTGGTGCCGGTGAATGCTGTGGGTCTTACAGCTGCCGCTTGTATCTGAGCAGCCCGGTTCTCCAGGGCTGAAACTGTTACAGACAGCGCAGCTTTAGGAACAGCTCCTGAAAGCAAGCTGCTGCTTTGTGGAAAAGAGAGGAGCACCGGCAGGGTTACTGAAGATTGTTTCTTGACTGTGAGCTAAAGCTGTCTCCTTCGTAGCTCTCGGAAATGTCTTGTGTGATAGTGCGGGTCCTGCCCATGCAGCGTATCTGAAAGCCTGATGTGAAGTAGCTGGTGTCCGTGTGACCAGACAGCTTGTACTGCGTCACCAGCACAGCGGGCACTGTGCAGAAGTTGTAATTACAGTCTTTGCTGGTAGTCATCACACATGTAAATTTCGCCATGGTATTTCCCGCCTCCTTGTAGCCAATTCCGAGTTCCTTGTTCAGCTGTGCGCTAGGCATGGCCTCAGTCGCGGCAGGGTGCTGGCAGGACAACCTCTGGAAGAGGCTGCCGGACAGGTAGCACGTGCTTTTCAGACTTTTCATAGGGCAGAATACCTTTTTTTTCGCCAGCGTTTAGGCAGTTCTGCACTGTTCGTCGGTCGACAGGGAGGAGCAGTTCCTCAGGAAGGTGTTTACTTGGCGTTCTGCTAAGATCATCTCCATGGCAGTCCTAACGCGTTGGTTATGGCGGGCAAGCCACATGCTTTCTACCTCCCCTTTGTTGTGGTTTGAGTTTTGTTTTAAACCTAGCTATTTAGAAGATGCTATGGATGCAAATTAGGATAACCACTTTAGGTTTCGCTAGTTTCATTATTATCGTTTAGAAGGTGAAGATCAGTCAGAGCCAGAAACACTTAAGAGTGTCCTCCGCGTGCCGGTCGCCTGCCCCACGCAGGGAGCGAGGGACGGGCGGCCTCGCACCCTGAGGAGTGCTCAGATTGGCTTGCACGTTGATGTGTTGCCATGTAATGTTGCATTCAGTTTAAGGCATCAATAGCACACTTCTTGACTGTGTTTTCGCGTCATTTTGGGAGTGGGAAGATGCTTCTGTGTTTCTCAGAACGTGGCGCGGCAGCAGTTTATATTTTATGAATATTAGAAGTTGTGGGATCGTCCTTATCCCATCAGATATTCTGAAGACATTTGTTTTGCAGTGTTTGAGTGAATGTGCCTCATGCTGGCATGTTACATGCATGTTTTTTGACACTCTGTGGTAGTTTCCGCTGGGCATACTGAAGCTTGCATTGCTCAGAACTGTAGCCCTTCTAGGCTGATGCAATCAACATGTCACTCTGCAGTAGTTGTTCTTTAGGGCTGCTTAGAATTTTACGAGGCTTTAGTTTTCTAACGATGTATAAAATTGTACTGGGTGGAAATAGATGAATCATCTTGTTTTTTAGAATAGCTTGGGGGTTGTTAACTGAAGAACTGGTTTAATAAAACCAAGAGTCCTGAAATGTGCTGTCTTATTAAAAAAAATCGTTCTACAACCCCTCCATTCCTAAAAACACTTCAGAATTTTTTTAAAAAAGCTCCCCAAATACTTTTCTCATTTTCCCCTCAATTTAAGGGTATACAAGGTTATATTGCCCTTCCAATTACTTCCTGAACCAAAATTAATTGGGAAAAGATGCTCTATAGTTCTTCCAGTATTTTATCCAAGTGTCAGATAACAGCAAAAACACTGAAAGAACCACAGACGCCACATGGAAAATGTGAAAACCATCCTGTTCTGAAACTATTCTCCTTATATTCCATACTGTACTTCCAGTCCTCTTCCATTTTAAACATATGAGGCATAGCAGTTTGGTGTTTTTTTTTTTTTGAAAGTCTGAACTTTTCTCCGAAGAGCGCTTTCAAAAAAGTGTCATCAGATCTTTAATGAGTGGTTACTTATTCTCAAAAGTACTGGACGTGCACTCAGCTAATTAATTTGCTCCTCAGCTTTTGTTGCATTGACTGGCTCGATTATATTCAGTAATATTGTTGGGTTGATTGGGTCATTGTCTGGCCAAGTTTATTATTTTATTAGGTGTAAGTTCTGTCTTTTGTTGTCTGCATGTAGTCACTGGGTTGGGGCCAGAGAACTGTAGTTGGCTCCTCCAGTTACTATTTCTCTGTAACATTCGCCAGCTGACTCTTCACCCACGGAGAGGTTTCAGAGTGTGAAAATTTCAATAACTTCCACACGTCTGTGATTTGGGACGCAAATCATCCTTTTAATTCACTCCTTGAGAGATAGTGCTCTGCTTAGCAAGTGGGTATCACCTGTGCAATGACAAAGTGCTAATACTTCCCGAGTTTAGGTGAGAAATGAACGAAGAAATTCAATGCTCACATTTGCTTGTTGTTGGTTTTTGAGCTGTTAGGGTGCAGTTGGCTCGTGTTTTCAGTTCTTTTTCTGGCAAAGAGAGGACTAATTTACTCAAAATACATAAAGCTGAAATTTTCATGTAAGTTACCTACAAGATCTAAGACTTTAAGAAAATATACCAAATACTATGGGAATCACAATAAAATCAAGAGCGCTGGCAAAAGAAACTTTTCTTTCTTTGTAAAAGGAAGCTCCTCTCATCAGCTGTTTTGTTACTTGGATGGTGCTCAAGTTGGAGAGTGACAGTAACTCGATTATTTTAAAAACAGGTTAAATTCACTCAAGTTAATAACCATTTGCATTTTAACTCACTGGAATTTGAAGTATTTTGTTTGTTTGTTTGTTTAATAACTACCTCCTTCACTTTACGGTGATATATGGACTCGGGGGCTTTTAGTGGTTGGTGTGGTGTCGGAAGGATTCTCTGCCAGTCATTCAGCTGGAGTACATTGTGATGCCTTGTGAAATAGGCTATGCAAATCTCCAGGATGTTCCAGGAACAGCTGTCCCGAAGGCATGCTGTAAATATACCTTTATTGCCAGCTGATGTTCAGCGGCGTTGATGCCCAAGGGTTACACTTAATAGATCGTTCAGATGATCCTGACTGTATTACACAACAGACAGACTTGAAAAACCTTTCCCAAGGACGTGTGAAAACTGCCAGTGGGGTGTCAGTTTTATAGGCAAAACAGGCAGTAAGCAATGTATTTGTAACGAGAACACGTGTTGTACGGAGCTGCCCTTCGGAGCTTCGGGCTACGTCTGCGTGGTTCTGCTGCACAGGGCAGGGAGCAGAAGCCGGGACTGCTTCCCCTTGCCAAACCACCAGCGCGAGTACACCTACGGCTGTGAGTCAACGTGCGGCTTTCTCTAGAAGGGTATTGACCTGCCTTTGTTATTCCATTGTGAGGGGAATGCTGTCATTTTGATTCGAATAGTCTTTATTCTGGCAGACCAGCTATCCTTTGGTATTGAAGGAATCCAGATTTAGCACACCTCTTTCCTTTGTGTTTAATTTTTCTCAGGGAAAAATATTTTCATACTGTATAAAAGGCAGATATAATAAACTAATTTTTGATGCAGGATTTGGATTGGGAGCAGCAGAAAGATCAATGTTTCTCTGAAGGGACATCAATAGACTCCTTTAGGTTTTCATAGCTCAGAATGGATGCTTGTGGTGTGGTACAGAAAATCCTAAATGTGCCGTAGCTATTCTATACTTAAAAATGCATTGACTGCATTTTAATTTTTTAAGAGACTATTTGTATAACGCGTCAAGCAGGACATATAATTTTTTAAAAATAACTGCTTTAATTCCCCGGCAACTGTCAGACGAGATGACTCACTGCAGTAGAAGAATTCACCACAGCGCATCACAGATTTGACACAGACTCCTAAGCCGTGCAAAATTATGCATGTATATTCCTCTGCCTTCCTGGTGGGTGAGCTTCGTTTGTGCCAAACTCCCGATGATCCCATTCTGCCTTCTCTCCTCCCCCGCCGCCTTTTCTTCCCCCTTTCTTGTTGAGAACCTCCCTGCAGCCCAGAGCCCCCACCACGGCGGCCCCTGATTCTCTCCTTGACTGTGGTGGTGTGGGGGGCATTTCCAAAACGTGATTGCTCTCTGCAGGGTTATTTCTGGTCTTTCCTTCTAGTACTAGGGTAAACATACACAAAAAAACTGGAACTGGTTTCGTTTAACTCCACTTGGTGGAGTGCATCAGGGAATTGCTCATTTTAGGCCTGTGTAGATGAATTAAGTTACTTTTTTAGTAAGCTTAGCTAAGGGCTTCTAATTGCTAGCCAGTGTTACTTATCACTGGGATTAAGTACAACTTTAAAACATATCGGGGACATCATGATCTTCTGCAATAAAAAAGCAAATATAGAAATAGGAATACTCAAAGCGATTCAGCTTGAGACAGGTGCTGGGAAGACCGCAGCCACGGCGCTGGCTGGAGCCTCTGGCCGTGGGAGAGGAGGCTTCTGCCCCAAAGCCTCGTGGAGTCCTACCAGAGCAGCCTGCTCGTGGCTCTGGGGGGGCGGACGAAGGCACACCGTGGCGCTTCTTGTAGTTGGTTGCTGGTTCTGGACAGTTTGGTAGGCGTAGTCTAGCTGACACAGAACCGGCAGTGCTCAGAGCAGCCTGAAGTGCCAGGGTGTGGATAGTTGTCACGTTAGTTTACAGCAGAAGTTAACATTGAAAGGTAAATGATGTCTCCTCTCAGTGAGCTCTTTTTATGGTGTTAAATGTTTGGATGACTAGAGAAAGAATGCATTCTTATAAAGGATCTTGATAACTTGTAAGGGAAGGTGTTTCCTATGACTTTTGAAGGGGCTGTTTGATTTCCAAAGACTGAACTGGACCATTAACAGGCCATCTTTTAGGATGCTTGGGGTGGTGTTTGCTGTTATGTGCATGGCGAGGTCTGCAGAATGGTGGTGGCTGAGGGGAAGAAGGGATTCTTCAAATGCTGTCTGCTTATATGGAAGTAAGAATGGATGTTAGGACCTGTATTTGGTCCTGTTTCTCTCTGGATCCAGAAACCATACCTTCACACTGACCATGACATCTGCAATTTCTTAATTTGAATGTTGGCTTGATCTGTATGTAAGATTAAAGTATCAAAAAAACATCTTGTAAGTCTGGTCTGGTAGGAGCTGTTCAGAAGCCAGGAAAATGTTTCTTAATGAACTCTGTGACAAATACTGAAGTGTAAGTAATGGAGCATGCTTTTTCGCTGGTAGGCTGGTGGTTGAAAGTCTGGACTAGCAAAAGCTTAGAGACTTGTGGTTGGCTTAGAGACCCAAACAAAGTGTGCCGACACTCTTCTTCCGAGCATGTGGATGTCCATGTGTTCATGAACAGCCTGGCAAAATAAAGAGACCCTAGCAACAATCTCTGCACGGAAGGCAGGCCTGGACTATCCCATCTGTGTGGCCCCTCCAGGCAGAGTTACGCAGTATTAGCAGGATGGTGACAGGGCTATTGCATCTATTACCATTTAATGAGAAAATAGACCAAATTGGTCTTTGGGATTCTAGTGTCTCATTACGGAACAGTTCGGAAACTGTACAGAAAGTTTCCTTCCGAAATCCATATACTCTGTAACTACAGTTTCATACAGCTACATGCCTCAAGATCATAGCAAATAATGAGACTTCACCTTTCTTTTTTTTTTTTGAGGGGATACCCTTAGTCATATTAACTCATATTTTTCATGGTTATAACTGCAAGGAGAATGAGCAAATCCTAGATTTTTTTGCATGCCATGCCTCTCTTATCCTTGTTGAAAGAAATGGTACTCAAATAACAGGCTAATATTTTTGATGAATGCCTGAGCAAATAAAATGATGGCATTGTGGTGACATGCAAACAGTTCAACTTTCGTAAAGAATCTTAAAATGGAAATTGCGTTTCAAATGCTAGACTTCTCTGACAGATGCCTGAGGATGAACAAACAACAGTTATTTAGTGAAACAGCAAAATGCAGAAACGTCCCTATTCTGTCCTGAATGATGACAATGGCAACCCCCTCTGCTGAATTCACTGGAAGAGCCCAGTTTTATTTGCCCTATTTTTTAGTCTAAAAAAAATGAATACATTGTTTAGAAGATTATGTAAGTTTTTCTAAGTGTTGTGAACTGAGGAGTTAACTTTTTTTTAGGAAAAATGAGAAAATACTGTTGGACTGTGGGGTGATTTTTATTTCTAAGAGGGAAAATAACAGATTTGGTTCTACTTTTAATCAGTTCCATGTTGTAATGGAGAAAGTTGGTTTGTTGTGTTGAGCAACAACAATGGGACTAGCAGGAATTAAATTTAATGACTTTTTTATGATGATGAAAAAAAAGAGTCTTGCATTTTATGTTTATCAGTTTTATGCTCCTAAAGTATTTGCCACATTCCAGTTACAAGGTTTTATGCGTCTCTTACAAACTCTGACTTCAGTCATATGAGTATCCATACCACAGATTTGGAAGAATTTGACAAAACAGTCCAGAATAGATCTGGAAGGGTGACCAAGAGTAGAGACATGACATTGGGGATTAAAGCAATCTGAATAAACATTGTTTACTGGGAGAAAGATGGGGAGTTTGTTCTGGTTCTTTGACAAACCTTGTGTTGGGGTAGGACAACTACTTTCTCATAGTGCAAAGTTAGTGCAATGTTAGCAGTCAAAAAAACTGAGACGATCCAACTCCTGGGAATGGAAATTAGACAAATTCAGATCTGAGATAAGACAGAAAATATTAGTAAGGATAGATAAACACTGAAGCACTTGCATAGAACAGAAGACTCAACAGCTTTCTAAAAAAAATCTACCCACTGGTAGACCTCATAGAAGGCTCCTTTCTAAGAAATACTGGCTGTGAGAAGTTTGTGTATGTAGATAGATACGTAAACCACTGAATCCACCCTTGACCAGAAATATACTGGTTTAAGTGTGATAAGTACTTTTCTAGTGGCATTTTATAAATGTTTTAGTCCAATATTATGATACATATTTTTTCTGGTAACTTGAAAAAACACTGCAACTGTTGAGAATTTGAGATTTAGTATGTTTTCAGTAGTTTACTAGTGATGACTTGACATTTACTTGCAGTAGGAATTTGTTTTAAGTCAATATTGAACACTGCAAGGATGTGCATACATTACAGTTTGAGATGATATCAAGTGCAGTCGCTCTGATAATACTTCCTTAAGTACTGACTACTCCTGTCTTTACCTGTAGCTCAGGGGACTTCTGTATAAGCATGAAGTGGCGGAACAGTAACATTTTTAAAAGCTCCCTTAAAATGTATTATATGTAGCTTGGTCATTGGCTTTTCCATCAAGTTATTGTCCTTTTTAATCATTTGAGTAAAGAAAGCACTCGCTTCCTCCGAAGATTAATCCTTCCTGCATCTTATTCCCTGATACTTCAGGGAGTGGAGGTCTGTACTCAGCGAAATGAGTTGCAGTAAGCCAGGTAGTGTATTATTTTCCTGCTGTAGCTCTGTATTTCCTTTTAGCTTTTGTACAGTAGATATATATCGTGATCTATATTTTTAGTTAATAGATCTGTGAGTATTGTTTCTTTCCTTCCCCTTTAGTGTTTCTTGAATTTTTTATTATTATTTGTAATTCTGTATGTGATTTTTAATGCACCTTGAGTCCATGCTTTTCCAGCATACTAGGATGCAGCTCATGAGAAGCCCCTTCCTACTTTGAAGGCAAACCCGGATCTCATTGGAAGGTTTCTTCAGGATGGCTGCTCTTTGCTTTGATGTCCCTGCTTTTGCCTCGCTGGCCAGTCGCAGTAACTTGGATTTGCTCTCTGTGTCATGGTCGTAGGTGAAGGATATAGGAGCAGTGAAAGTGTCTCTGTGCCTTTGTGCTGCCATTGGAAGGTCTGTGAAAGCTGTGCTGTTTATCAGGAGTTTCACAGAGCTGGTGTCTTTGACCTCCAGAGGTAACCACTCCTGGAGCATGGTGAAACGTAGAGAGAAGATACTCCTGTGTCTGCAGTGGGAGAAGTAAGGTATTTTGTTTTGCTTAGCCCCGACACTGTTTGTCTCCTTGAGCACAATGATGCCTTGGCCGGAATACTGGCTGCTGATGGTACTTCTGAGGAAGATGAGGGCTCCTGGCAAGTCTGCTCTTTCTTCTTGAGCTTTGAAGGTCGACCTCCTATCTGTTTTTTGTTCCACAAAGGATGGTGCACGGCCAAGGAAGGTGGCAGGGGTCACCTTGTAGAAAGGTGGAGAAGCTGTGTGTGGGATGCTTTGATCCAGAAATAGGCACAGTGATGTTAAGTTTCATCTTTGACTGCTGGACCTTTTGGAGACATTTGGTAACTTCTGGTAACCTAGTCTGTAACAGTTTTCCCTCCGTATTATACTTTCAGAACAAGAAGTATAGGAAGCCCGGGCTCTTTCTTGTCAGTGCCAGTTTCTCTGTCCTTCTGGGACTACATGCACCAGCTCTTTGTACTGTTCAAGAAATATGCTGGGCTCTTTTCTGTCCCGAAGGTCATGCAAAGAGGACGTCATCTCTGAAGCTTAAGGAATTTCAGTCTGAAGTCCTCTTATTACATGATGCTGTTTGTCATTCGTAGTTGGTGGTCTGGCTCTGGCTGACCTGCAAAATGCATTTCTGTGTATTTTGGTAGGAAAATATCACCTGAGTGTTAGGTCTATTACATATCATTCAAAATGTCAAATTGCTTATGTATGTTGCTTCAGATGCACTTTGGCTCTTCGTGATTGTAATTGGCTAGTTCTGGTAGATAATAAATGTAGTTTCAAATTGAACTTTCTTTATGAGCCATTCTGCTTCAAGATATACTAGAAATAACTCCAGGTCTCATCTGCCAGCTTGTTCCTCTGTACTTTTTTAGGACTGAGGCAAATTGAGTAACTAGGACTATGTTAGACTGAAATTGGGAAGAAGGAAGCCAGCTCTTCTTTAGAGTTGGCTTTTTTAACATGAACAGCTTCGTGATCTGAATTTAGACAATCTTTTTACTTCTGTCATAAATCTGCTCAAACTTAGGTGCCCAAAGAAGTCTCTCCCCTGACTTCTCCCTAGATACAAGGTTATTTTGCTAGTGGGGGCCTTGTGAAATGCAATAGTTTGAAAATGATAGCTGATGGACGCTACCTGAATGTCTTGTTTAAGTAATAATAAAATGTTATGTATGCTTCTTCATCAAAAATTGCTCACATGGCTATATTTGGGTTCAGGGAGACAGAATAAACCATCTATGTAATCATATCCTTCTGAAATATTGTGGCATCTGTTTTTCTCCAGGCTTCTTTTGAAAATACTGTATGACCGTTGTCATGGCCTGGGTCACCCCCCTGATCAGTTTCTGCATTCCACCCCTGAGCCCAGTGAGGACAGTAAAGCAGCCACAGCTCGCAGAGATGGGCTCTTAGGAGTGTACAGTAGGAATTACAATAAAATTACAATAGGAATTACAGTCAGGGCGTGATTGAAGTCTCCCCGAAATAGAAGTATGGGAGTATTCTCAATGTAAAAGCTGAAGCTTCACTTCCAGGGGCTTCAATAAGGAGGGAGTGTAAGTTTTGCAAAAACGTATTCTTGTATTTATTTTTTCCTCAGAATGAAGTCCAGTTCACCTAAAAATAAACGGCAAAAACTATGCTGGCGTCAGGACTGCACTACTGGGTGTATCTCCACTTCAAGCTATGTCTGTGAACAGTCAGAAACAATTTGTGATATTTAAGGAACTGTGCCAGGGTGTATGGTAGAAAGAAGCGGATACGTTTTCTTCTCCTCTTCTCTTTGTGTCTAGTCATTGGTGGTACTAAGAGAACATTGTGCATTTCAGACTGAGCATTTACATACATGGAACAGCAGGCCAAGACGTACTCCCAGTGGAAAGACAGAGACCCCATTCAGGAATGGGAAACCAGTCTGTGTTTAGAGAAGTTGTTACCAATTTGTTGCAAGCAGCTAGTGATCACGAAAGCTATGTAGCATTTCTGGTCCTTTTTGAGAGGTGACACACGGTCAGTATCGCCTCTCCCTATGTGACAGAGAAAAAGAAAGCCAGCATATGTTCCTTTTGCCTTCATTTTTTCCTTTGCCTCAACTCTCTCTCTGTTTTTTCCCCCCCTAGTTTCAGCAAGACCCACTGGGGCTGCTCTCCAAAGGCATCTGGCCCTGGTGTGGCACGTCAGGGTCCGTCCGCCATCCTGTCCCATGTATTTCTGTCCCTTGGTCATCTATCTTCCCACCAGTCCACTTAAACAGCAGGCTTGTGTGCAGGATTGTGGTGTAGAGAATTCATGGGATGCCTTCTCTGAAATAGCTTCTTTTTGTCACATGTGAAAGAGTGCTCACGAGACACGTCAGGACCAGCAGGCTGAAAAATGAAATCTTTTATTCTTAAGTTGATTTAAAACAAATTATTGTCTTGGAGTAACAAATTCGTTAACTGCTGAAACTCAAAGACTGTAGAGACAGTAGCTGAGGTGTATGTGGTCTGCTAATCAGGCTTGTTGTTGGCTTTTTTGGTTATTGCTGTTTCCTCCTACTTTATCATGTTTGCACAGAGCTAGATTAGGATAGTGTGAGGCATTTATGGAGAAACGTACGTCTTAAGTTTCTTGAAATCTGATCTGGAGAGAAGTCATGACATTTATTTCCCATCTAAAAATGCATTTCTCATAATATCCCCCCATTCAGTGTTTGTTTTTTTTTTTTTTAATTCATGTGAAACTCACAATAAACAAAAATGCAGCTTATAGAGCCTAAAATTATAAAGGAACTACTTGCAAAGAGCTGGCAATGCTGTCTGCAGGATGAAAGCCATTTAAATTGTTCAGGCATAAAGCGTGGATTAGAAACTGTATCTTCAAACCATCTTTGCAGATGTATGAGTACACCTGGTATGTAGGCAGTGGAAAGCGTGGAGATTCCGCCTGCCCTGCACCGCCGTTAGCAGGGTGAAGAAAAACAAGATCGTTTGTCAGCTGAAGTCTTTTAAATCCAAAGTGGAGCCGTACCTGCCCAGTAGCGGAGCGAGGTGCGGTTGGTGTCCCTGCGGCTGCCCGTGGCTGAAGCACTGCTCGCAGTTCTGTGTCGGGGCTCCCGCTCCCCCCCTGCGCCTCCCGGCGCTGCCATGTACCACGATGCGCAGCGTGCGGGGTGGCTGCAACACCTCCCTGAAATGCTGCAGCGTGTCTCCTTTCCCATTTGTGTGTGGGAAAGAAGAAACAAATAAACTTGGCTTATATCAGCTTGGTAGCTCGGTGGGGTTCAGCACCAGCTCGGGCGCAGCCGTGTTGCTTCCACCTATTTTCAAGCGTGGCCTGTGTTGAGGGGCAGAGCTGGGGGGTTGTACGGTTGCTATGTCCTGCACCCCTGCTCTGCTCAGTGCAAGTGTTCTGCTCAGTTTAGACTTTGGTGTTAATTTGAGTACCTGCAAAATACAACTCCCTGGGGAGCCCAACTTGGTGCAACGGTACCGATGGTGCTCGATGGGGGATGAAGCTGGCTTTGGAGAGTCCTGTCCGATGTCCCTGCTGCCGTGCTGGTGGTGTTGGCAGGTGGGTCATGATCCAAGTGATGCCTGGGTTTACAAACAAAAAAACAAAAGCAAAAGGAACAAGAAAACAAGAGGAGGAAGAAGAGCTTGTGGGTGGTTTTATTTTTTCTTTTTTCCCCCCCTGAGGAAATTTCTTTTTGTGGCTTTTTAAAGTTGGATCACTTCAGTGATCTGCTTCGTAGTGCAGCTTCATAAATAACTGCACCCCACAGAACAGGGACCTGAGCAGTGTGGAGGGAGAAAAAGGTGGGTGCATTGGGAAGGGATGTGTGTATACGAACATCTTAATCAAGTTTTGCTGCTGAATATTCTGTGTAACTACACTGTCTGAACATAAGGAAAAAAACTTTTTATTGTGAGGCGCTAGCACAGGTTGCCCAGGGAGGTTGTGGACTCTTTATCCTCTGAGATACTCAAAATCTGTCTGGACGTCATTCTGGGCAACCTGGGCTGGGTGTCCTCCGGAAGATGTCCTCCAGAGGCTCCTTCCAGCCTCAACCATTCTGTGATACAGCCTTAAATTTCCACCCTTTCACTGATGAGTAATTTTGCACTTCCCAGTACTTTTCTCCTGGATTTCATCTCCTGGATTTCACTCTGTATGCGGTTCTTGGAATGATGTGCTCAGCCTCTGCTGCAGTATCGTCATACCTGCTGTCAGTGGCTCCCCAACTGAGATCTTCCGCAATACAAGGTTTTAAATTTAGGTTGTATTTATGCCACGTGCACATTGGTGATAGTCAACAAAAATAGGGGAGGTGAAGCACAATGCATTAAACAGATATTTGATTTTGAAACCATTTCACTTAAAATAATGTTACTGCTTGTATGCAAAACTTGGTAATGGCAGTAAATTTGCATCTTATGTAAATGATCTAGAATTCAAGTGTGAGTTAAGATGCTTGTGATGATGTTAATACTGTCATTATGATCATCACTCAGGTATATGACTGTCAATTAAACAATTCCTAGGTTTTTTTATAGCTGTGGAAAAGTAATTCCTTTGGTTCTGTCAGGAGCAGGGAAATGAACAGAACTGAATGGCTCTGAAAATCAGTTTGTTTGATTACTTATTAACACCAATTTTAGATGTGAAAATATCTTGAATTTTGATGAGATCTTTTATTATTTTTATTAAAACCTGTTTTGAGAGTTGCATGCAGCTGTAGTCATGCACTTAAATATCACATGTGTTTTCAAAGTTTCCTGTCAGTAATGCAATAATGAATCCTCCTGACTGAGCTAGAAGGCAGTCAGCAGATACCTTGGCATTGTAGAACCACCCACAGGAAGATCTTCTTCTGGAAGCTGCTTGGTAGCTGCGGTCCTCAGCTGAATGTTTGGCCTCGTGCCGTTAATTCTTTCCCAGCCACTAGGCTTTCTTTTCCTCTCTATAAAAAGGGAAGCCGGACTCTATGTTTTGGGGTATGACCACAGCTTTTAAATATGGAAGAACTTCCATCGTCTGCTGACTGTTCAGTAAGCAGCATCATCTCCTGACTGTTCAGTAAGCAGCTGGACATAACTTTTGCAAGAGAAAGTTATGTCGAGTATGGTCCCAATTCAGCAAAGCATTTTAAGCATGTGCTTCAGTCTCATTGATATTGCCGGTTTAACTTAAACCAAATTGTCACACACGGAGTGAGCATATCTGTCTCCTGCATGGAAAAAACAAATCTTTGGCATCTTTGTTGCTTGCTTAAAAAGAGAGTCAGTGTTAATCAAAGGATCAGCAGTCTTTCTTTCAGATTACTGTGTGAAAGATTAGTGATCTTAAAAGCATTTTTTTTTTAAATGGTTCTCCACTATAACATTGTCAGGTCATTAGATGAAGAACAACAGAGCTGCCCGTGTCTGGGTCTCATTTTGTATGCTTTCTTTGTGTTTTATTGAATTTGTAGATTTACAAGATTTTGGGTGATGACGTCCTTCATTTCTACAGTCTGAGGCTGGAGGTCCTCAAACTTAGCTTGCTCCTGTACCGCAGCCTCAGAAACGGAATTCTATCACCCACGTTCTGTCTGAAGAAGGATCCTTGGTTGTCTTCAGGGTAAAGATTGCAGGTGTCAGGATGGCAATATTGGATTCCAAGACCTGAGATCAGGTCAGTCAAAATGCGGTGCTGCAGGGTACAGTAGTAACCCCAGTTCTCAGATGGGCAGGAGAGTCTTGTAGTACTTCAGAATCTGCTTTAAAAATCAGACTAACCAGATAACAAGGAGAGAATCTACTTTTATTTCCACGAGGTAGTGCATGTCAGCAGCAGAATGTAATATAAGAAGTATTTTGGCGAAGGATATGTTGAGTATGCTTGCGGTGAGTTGTCAGAAGCCACGTGCCATGGCGAGGGGCCTCCTGTCTGCAGCCATATGAGTGCAATCACCTTGAAAGTGCTAGGCAGGTCCTTGTGTTCAGTCTACCTGGTGCCTTTGAGTGACAGTGAGGGAGGAGGGATTACAGCAGTTGCCTTTCCTCCTAAACACAAGGAGATGTAGGCACCTGTTTTCTGGAAAACGTTTTGGGCCTGTTTCTGTTTACCTTTGGCTGCAAGGCAGGCAGAGGAAAGAAGCAAGGAAGAAAGGCTGGAGCCGTTCTTTTTTTTCTGCTGTTGCCTTAACAGAAGTAGTTCATAGGCCAATCACTGTCACCACCAGCCAAAGACAAAAATGCCAGTCTCCTGTTTTCCAGGCTGAGTTTGCAGCTCAGGCGTATAGAAAATCTAGATCCAGCTGGGTAGTTTTCCAAAGACTGTATTCAAGCCATTCTTTAATGGGAAGAAGAGGCAGTTGAGGGATGGGTGAGAAGATATTTTTTTTTTCTTTTCTTTTCTGGATTTTCAAAACGTCAAAAAAAGAATGGGAGAGGCCAAGTTTCTTTGTCCTTTGACATTGTATGGCAAAGGCATAAATTATTACCAGTTTTAGGAATTTGGTGGTATATTACTGTGATCAAAACATGAAATGAAAGATTCTGCTCAGGATCACAGATACGATTATGACTTGTTTTGCACTTTTATTTTCATCTTCCTTTTGCCATCCATTACGGTGTTTTGCTCGGGGTAACTGGGATCTACCGAACTTGGTCTGAAAGATCGCTGTTTTCCCACTGAGTTTGGTTTGCTTCATTAGGCTGCATGAAAACGTAGTGGCTGTCAGAAGCTTGGTCCTCTTGTAGTATCCCATATTTATGGTGGTTTAGTCCTCTGTTGCTGTGTTTCATAAGATCTCAATAATGAAAGAAACTTTTCATTGTTTGTGCAGTGAAAGGAATGGTCTGGAAAGCCTAGTACAAAATTCTTGTTTGTACCCACTGCTACGGGGTGAGGAGGGTAAGAAGTTACTCCATCACTGTGATGGAATAACTAAAATCTAGGCATAAAAACATATTTGAGCAAGGACTATGTATTTCATTAAAGGCTAAATGTGACACATTAGAGAACCAAAGAATTTAGCTGTGGAAACACCTCTTGAGGCAATGATTTCGTTTCAGTGGTATTTAAGGAAGTAGCTTGTTAAATTGTAAAAATCAGTACACAGACATCATTATTTTTACATGCAGTGTGTGTGTGTAGGCATATTTAAAGATGTAAAGGAATATACATGCAGAGAAGATGGGGAAGGAAAAACCTCACACACAGACTCTTCAGATGAACAAATCTTCCCACTTAAGGGAATGTTATGGGAAGCCGCAGCTCCCTTAGGGATAGGCATGCACAAGTTACCCCCGTTCTGAGTCATGGATTTTGCCTCTGCTTTGTGGCTCAGATGTGCAAGCCCCTGCCCCATCATGCTCCCAATTCCATAAATAACAGCTGAGGTCAAGAAGGACAAGGGATAGGTCACTGTCACTAGGAGGCCTTCTAAATCACACCAGGGTATGCGGGGTTTCTTGATGCTCAGCCTCAACTGTCTGGTACAAGATGATAATTTTAATCCTATTTTATTTATCGCTTCTCAGTAGCGTTTTGGCTTTTATACTGACTCACACCCTTTCCAGTGAGTCACCAATGCTTTTGTTGTTAAACAGACTTAACAAATATCTTTACTCCAGTTAGTTTTGTGATGTCTATGTTTTTACTTGGTCACATGAAATGAATTACACGCTGCCATTGCTGAATTTACAGCAGTGTCTTTTGGCTCGGAACAATTAACCATAATGACCCTTGGTACCTCAAAATACACAATGAATAAAATAAAAGTCTATTGTATACATCTTGAGGCTTATTTTAACACATTGCGCCTTCCCAATTGCAGTATCTGGTGATCTCTGTAGGGGCATTTTGTTACAAAATGCCCTGGCTCCCAGTGAACCAAATTTAAAACCGAAGCAAATTCAGACCCATATAATTGGTTGGGAAAATAATGAGAGAGGGAAGATCAGTTTGGCAGACGGGGACGCAGACACACAGAAAGTCTTTGGATGGAAGCAAAAGAGCTTTGAAATCCAGATCTTGCTCAAAGACTTCTTCGCAGCATTGGGCAGAATTGAACCGTAGGAGAGGTGAATGCTGCTTCTGAGCAAGAGCCCTTCCTCTGTCCTTGGGGCGGTGGCTGAACACCCATGCCCAAAGCGCCCTGTCAGCGACAGGAGCAGTGTTCGCTTCTCGGAGCCTTGGCATAGGCAGAAGAGGCAGCAAAGCTGCAGTGGTTTCACCATCTGCAGCAGTGGCTGCACCGACAGCGGCTTAGTTTGCTGATGTCCGGGACCAGTTGTCCTGAAATGTCTCTAGGTGAACGTGTGCCCCTGAAGTTACATCTCCAGCTAACATGTCAGTAAGTGCTCCAGCATAGAACTAATGAGGTATCAGCAGCTCCAGACAGGATCAGTGATTTTTTTTCTGTGGTATTTCAGGGGTTCATAAGTTGATAGCTGTTTTGTTTGAGTTTTGCTTTCAGGTCAGAAGAAATTCGTATGTCTGCTGATCACACATACATATGAAGAGGTTCTCACGGTAATTCCTGCCTCGGGTCTAATATCCTGTGGATGAACTCCAGTTCTCGTTAGATGACCATCCTTTCCTGTGCTGGGGGAAAAACTGAACTTTGTTTCCAGCTTGAAGTTCTCCAGTGGTGATTCATGCTCAGGAGTTAGACAAAGCTCTGCTGTTTAGGAATCTAATACTCTATATGGCTTCTTAAAAAAATACTAGCTTTGGACATGAAGTTCTGTATAATTGACAAACCTGAGGTTGATATAACTTAGTATATTCAAGTTGGACTCCGTTATACTTTAAGAAGTGGAACTGCTACTGTAGGACCCCTGTGCTACCACTTAAAGCCAAGAGCAAGTACTGACATCTTTCTTTACAGTCTCTTATGAAAGGCTGTGGGGCATTTTATTGTGGACTGGCCTGTGAAAAACTGACTGGGCTGGAAATTGCAGTATGACATTCACATAGAAGAAACTTGTATTGAAGTAGTGTTGTGAAGTTGTGCAACTAGGGATTATATTATTTGTTTATGGAAGTGTGTAGGTACAAATACAGTTGCATGGGACATATCGTTTTTATTAGAGGCTTCAGTCATATTGAAACCAATTAGAACTGAAACATGTGGTCAAAAGTGGGCATGTACTTAGGGCTTGCATGGTTAAGGACTCTGCTGTCTGGGGCTGGATCACAGAACTGGAGCTAGAAGAAGAAAGCATCCACAAGGGAACATAAAAAGAAAGGATCTCTGGAAAATCCTAAAGAAATTCAACTGGTGATGTAAGGGATTCAGTATGAGGATGACCAAGACTATATGAGGCATCTCAGCCATTTTTGGAGACTACACTGTCCCCAGCGTTTTTAGTTCCACTAATACCGAGGTGAACACAAAACTTGCTTCTGCAACTATTTTTAAGCCCCATGATCTTTCCAGTATTGACATGGTATTGAGTTCTTCAGCCTCAAAGACTTTCACTTATGGAACAATTTTATTCATATTTTTTTAATCATCTAAACAATATTTGATTCTAATACTGTAACACTGTACGTTACAAGAGAAGTCCTAAAGAAGGAATAAGCCTGAAGGTCCTTTAAATTTTTTCTTTTACTGGACTAAATGCTCCCACTTTTAAAGGTGGATAAATAGTATTCTGGATGTAGCTGTAACATTTTAAAAAATGTTCTTTTAGTATGCAGGAACTGCAGTCTTGGAAACACATGGTTCTTCTTATTCCCTCTTGCCCTTTTTTGTATCTGGCGCAGACAGTGAAGGAAAAACAGTAATAGTGTCCAGTGGACAACAGGAAAAATACAGCGTTGGAACATTTTAGCAGTGAAGCAACAAGCATCTGTTCTTCAGCACCAGGGCTTGGTTTGCCTTCAGAGGTGTTCTGTCGTTCGGGTGGAACCCCTTAGGGTGGCATTGCCCCCTGCTCTCTGCACCATCCCTTGGCTTGCCAGTGAAGCTGAGGCAGCTGAGGATGTGTTCTGGTACCCAGCTGCGCCACTGCTTAGTTCTGTACATTCACTGATATCATTGTTGATATACTGGACTGTGAACTGAAGGACCTGGTGGCACACGTTCACTTCTGCCACGTTTGCCGTGGCTTTCGTGGCTGCATTCAGAGGGAAATGGTGGCAGCTGAATCCCAGCAAGAATCAGAGCATGTCTCTGCAATTAACTTTACCAAAAAAGATGCAGCAGGATTGGAAATGTTTAGGTTGGTGTTCCAAGAGGCTTGTTTGACACTCCCACTCTGTTCTTCAGGGATTTTAAAGCCTGTCTCTAGTTTAAATATAATTTGGGGGCTTATTTCTCATGCTAGGTATAATACTGAAAAAAATATGGTTGATTTTGGAGAGTTAATCATGGTAGTTTATCTCAGGCTTTTTTCATGGCTCAAAAACATAGTGTTCTTGTAGGTTTTAGATTTTCTTCTGTTAACAAAAAAAAACCTCATCTGAGTTTGGAGCATACTGATGAGGATGATGAAGGATAGTCCAGACCTCTGGAGGCAGTCAGTGTAGGTAGAATCTCAGAGTACCCTGTTGTCTATTTTGAAATGAGATGGCCACATCATTCAGCTGTGAAAGATTAGTATGCAGAAATCAGGCAACAGTTTACCCAAACAGCATTTGGTTTCTGTTCCAGAGCTCAGGTTTGCCTGAGCTTCCGAAGTGCCCAGTACACCCGAGTAATTCCTCGGACCGCTTTCTCCACCATTGCAGTGCTCTGCCCTGCAGTGAGCGGCCCGGCCTGGCTCACGTGGGTGTCTGAACCTTCTGGCAGCATGTGGTGGCATCCAGACTGCCGTACGTGCTGTTCCCTGGGCTGCGGGGACAGCGCTGGCCGTCATGGGCCAGACCTGTGTCAGTGGGAGCACTCATTGCCCAACAGCAGTGTGGGTCCGGGCTGGACCCTGTGCCCTGGCCCAGCTGTGTTTCCTGGGTGTCTCCGTCACAAATAAAAACCTTTATTTTTAAGAAGATAACACGACAACAGCCTCAGAACTGAAGCTGTTCCTGAAGAGAAGTCAGTGGAAGAACACAAGCCAGGCTGAATGCTGTCCCACAGCAGCCCCGTGCGGGGCTTTTGCCGTCACCTTTGCCTTGCTTCTTTCCCGAGGAGTGAGTGAGTAGAACGCTCGCATTTCCTAGGAGTTACCTGTTTAACAGCAGGATGAGGCAGTGATGGGAAGAACCTCGCCTGGAGATGTGGAGGTTTCGGGTGCTGGCATTGCCACCTTCTGCTGAAATGAGAAGAGGGAGGATCGCGCCAGGGCTTACAGTGGAGGCCGCTGAGCGTGGTGCCGTTCAGAGCTCCTGAGCCCGCAGCTGGTGTCTTGGCGTGAAGGTGGCTGCCGGCTGCCGCGGGAGGAGAGGTTGCTGCTGAGGAGCGGGAAGAAGAAAGTAAAACTGGCAGAAAAATAGTTTCCAAACTGAAAGCATTTGCTTTTAGTCAGAGATGCTAATACTTTTCTAAGTTATGGCATCCTGTATTTTGGTCAAATATTCCTTCCCCCCCCCCCCATTTTTTTCCGAGAGCTGAGGTCATCACTGGATCCACCAGGCAGTTTCAGAAGTATTGCTTTAGATTGCATCATAGTGTTAAAACTTCAGGTTTAACCCAAAATGCCTTGCTTAGAACAGTAAGCAGATTTTAAGCAGGTTTTAACCACGTCGTCTCAATTTTAAGCAATGTCAACTGTAGAACCAAAAGCAAGCTGTATCAGTCTATTTGTGAGTTTGGTGGGTACTTTTTTGGAAACTGCAGTTTTATGCTTGTATTTAGTGTATTTCCAAAGGCTTGGGAATATGGGGGGGGGGGAGAAGAGTGGGATCTGAAAAGTATTGATTAAAAAGTACTATCTCCTCTTCTGGATTTGTATTTCCCATTTTCGCCCCTTGTTGTGTGTCTGAAAATACATAAAAGAAGTCCCTTCAGTCCATATTCTTGCATGTTATGGATGTGTTTTTCAATTTGATTAGGATTTAGACTGGATTATTAAAACACAAGGATAGCTTATAGTAAAAATTAAGAGCCAGCCAAATGCATGTGGGTGGTTTGAAATTGTCATGTTGAAAAAAATTCACAAAAAGCTTAAGACAATGCAACTGTTGTGATATTGTTTGCAAAATAGAAAGCAAACTGGGGATTATTATAGTATGAAATAATGAGACAATACACAACTGAATACATGCTGGAGTTGGGGAAAAAAGTAGCAATTGTGACTACAGATCCTTGGGCTTAATTTTGCGAACAGATAAACGCAGCGTATCTGAAGAAAAGACTGTTCTGCTGCATTCATTCTTGCTGGTTTTTACACCCATCTAATTGTCACGCTAATTTCAGAGAGTGGCAACAGGAGTTGTGTCATAGTGTCTCAGTGTTTTGAAGTGTAAAACCCTTTTGTTTTAGACTTTTCTTGAGTAGGGAAGTAAGCGGAGCACAAAAACATAATTTAGGAAGTTATTAAAGTGCTGTTTTAGATAGGGGACAGTCTTGATACTTGTGAGGTGTAATATTTCCACCCTAGGCTATCGAAGTACCTCACTGACAGAGATGCAGGAATGTTCTCTCAAATACACAGGTGTTTCTGTTATGTGAGTATTATGGTTTTTTTGGGGGGGTGGTGGTGTGTGTTTCTTTGTTTTAAAATTTGTTTTGTGAGACTTCCGTCCAGGTACCTCACCTGGATGTCAGACTGCTTGTATACTGATCTCTAAGAGGGTGCAGTTATGCTCAGAAGGAAAGAATTGACTCAGATACGTGACTGTCAATGTAGGTTTGCCATCAAGAAGGTGTGAAGTCTTATTTACAACTGTTTTCAATGAAATGATCTTAGCCAGAGTTATCGGTAGATGACAGTAATGACTGTCATAGAAAGGTGCAGTCATTTCACATTTGAGAAATTATTTATTATAGTCTTTAATCTAAGAAGTAATAATGTTAACACCTGTGGCTATTTAAAATACTTCTTTTGCCTTGTAACACTGATAAATTCTTCTGTCTTAGTTTGTGTCCCATCTTCAGTTAAAATAAGGTGACGTTGACTGCCACTTTGCTTCAGAATAACTGGACCCCAGGTATTGGTGGTGAAGAGAATTTGTAATATCTGAAACTGCTCTGGGGCTAACATTTTGATTTTTGCTGTATTTTCAGTAAGACCAAAAACGGAAGCAGCAAAGGCAGCCTACGAACTCAAGATACGTTGTCAAATCCCCTGCGAAAGAGGGTATTAGTATTACCACGCACCATTTCTTCTGTCCCTTGACTGTGACAAGAAAATGCTCCATTATGAGCTTACATTAACTGATAAGGGCGGCAATATTTACGCATGTCTTAAAGTTGTCCTGTATACTGATGCTTTTTCCTAATTCAAACATTTCTGTCACATCAAACGCAGGTTGGACTCCGTTCACTGCGGGGCGGTGTTTGTCAGGGGGCCAGGGTATCTTGAGGAGCACGGACAACAGCACAGAATTGTTCACTGTTGTCATTTACCTATTTGTGTTTAGATTCATATATCTTTTCTGGTTTAGCAAACAGTATTTTCTGCCTCAGCAAAAGGAAACAAAACCAATGGAAAAACATGCCTGGTTTCCATTCTTATCCTGGATTTGTATGAATTTGGTGTATTAATCTAACTCCATTTGCTCATGTTGGAGCTCTACATAGACGACTGTGGTTTTGGCTCTCTTGCG
>Ga0065711_1034804_pt1 | contig 23209 bp, 18 predicted proteins | sample Hoacrofraction12_FD_59098 | JGI IMG/M metagenome (GOLD analysis project Ga0065711, IMG submission 59098) | Hoatzin crop microbial communities from Cojedes, Venezuela - Epithelial fraction 12 v2 (version 2) | ecosystem: Host-associated > Birds > Digestive system > Esophagus > Crop | place...
GAGGGTGGTGAAACACTGGAACGGGTTGCCCAGAGAGGTAGTGGAGGCCCCATCCCTGGAAACATTCAAGACCAGGTTGGACAGGGCTCTGAGCAACCTGATCTAGTTAGTGGTGTCCCTGGTCGCTGCAGGGGGGTTGGACTAGATGACCTCTAGGCGTCCCTTCCAACCCAAAACTTTCTATGATTCTATGATTCTATGATAAATACTGAAATCCTAGGGCTTTGGATAAATTGGAATTTGAAGAACCAGCTCCAAGCTGAAACTTGTTGAGGTGAGACAGACTATGCCCCAGTTCCACCACCACAATGTTCATCATGTTTCAAGGTTGTCTTTCTTCTCAGAGTTCTGGAAAGGAGCTGAACTGGGACCCAGCCAGGAGGTGGAGAGTCTTTGCAGGAAGTCAGCATATACTCCAAAGCTAACCTCTTGGAGTGAAAGAATAGCCTTATTCTTCAGGGACTACACATCAGGTTATTCAGCAAGATCTCTTTAATGTAACTTATCCTTTTATGTATTATTCAGTAGACAATATTCCCATGGCAGAACAATAAGGAAGGTCAGTACGGTACCCTGGGTCAAAGTAAAGTTAATTTTTTGCTGGGTTGTATCGCAAAAAGATTCAATGAGAATTAAAAACATGGAAAGATAAATGGTCAGTGTAACACAAAAGAAACAGGTGTATAAAGATGAAGTACAGTGAAACAGTTATTGTTAACTAGTAATGACAGAAGCTATAATCATCATGTAAGGACACATTTCTGGTATTCCAGTATATAGTCTTATGATTTAACGAGTATTAAAAAGAAAAACGTGTCCTAGACAATACTGAGATAATATATCTTATCCCTTTTAAATTTGATGTTTGCACATTGGGTAAGTGATTCGGAAGATTTTTAGACAGCTTCTGTTTCCTAATATTAGTGTATAGCGCTCTTTTTCTTACTAATAACTTTTAAGTTTTTAACTTTGCAATTTTGAGATTTCAGAGGGGAAAAAAAGAGTGTGTTATTGATGCTAGCAGTATATACCTAGTAATTAATTGCTAATTATATCAGTAGAGTAGTAGGTCTACAATGTCATCTTCAAAACAGCATATTGTCTTAATACTATACAACACTTTTCTATTTGTACTTGTATTTGAACAGAGCATGGGTCAGTTCTTTCTGAATTTGCGGAAGTGACTCTACATCTAAAAAATCAGGAGCTGTATTTCTCAAAAAGTGGAAGTTGGTCAAAGATTAAAAGATGAAGAGAGATTTAAATCAAGAGAACAGAATATGCTTATTTTGCTGAAAAATATTTACCTTCCATTTTATTTCAAACAATTTTGCCTACTGTCGTGGTTTAGCCTGGCTAGACACCAAGATCCCACCAAAGACGTTCTATCTCTCCTGTCCTTAACTGGATAGGTGAGAACAAAAAACAAAAGGATCATGGGTTGAGATAGGGACAGGGAGAGATCACTCACCCGTTACCATCATGGGCAAAACAGAATGAACTTGAGGAAATTAGTTTAATTTACTGCCAGTCAAATCAGAGTAGCATAATGAGAAGCAAACCCAAATCTTAAAACACCTTTGCCCCACCCCTCCCTTCTTCCATGGCTTACCTTTACTCGCAATTTTCTGTACCTCCTCCCCTCAAGTGGCACAGGGGGATGGGGAATAGGGGTTGTGGTCAGTTCATCACACGTTGCCTCTGCCGCTCCTTCCTCCTCACACTCTTCCCCTGGTCCAGCATGAGGTCCCTCCCTCAAGAGACAGCCCTCGTGAACTGCTCCAGCGTGGGTCATTCCCACAGGCTGCAGGTCTTTACAAACTGCTCCAGCATGGGTCCCTTCCACAGGGTGCAGTCCTTCAGGAACAGGCTGCTCCAGCGTGGGTCCTCCACAGGGTCACAAGCCCTGCCAGCAAACCTGCTCCAGTGTGGCCCCCTCTCTCCACGGGGCCACAGCTCCTGCCAAAAGCCTGCTCCAGCACAGGCTTCAAACAGGTTCAAAGCCTCCTTCAGGCACATCCACCTGCTCTGGTATGGGGTCCTCCCTGGGCTCCAGGTGGATATCTGCTCCACCATAGACCTCCATGGGCTGCAGGGGGACAGCCTGCCTCTCCACAGTCTTCTCCATGGGCTGCAGGAGAATCTCTGCTCTGTTACCTGGAGCACCTCCTCCACCTCCTGCTTCCCTGACTTTGGTGTCTGTAGAGTTGGTTCTCACACATGTTCTCACTCCTCTCACTGGCTGCAATTGCTGTCGCACAGCAACTTTTTCCCCAACTTAAATACATTATCCCAAAGGTGCTACCACCGTTAATGATGGGCTCAGCCTTGTCCAGCAGCGGGTCCATCTTGGAGCCGGCTGGCATTGGCTCTGTCAGACATGGGGGAAGCTTCCGGCAGCTTCTCACAGAAGCCACCCCTGTAGCACCCCCGCTACCAAAACCTTGCCACACAAACCCAATAAAACTACTAACTTCAGAAGAGACTATTAGACTTTTAAATTTATCTCTTATTCCTTTTAAAAAAGAGAAATAATTTTCCATACTTTAGTAAAAGTTGTCTTAATTTGATTTCATTATTTATCAAAATATAAATTAGCTATTCCACAGGATGACCTTTCCTATTGATAAAGTGGAAGAATTTCTCATCATTCATTGTGATCCAGCTGAAAAGCCTTTGATTATGTGTGATTTTTTGCTTGCCTTCAGTTAAAAAGAAACACTCCTGTAGCCTATAAAGTCTCTTTAGTAATACTGATTCTTCTTACACATTACATATTAGCAGGCAGGAAGGCTTTCGACTGATCCTCAGTGTGGTTTTTTGTCTCCAAAGAAAACTGATCTACCTAAAAAATATTCTTCAAAACACACTGACAAAAATGCACATAGCAAACAAAGAGAAGAAAACACTTTATGCATGTTGTTCCACTTACCTCCTTAAACAGCGCACGTAAGAAGAAATGTTGGTTTCAATACTGTGACGACAATACCAGGGAAACTCTTATGCAAACAATTTAAACACATGCTTAGGCAGTCTGTACACATTATTGAACAGAGCCCCAAGATTCTGTCCTGGAGATGGAAGCAAATTGGAAACATTACCCAAGTAAGGACAGCAGCATCCAAATCCTTGTTTTCCAGTTCAGCATCATCTGGGTACACAGAGAAAAAGAGCAAATAAAAACCTGGTGGTCTTCAAGAGATGGTATTCAAGAGGAATAAATGTAATTGGAAATGGAATGAATGGGACAGATGTCTCTGTTGTAAACAAAAATATATGCTCCTTTCTCAGCAAAAGAGAGTCAGAATTTCTAAGTAAGTCTACATGAGCCTGTGACAGGGGAACCGGGAGACAACAGTGTCTCTGATTTATATTTCTGCTCGATTTGCTTGAGCAGGATGAAAGCTGCCACTGGCACACTGAACTGTGGGCACTTTTAGTTCCCACCTAAATCCTGTTTGCAAGAATTAAGTGAGGCATAGACCTTTACTGGCTGTCAAAACAAATATGAATTTCATCATTTATGAGTAAACCAACAAGAAATGCAGCAAAAGACATAAATAATTTTTCTAAGGTCTAGTTTCAAGTGCAGGATTGTTTGTACTGATGCAGAAACTGTCAGGGGAGACAGGGAGTTCAGTGGACCTGACATTTCTTAAAAAATAAAGGATAACAGTTTTTTCCCTTCTGATTCTGCAGACTTCTGAAAACTGATTTGAGTTGCTTACAAATACCAAATAACTGCAGTGTGGAAATGGAATAGAGTGTTTTCTTGGAATTAGCATTAGGACTACCCGGAATAAGGCTGAATAGTAACAGCAGTATCAATGCTAATTATGTTAGTATAAGATTCCAATCTTATAACTTTTTATAAACTTCGAGAGAGCTATCTGTCATTTTGTAGAATCAAGTGGCAATGCATTGCCTGCCCTAAGAAGTTATAAATAGGTGCTCCGATATTTCAGAAGTAACAAGTGATCTGACAAAGAGCAGAGAGAAGTCTAGTGTTACATACAAATGCATGCTTTAACATTTCGGTGTCAGCAGCCTGGCACTTGCATGTGTAACTTATGTGCTTACACCGCCACTTCTGTTTTGTTCTGATTTTGTAGCTCTCTGTGTGCAAAGGAAGAGAGAAATGTGATACGGGTCCCAACCTCTTGGCCAACCCCTCTCTGAGAGAAAAAAGTGAAGAGATGGCACAGAGAGAAAGAGAGAAACCCTTGACTTTGTGCAAGCACTGTTTAGCAACAGCCAAAACATTGGTGTGCTCGCAACACTGTTTTAGCCACCAATCCAAAGCACAGCACCATATGGGCTGCTATGAAGAAGGTTAACTCCATCCCAGTCATACCTAGAACACGTTCTATAAAACCAGAGGGTAGCATGTCCACCTGTGCATCCTAACGTGGAAAAAAATTGAGTGATCTGGTATAACCACACTGTCATACATGTCAGCAGAAAGAAGGAAAGAAATAAATGTGAAGAATTCCCAGAAGCCATTCGCTTTGTTGGTTGGTTTTGAAAACTTATTGATAATTATCCCTGATACTATGTGCAAATGTGTTAAAGCTGAGTGTCTGCTAATTCAGAAAGTTTTACAGTCCTCTGTTCAAGAAACTTACCGGCAGCTCCTGTTGCTGCTCACATTTGCAATAGATCATCTAGCTCTTCAATATAACTCTGCAGAGCATTTTTCCTCCAAACAGTATGTCAAGTGTAAGATTCTGGTCTTAAAGTTGAGATGCAGCAATAAAAATGGTTTAAATGGGTTTCTTTTTTTTTTAAATAAGTCCTCACAACCTAACAGCCAGTGATGTGTGCACACATTCCCGACCATTGTTACCGCCTAGCTGGGCTCCTACCACGACGTAAATCTGCTGCTCCCATTCCGCACATCCACTATGCAGTCCTGCAAACATTTGTGCTACATGTTCCTTCAAACTGAAGAACAGCTGCAATGAATTCAGGAAGCTCAGAGTCATACAGATCAGGGCTCTAGTGAGGTATCAAGAAGAGATAATGCAGGAAAAGAATGACATTGGTATAATAGCAAGGAAGTAAAAAGGACTGCTAGAAAGAAAATGAAAAAGGAAAGATAAGCTATTTAGTTGTTATTGTTACTGTTGCTTAAAGGGATATTCTAACTAGCACTTCAGGCAGACAAGAAGCTGCCTGAGACAAGAATAAAAATGCCTGAAATGCCAAGTACGCATTCATGTGCAACAAAGAATTGAGTAGTTTCACTTGTAATTAGCTCAGTGGTGGATGCCATGTTCAAATTAAGCCTTTCACATTTTATACCACAGTTGCCCACTGCTTATATTTAATTTGGGAAGTGCACTGGTTAACCTCTGATCTTTTCTTCGTCAATGCTTTCTTAAAGCATCAAGATTTTCTTAAAGTTTAGCAGTCACTGTGAATTGAAGTTACCTTCTGAAAGCTTTTTGAAGTAGAAACTGTGAAGAAGTATTTAAACTAGACTGACTGTCCTGCTGCTGCTTTGTATACATTGATTAAAAACTCGCCCTGTATTCATCCTGTTTTCTAATTCAAGCTTTTTATATTGTGACTTTCATGCCTTACCCCTGATGTTAATGGCAGGTACCTTTCTAGGCTTTAGGAGCTACACATTTGTACAGCTAGGATTGGCATGTGCTGCAGGTTCCTAGAGTATATTTAGTTTTAATATAAATAATTGTTTAAGTTGTGCTCAATTAACTGCTTACAGAATCACGACTCTTTTCTATGGACTAGGAATTTTTACAAAAGGAAATATATATGTGCTACAAAAGACACCTAAGTAATCACAATAAGATCACAATTTTAGTCATCATAAATTTTTCGCATATCGTAAAGAATAATAGATCACTGTGGGGAGATAGTCTGATCTAACAGCTACAGGAGTTTCCAAAATGTAGTCCTGTTTGAACCAAAGCATATCCTTAAAAAAATCCACCTAACTGTATCATAAGAATTTCCAGTGATGAAGAATCCAAATGCAGCAGCCCTGATAAACTGGTCCAGAAAGCAGCTGTTCTCTAACTCTTAGAAACTTATGATTAATTTCTAGCATGAATTTGATTTCTTCCAGTAGGTAGGTCTTACTATTCATCAGCCTCACAAGTTCAAAGATGACCTGTTACGTTCTATGTTATAATTGTTACTTTTGAAAATCTTCACTGATAGTGACTGTGTCATACTTCTGACATCTCTTTTCTAGTGAAAACAGTGAATTTTGAACTATTTTTCAAAAACCCCACACAATTCCTCCAAATAAACAAACTCCAGTCTGAATGGTGGGAATGGAGATGAGTGAATGTTTCTGACTCTGCCACACAGAAAAGCAACAACTCATACTGATGGATGTGGATACTTATGTTTGTTTCAGCCATGACTGACTTACGCTGGCAGTTCTGCTCAGAAATCTGATAAAAACATTAGAACTGCACCTTGCTTTGGATGAGAATTCCTCACGTAGGTCTTAGCTAACACTGACATATTTGGAGAGCTTGGAATATGCACAAAATCAAGATCTGATGGAGAAGTGTCAGTGCATTTTACTGAAAGCACAGGATTAAATTAGATAAATATGCTAACCATTAATATGTTCACAGGAATTCTATTAATTTAATTCAACGCACAATAAAAAAGAATACGGGAAAAAATTAATTGTCAGTCTCCCAATTTGAATGGTGATAGAATCATAAAATACTGAAATGAAAGATAAATACCACATATCATTTAAAAAGAAAACTGATTTTATTACTCTTCCCACTCCGTGGGTACATAAGAATCACAAAGAGAAACTTTCTAGGTATTGTAAAATCTCCCTTTTTAAAGTATATTGTATGGAAACAAGAAGATGACAATTCAGTCTTGATCTAACCATGAACTTTGTCCAGGACCAGCTGGTTTCTTAAGGCTATAACTAAAAAGATATTTCCTCCAAGGCATTTCCATTAATAGGGATCATAATGTACCAAAATTCAACATTATCTCTTAGAAATACATAAAAAACAGCCCAAAACCAACAAACAAAGAAACAAGACCCTCGGTATAATATCTTCTCTCTTGAAAAAGACCCTCGGTATAATATCTTCTCTCTTGAAAAAGTAGATAAAAATAAGAGCAAAATAAAGAAGTTTGTTGGTTATAGAGCATCTTGAGTACTGGGATCTGTGCTTTTTAACATACATATAATAAATGATCTAGCAAAAATAGGGTGAACAGTGAGATGTCAAAGTCTTCTGCTAACGAAGCATTTTTCATAATTGGTTTAGGTTTCAGTGACCAGCATACCAACATTCACACCTTCTGTGGCTTCTGCTTGGCCTTTTACGGGAGGTTACATCTTCCTTTCGCTCTGCCCCTGAAGGAGGCCATGCCACCACACACATCCAAGAAAGCATAACCTGACACGGCTGAAGGGGAATCTGTCATCTACCAAGAAGCCCCAATATCTGAAAACAGCAAAAAGGAAGGAAGATTATATTCTTCATTGATAAATGCAAATAGGAAATGACCTGCTGACTAGCAACTTTACATCAAAGGGCTCTAAATTAGGTTTCACCGATCTGGAGAGGATTTTGAAGTCGCTGTGAGTAGCTTTCTGAAAACATAGAAACAATACTTAATGGCAATCCACAGGAAAGAATTATCTAAAAGGGAATAGAGTCAGACCAAAAATATAACTATGCTACTGCTGAAATAGAAGGTGTGGTGCACCCACACCTTGAATGGTGCTTGTAGTTCTAATCACTTTATTTAAGGTAAGTAAATGGCACAGGCAAGGCCTAAACAGATGATTAGAGATACTAGACAGGGTGTTTACACTTAGGAGACAAATGACTGAGGAGGAGCATGTTATACAGATTTATAAAATCACGAATGGAAAAGGTGAACAAGAGGTTAATATTTACTCTTTCAGCTTGGAAACAGCAATAAAATTGTGAGGTAAAAGATGTAAAGAAGAAAAAATTAAGTTTTGGGTTTTCGTTTTTTTGTTTTTTTTTTTTTTAATATATCACTGAAGTTGAGATGTTGTGAAAACTCAAACTGCAGAGTGAAGTACTTCAAAAAACAAGAACAGTCTCCATTGTGGAGTACAGATTCATTTGTGGCTGTTAAAAATCAGCCATTTTCCACATCATTGGTTGAATGATGGAAGATGTAAGAGACAATTGCTTTTCAGCATATGCCGTATTTTTGAAGAATACTGCATCCAGCTTGGGGAACCCTAAACTACAGAACTATTGACAAAGTAGAACAAATCCAAGAGGTCCCTTGAGATATTTGGGGGATGACCACTTGTCCTGGGAGGAGAGCTTGAAGGAGCCTGGAGCAGAGACAGCTTTGAGGGGATTTAACAGCAGCACCCCAGCACTTACAAGGAGGGCATGGAGAAGATAGAACCAGGCTCTTCACAGTGGTGAATGGCAGAAGAGGAGAAGAACTGGACATAAACTAGAATAAAAGAGGTTCAGACTGAATACAAAGGGAAACTTCTTCACAAGGACAGCTAAGCAGTGCAGCAAGTTGTTCAAAGAAGTTCTATAGTCTCCATTCTTGAGATTTTCAAGACCCAAATGGATAAAGCCCTCAGCAACCTGGTCTGATATCACAACCGACTCTGCTTTGGGCAGAAGGTTAAAGTAGAGATCTTCCATATTAAATTATCCTATGAATTTATAATCTCATGATCTTCTTCAGTTTCCTCAGTGTTGACACAATACTTCCTCTAGTTTGTCTTGGTAGATAAATAAGAGAATGATGATCCTGATGTGAAGATAGTTAAATCTTTTGAACTAATCTTGAAGGAGTAAAAGCTTGACTTTACTGAAAGAACAGCAAGATGTCCAAGACTTTGTAGCACTGGTATTCTACTCATTTCATTAAGTAGCACCTGTCCGCTTATTTTGGTGGTAATTTGTCAGAAAATACCTTTTTCCAAATCACAGCCCCAAGCTTATAACTCTTCTTTATTTGAAGGAAGCTTAAACATAAGCTACATAAGTCACAATTAGATTCTCCCAGGAGATCATAAATGGGATTTAAGTTGTAAACACAGATCTACGGACTTCTTGCACAAGGCAAACTTTAATCCATACATAGTTTTTCACTGACATTGCTAATACAGAAAAGGTTTTCAGGACTGATAATGAAGCTAAAAAAGGAGAACGAGTGAGTACTAGAAGATTTAACCTTACAAACATATTGCAAAAGCAAGGCCATATATATTATTCCTGTCACAAGAAAGCTTCAATCTTTCGGTTTTCTGTTTAGATTAACATCAACTTGAAGAAAAGTGCTAGTTGATAAAAAACACTCCAGAGAATGAAAACTGAAACCAGAAAACTAGACATGGTAAGAATGGTAGATGATTAGCTATAGTACTAAAAAAGATTTAAATCACCTTAAAAAATCTGGAATAGAATGATCTGCTTGGGTAAAACCATGTGACCTGCCTGGGTTTTCTAATGGACTATGAATGTCTATTCATGGTATGTTGCAATTATAATTTACCCACCTTCATCTCTGTGCTCAAATGCTTCCTGTAAGGTTGGTTAAGCTGTAACAGATGATGAAAGTAAATTAATTTAATTTCTAGATATCAGCTGCTCCATCAGTAAGGAGAAAATCACAAACATAAGAAATTAAATGAGTAATGTGATTAAAAAGCTATCCATGAGCTGAAGAAATCCTAGTGACTTTAGTAATGTTAGAAGTTTTAAGATTGCCTCTGTCCTCAGAATAAGGTGGTAAAACTGTGATATCTGTGAAAGCACAGTGAACACCCTCAGAGTGCTCACTGTGTGACAACATCACTAGCATTTTTATAGCACTTTTCAATTTAAGTGCTCCAAGCACTTTAAACAGGATATTATGTTTCATTACCCTTATTTTGCAATTCATGGAACAAATATGTCGAGAATGTGGCAAAAAAATGATGGGAGCAAGATCACTACTGAGGTCTTACAATTCCTAATTCCTAAACAGCTACCATTTATTATACTGTTCCTAGGCTGCCTTTTAGCTATCCTGAAGATACAGACTGTCAAGAATGGAGAGACATACAACTTTATGTGCTTCTCTCATGACTTTAGCAGCATGTGTATGCACTAGGTTCAGTACAAGTGTGTGCATGTATATGGGAATCCATCACAAAATTGTTGCAGTGACGAGCAGTGTATTTAGTATTAGCTGATGTTCTCACCTGCCTCCCATTCTGACTCACTCCCACACTAGCCCTGCAGTTCAGCATTTCACAGATGGCAGCCAGCATACTGCATCTAGCCTTGGGACCAAGCATGAGAGGGAAATCAATAAACAGGAGTGAGTTCAGCGGCGGACTACCAGGATGGACAGGGATGAGAACACTTGCCCTGTGAGAAGAGGCTGAAGGAGCTGGACTTTCTCAGCAGTTATTTTGTAATGGGAAATATTCTAGCTTTATTCAGGATAATAATGTGATTTTTAAGAAGAAATGGAAACTTAAAAAGGACCCTCAGTGTGAAAGGGACTGTGAAAGTCCAATATCAGATATGTTGGATTTACTGAACGTGTGTAGTGTAATTATTCTGAGTATATGCAGCACAGCTGAAGAAATGGAATTCTATACATGCGTAGACACTCCATATTGCATGTGTGCCATTTCAGTTTTCTATATCTATCTACATTTACATTCCCAGCCTGTGCCTCCCTCAAGATAGCTCTGCTTGTGAAGATGTCAGTTGTGACTCCTGAGTAACTTACTTAGTGACTCCATTTCATTACAGACAATTGTTAGAAAAGTAACTAACACTGTCGTTTAGACTCAAATCACAATCCTATTGACACACAAATCTAATGTAAAAAAAATTAAACGTGTATATGCAGTTTATTAGAGTGTGAAATTGGGTATTGAATAAGAATTTTTCTTGGTATTGTTTGGATTATACAGGCTGTTAAAGATTATGATTTGTCTTGTGCTTAAACAACAGGCAAACCATTAAGGAGATACAGTGGACCAACAGATACATCATATAATTGTTACTGCACTGTGGATGTAGTTTAAGAATCACAGTCTCAGAAACTCTATTTGCATCAGTTGCAAAATGAAAGGATCCTGTAACCCAAGACTGGATCAGCCATCTGGCCTAGGGAGACATTGCATGGTATGGCAAACGTTTGGGCAATTATGGTACTGGTTGCCCAGATTTTTCATATGCTCTGTTTGAAATAAAAATATTTTAACAGATGCTACAGTCTCATTTACCTAGAATCTGATAGGATCCTGTTTGAACTCCTGACTGGATGTAATAACGGGAAACATCCTAATCTCGGTTCCCTATAAAGTAACAGAACGAATAATTAGTAGGAAAAACGTAAAACCACACAAGAAGAATTTATAATAAACAAACAAGGATAATTTATTAATCAAAAACAAACTGCCTATGATTATGAAGACTAGAAGAGCCAGTAAATTTTATTGATTTTTCATTTGTTTGTTAGAAAGCTACTGGACAGAGGAAGAGATTTTATAGGTGCATTGGTTAGACTCAGCAACTGCCAGTTTATATCTTGGAAAACTTCTTAGAAAACTCAAATTGAATTGTGCACGTGTTCAAACTAGTGATCAAAATCCGTTCAAAAAATCTGGTAACATCTCAGATAAACTGGACTCCTTCTGAATATGGGTGTGTCCCTGCTGAAATAATAATCTTGTAAGAGTTCTGCTACCCAATCTGCCATCCATGCAGACCTAAAGCATGTTTATGCACTTGCAGGAACAAGGCTGTACTCATTCTGTTGTCTTGGTTGCTGTTTCTCTGAATTTTTTGAGACTGTTTTTGGAAGAGTTGTGCTCACAGTGTCTATTAGTCAAAGTCTTCCCTGTTTTTCCCGATGATATCTATGCTTACCAAATTATCTGTTGAGGCATATGTGTGTGTCTTCTGTTGTGGTAAACTAATAGGATCCTGCCCTCAAGTGACAAGTATTCTAGCATAAGAAAACATAAACAAAGATGATATACAAAGTTAAATTTTCATCCCCATTGGGAATCAGCAGAAACTATTTACTGGCTGATCATGTACATCCTGATATTTTGTGTTAAAAGCATAGCTGCAAGTCGCCCACATACAGTACATTGTCAAAAATTTTCTTATGAAAATGTGTTTTTCAGTGGTTTTGCATGTCATTCACTGACTTGTGACACAAGGAAGTGATATTCTTTTGGCAAGAAATACCTTGTAGAACACTCTCACCTGGATTCTGTGAATTGTAAGTTACCTGCAAAAGCAGAGTTACCTTATTTCATACCTCAAACCAATATATAACTGAAAGGATTTCAAACTCTGTCAGGCATTCAGAAATGTGTGGCTCTGATTTTATTGCCAGTAGAGAATAGTTATGGAAACACGAATTAGTTACATGTTGAAAATTGTATTTCGTATGAATGGAACTGCAACTTTTAAATGTGACACTACTGAAGTATGACTGATTGTCCCAAAAGACTGTCAAAACATGAGAAGTCATATCCAGCTTCCTTCCACAAACATATCACAATCTGTTTTGATAGGGAAGGTATATAGTTTAATTATTTGTTTTTAATTTGACTCCAGACCTGACATATGGCACCTCATTAAGTTCTCTTCACTTGTTCTGTTAAAAACCACCATCCACAAAGGCAGCATGCAATTTCTGGCACAAGAAATAAACTCAGAAATCTTTGTGTCATCCCACAAGGTCAGCCAACCTGAACTGAACACCTGACTTCTGGTTTTGAAGGATGTCACTTAGCCTGTTAGCAGAGAAACTTTTAATTTATACCTCAGAACTTATCCCCTGCCAGAGTCCAATAATCTGTCAAACTCAAATAATAAATTCATAATCCACTACAAAAATGCAGGTACTTAAACAGTACCTTATTATCATACAGTGAGGCTTTTGAATCCCAGAAATTCTATAGTGTGTAGAAACTGAGGGCAGGTACAGCAGCTGTGACATTATTTGATATAGAGAGAATATGACTACTTTGTCAGCCTCTCTGTAACATAGCTAGTCATTCAGCATTTAGGCTAAGGCTTTCAGAGGAGATGAAAATCCCCAGTAAAGTCCAACGTCTTCATCAAGAATGCTACACAAAGCACAGAGTTAACATCAAGTACATCTTGGAGCGTTAAGGTAAAATAATGGTGTGGTGAACGTGTGCAGCACATTTCATTTGCAGAGCAAAAAGTACTTTACAGGCATGTGCTTTAGGCCCTGCAAAGGTTTTCTGCCTATGAGTCTCTAAAAGTTGTATTTTCTCTTGCCGATTTTCCATTTATGCTGTTCTTCGTGACCTTCTTTCCCCATGGAAACAAGCAAGATTTCAGTTCCTGAAGCACAAAACAGTCCAGGAAAACAATATTTTATCCTTCAACCTTTCTGCCTAATACAACATCTCCCCCACCTGAGCAAGAACTCGGGTTTTGTAGCAGCCGTGTTCCTGTCACTTCCAGCCCCAAACCATACCCAGAGAAATATCAGAAGAAAAACATCCTAGTTAAACCACTTTCTGGCAGCGAGCAACCAGACTTTAAGGTATTCTTCAGCTTAAGGAAGGATCTTCCATTTCCCAGTCCTCTCACTGCTTTGATACACATGATGGTACACATGAAGCCAGCCTCCTCTATCAGCACAACAGAGAAACAGGTGATTTGCACATCAAGGTAGAGCTTGGACCTGTTTTGTAGTGGGTCAGATATTATGTTTACAGTGATATTTAACCCCTTATGTGGAAAACCAGTTTACAGCAGCAGAAAACTCTATCCTGCTACAATTTCCAAACTCTAGTTGGGAAAGAATATATTTAATGGAATGTTATTACTGTTACTTGAGAACAAAATGTGTGTATCTTTCCTTAGGAAACGAGTATTCTGAGATGAAAGTTCCTTTACACCAAATGAAGGACCATGATAGACAGAACAGTCAAAACAAAGAGTCGCAGCGTTGGAGTAGCTCTTCAGACATATAGAAGTCCCTCCCTCATGTCTTTAATACAGCAAAGGCTCCAAGTCCTCTGTTGGTGATGTTAAAGCTCTGAAGATACCAACAAATTTGGGAGGAATGTGTTACAGTTTGACACAGAGAAAATTCTCGTAACTTGGAGTCCTGAACGCAGAGAACTGACATGTTTTGCCATAAGGTGAAGATACTCCTTGCTTTTTCTGTAGTCCAGCTACACAATCCCTTGTGTCATTAAAAAAAAAAAAAAAAATTGTTTTCCCTGAGGCTGTTTTGCTTCCATTTTTTTAAACACCTTCCTTAGTTTTGACAGATACTCAGTATAACTTCTGCTTGTGCTGAGAACATTGTCATTCCTCCCTAAAGCATGAGGATACCTTTCAACAAGTTTTGTGGCCCTCTGAAAATTTTCTAGCACTGACAATATCCCATATGGCGACATACTGTGCTGGCTTAAGTGGCAAATTTCTTACATTCCTACTCCAGACTCAGTGGTTACTACTGTTTTAGCTTCCTACAGGTTTTACAGCCATCTCACACAACCCTGCAAAACCTGCTATGCAGAAAAGGGATAACCAACCTAGAAAACTGAGGTGCAGTAACTTTGCAGTCTCCTCACGGGCAGCCATGTCCCAGCAAACCACAGGCACTGGGAAACTGCGTTCAGAAAACTGAAGTGATAATCCAGTGTTCTCTTCTTTTAATTCATCTATCTTAGTTGCAAATTTCTTCTGTCATTTATATCTTAGAAGGCCAAACATAGCGTTTGTCGTCTGGATGGCTTACACTGTCCCGTCCAAGTTACCAGAGTCGCTCTTGCATTCATCAGTGCATTTGTACTGCTGACAGTTACAGTCACTGATTACAGCCACCAAAGGCCACACATTGTCCTCCTTTTGACCCTACATTAGTTCTTGCATGTTCCAATTACCTCCAGACAGAATGTGATACTTACATGATCCTCCTTTACATTCTTTCCTCTCAAATTAAGAGAATCTCTTCTTTTTTTCCCCTTTTTCCTACAATTTTTGGTTCATATTCCAACATTTCATAGAATCATAGAGTGGTTTGTGTTGGAAGGGTTCTTCAAAGATCATCTAGCTCAATCCCCCTGACATGGGCAGGGACATCTTCTGCTGCATCAGGTTGCTCAAAGCCCCATGAAACCTGTTTTTGAATACTTCCAATGATGGGGCGTCCACAACTTCTCTCGGCAACCTGTTCCAGTGTCTCAACACCCTCATCATGAAAAATTTTTTTCTCTTATCTAGTCTGAATCGACTGTCTTTCAGTTTAAAACTATCATACCTTGTCCTATCATTACAGACCCAGGTAAAAAGCTTCTCTCTGTCTTTCTTATAAGTCCCTTTCATACACTGAAAAGCCACAATAAGGTCTCCCCGGAGCCTTCTGTTCTCCAGACTGAACAGCGCCAACTCTCTCAGCCTTTCCTCATGCATGAGATGTTCCATCCCTCTGACAGTCTTTGTGGGCCTCATCTGGACCCACTCCAACAGGTCCATGTCTTTCTGTGTGACCCCAGAGCTGGATGCAGCACTCCAGGTGATGTCTCACCAGAGCAGAGTAGAGGGGCGGAATCCCCTCCCTCGACCTGCTGGCCACACTGCTTGTGATGCAGCCCAGGATACAGCTGGTCTTCCAGGTTGCAAGTACATGCAGCTGAATCATGTCCAGCTTTTCATCCACTCAGCTTAGTGTCATCTGCAAACCTGCTGAGAGTGCATTGAAGCCCCCTATTTATGTCATCAGTGAAAATATTAAACAGTATTGTTCCCAGTATGAACCCTTGAGGGACACTACCTGTTACTAGTTTCCACTGGGACATTGAGCCATTGACTGTAACTCTTAACTCTTTTGTTTAACCCTTTCTCTCCTCATGAAGAGCTGGCAAAGCTTTTGGGGACAGGACAGAACACTGGGAGCCACCACAGTCCTTCCTAGGAGGCACTCAAACAGAAATGGCCAGACCTGCATCCACTGAACATAACTGACCATCCACCAACCATAGATGACCATTGCACTACCAACCGCATGGCACTCATAGTGTGGCCCCTGGGCTCTCCCGATGCCCCAGCTACTTCATCCATTCATCTTCCCCAAAGCCTTCTACATCAGAGATAAAGACTAGCTCTGACCTTGGCAGCCCAGGGATTCACTTTGGAGAAATTTGCAGCCCGTCCTCCATTGCACCGCTCCCTCTTCCTTCTCAGTCCCCTCGCATGTCCTCGTGCCCAAGCTTGAGATGTGACCACCAGAGTTTGTTCATGTCTCTCTTTCAGGATAACCAACTTCTGCTGACCGCCTGGGCAGAAGCGGCAGCCGTTCCCTGCACCCTGGGCACCCCCAGTAGGTATGGCATCCACATGTGTCCTGGCACTTTGGCAGTCCTGTCCACCCAGCAACCCCAGCATCTCTAGTACCCGTGGATCCCCTGTGTTCTCCACCCACCCCTCCTCCAGCACCTCCAGAATCCCCAGCACCCCTGACTCCCGGGCAGTTTTGGTACATGGGCTCAGCAAGGCACTGTGAGCATATTTGCTGTCACCTGGGAAAGGCCTGCCCAGTAAATACAATTTACAGGTAATTTAATAGCATCTTAGGACCATCTCTCCCATTTGACCTCCCTGGGTTTCAAACCCCATCCCACCAGCAGAGCAGGGGGATGTCTGTGCTTGGGGCCAGCATGGTGAGTCCCTCAGGAGACTCCCCTAAGACCCCAGCCTAGCACATTCCCCTCTCAGCCATGCAGGCCTGCAAATGGCTCCATGCACTGGCTGCTTCAAAATCCATGTCTTCCGCTTTGAGTAGCGGAGCACTGACCGGCCTCCATCAGCCACCTTCACAATCGGCCACAGCACTACTTCTCTGCCAGACACTGTCCTGTGGGGATCCCAGGGCTGTGGGCTCCCCCAGAGCCAACCACAGCTGTTGGTGTCCTACAACCATCAGGGAAGAGCAGTAGCCGCCGGTCCTCAAGGCTGCTACGGTCCCTTCCCAGCTATAACCACATAGAGGGGCTATACACACAGCACAGCCTGTCCAGCACAACCAAGCCCTTGGGGATAGCCCTGGGCATTGGCAGCCCCCCAGGCAGTGATGCGCCCATGGAGGAGGACACCTTCCCAGGTGGTGACATCTCCCTGGGCAATGATGTCCCCATGGAGGAGTGCACCCTCCTGGGTGGTAACACCCCCCTACAAAGTGACGTCCACCCCAGCCCCTCTGCTGCCCGCCATGTCCAAGCCATCAGGGACCCCATGGTGATTCCAGCCAGCAACATTTTGCTGCCTGAGAAGGTGTTGCTGGAAGCGGCTATGAGGTGCTTGGATTGTTCCCTGGGGGCAGTGGCCATCAGCCAGGATAGTCCCAGCAGTGTCCCCATGTCAAGGGAACCTACCATCCCCCACCACAGGATCAGTTCTCTCCAGCTGCCTGAGAAGATGCTCTCCGCTGACTACAACATCCCTAAGACCTCCAAAGCCACCCTGAGCATGGAATTCTTCAGTACCACCAGGATGCAGCCTAAGGATCCATGGTAGGGTGCAGCAACACACCCACTGTCACCCCAGGGCAGCACGTCCAGGCACGACATCAGGCTGGATAAGCAAGAGAAGAAGTGACAGAATGGTTCATTGCCAAAAAAAAGCAGCAAGCACAAGGCTCCCACAGCCAGTGCTGGGGCAGGAGGATGGAATTAGGCATGTTGCAGGCATGAGATGATTTTGGGGAGTGAGGGGCAGTGTTGGTGATGTAGTTAGTTTTATTGACTGTTCTATTCTCAGTTTTTCCATTAAAAGCCACTTATCCAGAACCTCTTCGTGCCTGCATGGGATGGGGAAGGAGTGCAAGGGGCACCAGGAAATGACACCAAAGAGGTGCAAAAGCACCGCTGAGCCCCAGATCAGGTTCACGAAGACCCAAAGGGCACCAAGCCATCCCCAGGGCTGAGGAACTGCCAGCAGTGCAGGCAATCACGGGGGGTGACTCCCCTGTTCCCTTTCCCCAGGGCAAGCAGCCCTTTGGTGGAGGAGCCAAGACAGATGGGTCTGTGCAGGATTCTCAGACATGGCTACACACGTAAAGCAGCATTGACCCCTGCAACCCCAAGCACCATCCTCCCTCCCTGGGGCTCTAACAGGGTCCTGTACCTGCTCCCACTGACCCCACCATGTCCCCATGCATCTCACTGGATCCCTAGAGATGACTTCTCCAGGTTGCCCTGGGGTAGTATTTAATGGACAATAAGCCATGGGGTCTGCCTGCCATAAGGTAGAGGTACAAATGCTGTGGGGCACCATATCAAAGGCTAGACAGAAGTCCAGGTAGACGACATCTGTACATCTTCCCTTGTCCACTGATGCAGTCACTCTATCTCAGAAGGCCACTGGATTACTCAGGCACCATTTGCCCTTGGTGAAGTCGTGCTGGCTGTCTCTCAAGGGGCTGCTGAGCTGTTGTCTTTCCATTTTCCAGCTTTGCAGTCACCAGTTGTGAAGCATTTATGACTCTCAGATGTTATTAATTTACAAACTGGTAACAATGAGCTCCCTAAAGCAGAAACATCATTCTCAGTAAAGTGCCCTGGCATTTTATTTCAATCAGGTTTAGTTCTCCTGTTATGTGTGCAAATCTTGTAAATTCTTCACTGTTGTTTCTGTTTCTGTTGTTTATGCTACTGTTCCCAAAATACGTTCAAGTTCCCTTTTGCCTGAAATCACTTTTTAATTCACTTACTACTGTAATACCACAAACAGTTTTGCTGCACACCATATCTCCTACAACACCTCTAAGTAAATGCTATGCAGTTGGTCTTTTTTGACTTGCCAAGCTAATAGCTATTGTTTCCTTTTGTACTTCTCATAACACCAGGGAATGTGAAATATTTTTTTTTGTTGATTTGAATATATTACTGCCTACCCTCATTTTCCGCAAGAGTTTCACAGATTTTCAATATGTTTCTGTCATTATTTCTTTTAATCACCAGATTATCTACAGAAGAGACCATTTATATCAATAGAACCACTAGGACTGTAACTGTCAGGAGAGCTCAGCAAGTTTAGATGTACATAACTTATATTTTATTAACCCCTGTTTGGTTTGAAAATCTCATTCCTCATGAGGAGACAGATGTCTCTCACTTCTGAAAAAGTTCATTTTGTGTACAAGTTCTCAAACTCTCTTGAACAGCTTACAGTTCAGACCTAAGGCACCTTTTGCCTTGATACAACGTAACATGTCTGTTCTTGCTATCCACAGTTCTTTCACGTGTAATGGACAGTAGTGAAAAACTCTCCACTGTAATACCAGAACAGCAAACGATATGCAGCACCAGGTACTCAGTCTGAGTGAGGGACAAAGGTTATGGCATTGACATGGAAACTGCCCTAAAATTGCTTCTAGGGTGACGTGCTTGCTCCAGGATCCTACCCTGTGGGAGCTTTTGTTTGATTGATTGATTGGTTGGTTTGGTTAGGGATTTGGTCTGTTTGATTGTTTGTTTGTTTAACTGTTTGGGCTTTTTATTTTGCTTTGTTTTGCCCAGGATAGTTGTGCCTGGTGACAATTACCTCAGATTAAGCCCAGAACAATTTAATGAAGAATGACCATTCCTTTGTGAAAGTTCATTACTGCAGTATGTTTTAGTTTTTTTGAAGTTAAAACCATATAGGTCAGCAATTTAGATAATATTAAAATCCTTGATCTGTTATGTCCAAGTTTCTTTAGGCACAAAGGAGCTGTGGCTACTGATCCACTATTGTTATTTTTTTAAAAAAGTTCAGAATAAATCTCATGTAATACAATAATAATACAAATAATACTTGAATTTTAAAACAGCAATAATGTTTTAAAGTCTTGATCTTGTGAGTTAGGAAACAGTGAAACATGCAAACCATAATGTTATGATGGATACCTCAGTAGCCAAAGGTGAAAATATGTAGTGCAATAACCTAAAAGACCATAAAAACTTCAGTCTAGATGAATTTAACTGAAGACACTTCTGCAGGAAGGTGAATTTATCAAATGTTGTACATCAAATTTCATGGCTTGTTAATACCACTACCGACAAAAGTACTTCATCAGTTTCTTTGAAGCTTTGAATACACCACTGGCAAATGCTCAGCGTACTCTCAGGACATCCTTGTTTCCAATGCCCAGAACAAAAGGAATACTATGAATACATGAATAAATCAGAAAAGAACTACTGAATAATGGCAAATAGAGACTATTTAAAAAAAATATTGAAATCTGTTTCCCAAAATACTAGCTGGATGGTAATTGAAATGATCCTGAAAAAGAATATTTTCTCCAGTAAATGGTTTTCACTTCCCTCTGAAGGGCAACTTCCTGTTTAAAAATCCAGCCAGCATTAGATAAAAAAGTATATTCCTTCTGTCTAACCTACAACATCGTGTTATTGAAACGATGGTGAAAACTACTATCAAATTTACATTTTGCATTTTTTATCTGCAATAAATATGAGTTTCAGGAAAATATGTTCTTCAGCAAAGAAAAATCTTTTAGTCATGAACTGAAGAAAAATTAGAGTTAAGGAATGGATAATATATATGAAAAGTTTCACACAGTTGAGAATAAAATTCTTTAACATTTGAAAACTCTATGAAAAGTAAGTAAACTGAAACAGTTTTAGCTAAAGGATAAAATTTTGATGACAACAGGAAAAAAAAAGAATCAGAATCAAAAAATATTTGCCATGTAACAAAAATTGAATTATATGACAAGTTTGGAAATCTTTTAGTAACTCTTAGATAAACCACAGTAAACCTAAATTAGGCTAAATAATTTGCATTTGGTTTACCACTGTATGATGTTACTTTTGCAAGTGGGATGCAGTTTTATGCCTATCTGTTTTTACAAAGATGCAGCCTATTCAAAACTGAACAGCGAAATCACAAGACTGACAGGTAAGAATGGATTAGTAACCAAAACTGCTCTCTGTCATACCCTGTGTGCAATTACAGTTTATCTGTCCAGTAATGATGAAGAAACTGAAGAAGAATTTGTTACAAAAATGCAACAATCTTATTACTTCAAAATATGACTTTTTTTTTTCATAGTATTTGGAGTTACAGTGCAGAGATAAGTAGTTATGGTATAGTCTTCCACGGTGTTCAGCTGTGGAAGAAGAAAAGTGACTCCTTATGTTGGCTTGCTGACTACTATATTAAAACCAGATGTTCATTACAATTTTTTCTAAGCATTGTTGTTCAGAAATAGATCACAGATGTGGGATTTTTGAGAAGAAAAGCTATTACTTTTTATACAGGAACTTAAAAACCCACAAGATTCTAATGAAAACCATCAAGCTGGTCAAAAGTTTGGTTCAATTTTTCACAGTTTTTGTAAGCTTGTATGTTTTGAAAAGTAAGTAATGTGTTCTCTTTTTATTTTACCACTTCTGCTTTCATTTTACTCAACATGTAGAATACCAGAAGCAGGATTATGCAGCTATTCAAATGCCTACAGGAGTTTCTCCTGCTGCCATGATTTTAGCACAAACCTGAATGTCATTACCCAAGCTGAGAAAGGCTCACATCTGCCAGTGAAGATGTTTCCACACATTAGGCTTTTCCACCATAGCAAGTTCAACATGGTGTAAAAGTATGAGAAATTAGTACTTCTTTTTTGCCACCAAGGAGACAAGAAAGCTCTGTGTAGGCTCTCCATCGTTTGGGGAAGTCCAGTGCAGGCAGCTGATCTGCTGCACTGAACCTCATTCTTTTGAGCAGACACAGAGTGACCAGGGACGTGGCACCATAAATTCAATTTTTGCATTCTTTTTTTCTGATTTTCACTTTGATTCTAACAAATGGTTTCATTGCAAAAGTGTGATGTTCTGCCTCCACACCTATCATCGGGTACAGAGTTCTACCTCTAACTGGAACTTCTATTCCTTAGTAAAGGAGGCAGCCAGGGTAAGGTGCTTTATAGTCACTGTTCTAAATAACAGTCAAACTACACAGCAAGAATTTTCAGATATTAGCTGTTACTTACATTAATTTACAGAAAGAAAGATATTCTGAAAGGTTTCTTTATCCTCTATTTCTAATCTTTCAAGTGTTACAGGAGAATTAGTTTCCTCAGATTTTAAAAGCTGAATCACCTGTCACAAATGCTTTTTTTTTTTTTGTCTTGTATCCAAACTGTTCAGAAGCACATTTCTTATCAACTGAACATATGCACTAACTGCATAGGATTTTATATTGTATTATACATACACGTATCAGTATGCTGAAATCAAATGTCCAAGATTGTATTGCACCTTAACTAGTATTTTCCAGCATTTGTAGACATCCTTGTCCATTTTTTTTGAGCACCCATATATATCATTATGAATGTGCTTTATATATAGATTTCTGTACATATCAGGGAATTTCTTCTTGTATGAATGAAAATAAAACCCTCTCTCAGAAGAATGCAGTATGGTGTTTAAATATATGTTTGTAAATTTAAAGAAATGCTAGGTTGTACTGTGGTGCACTGCAAAAAGGGCTTGTGAAAATGATAAGGTTCTTGTTTTCCACGAACTTTTACACCAAAAAGGCTGCAGTGATCATGCCTCTCAGAACCAGGCTTTGCTCTGCTCTTGGCAGTTTAAAATGTAAAGACGCTTCAGCCTCTTTGTGACTTATTTCAGTTAGGTATTATGTGGTGGGACATTTCCATTCCTTGTTTCAAAAGACAAACACCAGACAGAAGTTTGATAGGTACAAATTTTGCAGCTGCTGGGTTTCTGCTGGGCATCATGCCCCGCCTTTGAGCAAGAACACTGATCCCTGCACCTCAAGAAGATAAAAGACCAAGATGCACATAGCTAATCAAAGGAGTGTGTTGTTCACATCTGCAGGCCATGATGAAATATTTTGATCATTTTTGGAGACGTTCTGTGTGACTCTATTGCACTATAGTTAACAAGCTGGGGAGTCAGTCAAGTTACATGACACACATCAATACAAAAAAGGCAGCTGTTTTTAAGTAGTAGAAGTAAAAAAAAGATAGGAGAAAAGAAAAAAGAAAAGAGAAAAGCAAAGCAAAGCAAAGCAAAGCAAAGCAAAGCAAAGCAAAGCAAAGAAAAGAAAAAAAGAAAAGAAAAGAAAAGAAAAGAAAAGAAAAGAAAAGAAAAGAAAAGAAAAGAAAAGAAAAGAAAAGAAAAGAAAAGAAAAGAAAAGAAAAGAAA
>Ga0065711_1034805_pt1 | contig 23207 bp, 9 predicted proteins | sample Hoacrofraction12_FD_59098 | JGI IMG/M metagenome (GOLD analysis project Ga0065711, IMG submission 59098) | Hoatzin crop microbial communities from Cojedes, Venezuela - Epithelial fraction 12 v2 (version 2) | ecosystem: Host-associated > Birds > Digestive system > Esophagus > Crop | place...
AGGAAGTTCTGTCTGAACATGAGGAAGAACTTCTTCCCTCTGAGGGTGACGGAGCACTGGAACAGGCTGCCCAGGGAGGCTGTGGAGTCTCCTTCTCTGGAGATATTCAAAATCTGCCAGGGCAAGGTCCTGTGCAGCCTGCTGTAGGTGACCCTGCTTCGGCAGGGGGGTTGGACTAGATGACCCACAGAGGTCCCTTCCAACCCCTAACATTCTGTGATTCTGTAAACTCATAAACCAGATTCTTTATAATGGAAGTCTTGCTATTGAACCTCATTCATATTTAAGAAAAGAATGCCATGTTATTTTAAATAAATCAAAAATATACAATAAATGTGTAATATATTACTAAATATGTTATGTTGGGCTTCATTATAGCTAAAAATAGATTTTCAGTAACTTCACTTTTCTTTAGTAATATTAATGAATGAAGGAATGCAACTGCATGACACAATGACAGTTCAGGCTTCCAGTAGATTTTTAAGCCCTACAAAGTACAGCAAAAGAATACTAGCCATTTTCATGACTGCAAGTCATTTATATGTTTCTATCATAACACTCACCCATACAATGATGGGTAATATTATATTGCAAATTTACTGGTTTTTTCTACAAAATGTCTTAGTACTGTATACCATATTAAAAAACAAAATAAATCAATTTTGACAGTTCTGCTAATTAGCTTTGAAAAGACATTATTTGAAGCAGCTATATTTTCTCTCCTCAAATTACTGCACTCCTAGGATTCACTAAATATAAATGAATATGTAGACTAACAACAAATTTGATGCAAGAAGAGTTTGCAGCTGCTGGCTCCAAGAAGCACTCTGAACACATCTGTCATCACAGATAATACCACCTGAACTTCAAGAACATAAATTCTGACTGATGGAAAGAAAAAATACATTAAAAAAAGTTGGCTCTGTAAATTGGCTTTTTGACTAAATGGCTGAACCTCCATGGTCCAGCAGCCATGTAGCATATTTACTGAGTAAAAGATTCCTTGGGCTTTTTTGTGTTGGAGTACATTACACATCTAAATGATGCAGTGTAACTTGACATTAAGTAGGGTCCGCTTTGAGAAAAGACGTCTTATTCTGTTAGCATCTTCCTGAAAAAGGGCAGACAGGTTTAACCAGCTCCTCTTAGGGTTCAAACAGAAAAAAACCTGATTCACCAGGAAATAATATTCCATCTTTTCTCTTTTCCTATAACTATCTCAATTTTGGTTGAGCTGAACCTTCGCCTTCACCACTGTCACACAGTGCTAATCAGCAAACAAATATATGCTTACAGACTTTGGATTACCTTTATTTCGGCATTGTTCAATGGTTTTCTTTGTAAATTCATGTACCTTCTTGTATTTTTGCATAAAACTCTCTATGAATTGACTGGCTTGAAGAGGAGTAATTCCCAGGCAGTCAGCAAGACGTTCTTTACCTAGTGGTAAAGAAATTATCCTTGTTATGTAATAAAACAGAACAGAAATCCACTACGTACAATAGCACCGTTACATCCACAATTAGTGCAATTAGTTAAACTTTACTTATCTCTGTGAAAGGGGATGGATCCAATATACTGCAGTAATATTTCAACAAAGCAAACCTTTAACTTTGAGCCTGAATGTTCTAATGAAGTTACTGGTTTAAGAATATACTTAAGAAGTATACAAGAAGTATGCAACTAAGAGATTCCTAGTTATACTTTGTACCTATAATGTGGCTGAAATCTCTTTTGTGCACAGAATAACTTTGTTGCAGTAAGTATCATTTTACTACTTCAGTGTTGAAATCTGCAGACTTTGAGAAGCAGATAAAGAACTTCAAATACATTTTAAATGAACACAAATGTGAACAAAGATCTAAAAAAGCATGGAGAAGTAGATGTATGAGTTTAGCTAGAAGTTTTAGATTTGGTGTAGAAGTCTCAGAAAAACTTCACTGCTGAAGCAATCAGACCAAGTAGCCTGATTTAGAAAGGCAGTTAGGAGTCCAAGTGCCACAGATTTCAACTAATCTTAGGCTCCTTAACGTCTGTAAAAATCCGGGTCCAAGTTGTGAGATAAAAGGGTTGGAAAAAGAAGAAACAGAAGTGAAAAGTGTTTCAACAGGGAGAGAAAGGAATAATAGCTTTTAGATAGGACATAAATGCACAACAGATATTATGACGAATCTAAAAGCATTTATAAATTAAGGTGGAAAAAAGCTGAAGACAGTTTTCCGGAGTGTGAAAATATAAACTAAGAGCTACAGTTTAAACACATTTATAAACCAAACAGTTCCAGTAAAAATACAACATACATCAACATTCATCATATGAGGTTTGAAAGACATATGTCGGCTCCACAGCAACACAAAACGAGCACTGTATCTGCAAATAACACAGACTGAGAGGCGGTGTCTCAAAGCACAGAATAGTTATTGTCACAGTAATATTGTCAAGAAAAATTATCTAGCATTTTTGAAAGAGAGAAGATTTCAGCCACCTAAATGCCATCATTGTCAGTCTGATGTGCATTTCAGAACATTTCTGTAGCATTTTGTTCTCTGTCATGCCAGGATCTGCATTGAGCTGCAGGAACATCAGTCTGGACAAGGTGGTAGCAGAAGAAATTCATGAGACATCCAGGATGACTCTTGCTGAGCTATTGTAGGTCTGTACTTTTATTTGACATCTCATTAATTTGGGGTTTCTTCCTGGGTCGGCAAATGACAAATCTATCTGCTAAAGCACGTGTTGTTAACAGCTAGAAGACTGCTATGGCTTCCTTCAAGAACTGTAACATCTAAGTTTGTCCATGTTACCCTTTTAAAGAACTACTGATATACACAACCAAGTATTGCATAAAATAGTAGGAAAATTAGGGCACAATATCAATAAGAAAGCTGGAAAAGTTCCAGGGAAATGCAGTTCGTGGGAAGCAAAAAGAGGAGAATGTACAGCCACGTAATTGTGCCAGACCATGTTTGACAATGCAGGAGCACAGGCCATGCGAAGCAACACTCAGGAGTGGACTAAAGCTGCCCTGAGCACTCTCCTTGAGTTCTCTGTGCCAGGGGAACTGTTAGCAGCAGCCTATGGGTTTTAGTGTTCCCCATTCTGTAATACCATCTTTCAAAACTGAAAACATCATTAGTTTCTCTGCTTTTCATTTAAACACCTTGACATCCCTCTGTGTCAATTCAGGGCTTGAACATAGTGTCATTTAATGGAATTAATTCCTCATCCTACAGATGTTTACTTTGTCTGTGCTTTAGTTTTACAAGATGACTGAGGCAGAAGCAAGTGAATTGAATTGGTCTAAACCAAGCAAAAGAGAGGAATACTGTCACCCCTCTCAATATTTGGTGTATTTATTAAAGTACCAACTCCTAGACATAATGAGACTCTTCTTTCCTTATTATACTATTCTCTATCCTCCAGGATTATAGAAAAGACCTTGAAAATAAGAACCAAGTGTAACCTAAAGCTAAGAAAACAAAATGGAAAAAAATATGACTGTTTACTACTTGAAAGATTTTCATTGACTCCTGTAAGCACAATACCAGCAAGCTCCTCAGCGAATGCTTCTGTATTTTTCAATCCCAAAAGAAGTGAAATAAATAAGTAGTATTCACACTCTTTGATTGTATCAAAATGTCTCCTTAATGAAAAGTCAGCCATCTTTTGAAGGGAGACAAACAGTAGGTGGAATTCAGTCCATCAGTTTCAGGTATCTAACAATTATTTTTTGTCAGCCCAGATTCCATCTAAATAGTTTAACGATATCGCTCCATGTTATGTCTTAATTAGGGTCTGATCATACTGTTAATGAACAGAAGCATCTTATCTTTCAGATGCTTCAACTGCCCTCATTTGAGAGAGAGAGAGACGAAGCACAGACAAGTAAATGGAGATACTTACATCGAGCACTGCTGTACTGAAATGTTTAGTGCCTGGTAGAGAGCAAGTGAGGGAGTGCCACTGCTCTGCTTAATCTGATCATCTGAGCTCTCTACAGCATGAGCAGGCAGACATGGGTTCTGTGGAGGGAGGCTCTAGCCCCAGTAACGGAGGCATTTCCTTTTCTTTACTGATTATACGTAGAACTACAGGGCATTCAACCGGTGGTGATTCAGTCTGGGTAAGTCAGGTATCTGCCTGTTCCATCCAGAACAAAGCGAAGAGATAGGAAAATTTGTAGCATCTGCATGGACCAAGGGACAGGGGTGCTAATGCCTGCGTTTAGTAAAATAATCCAGTGATGGAAACATTCAGGCTGCAAACAGGAGATCTGATTCCAGTCTCAGCATGGGAAGGTCTGAATTTACACTGCAGGGAGCTAGTGCTCAGCTTTTTTAATACAGATTTTAAACATAGATCTTTAAAATGCAATACAGCTTAATGTAAAAATCCATGTGTGTGTATATATTTTTTCTTGTAGGTGTGTATATAATCCACACACGCACCACACACAAAATAGATATTCTGGAGAGATGAAATTGGAGTTTTTTTTCTCATCTTCCCAGCTGAATACTCTAAATATATATTCTACATTGAATGCCCTTGGCCAACTCTGTTTTTGGTTCAAGGACTATTGAAGGCTCACTGCAAAAGACCGTCTAGAAAACATTCTCAGTCAGGAACCCAAGATGCAGTTTTAAGTTCTTCCAAGTTAAATAAAGCCTGCAACCCAGGGCTCTCATTTCCTAAACAAGTTTCCCAAGTACTCATTTTCTGTAGAGTTTTTGGACTTCTCTGGAAGACCTACATAAAGTTTAGTTAGCTGCTCCCTAAAACAAATTCACAAGAGAGTGTAGGCTGATGATATATATGCATCTGTCTTCCCAGAAAAGGTAATTCTAAGCATGTATGAGGCATAAGGAGGGTTGGGCATCATTTAAGAAATGGTAGGCTGTTTTGGAAAGCATGCAGAATGTCTTGACTTATCTAGGACCTGGGCAGGACTTAGGCAGAATGGACTTGTGCAGGTTTTCTGCAGTTGTGAGGAAATGGCAGCAATTGTTAAGATCTAAAGTAAGGAAACACTTATACACTGCGAGTGTGACCGAGCACTGGCACAGAGAGGTTGTGGAGTCTCCATCCTTGAAGACATTCAAAAGCCGTCTGGACAGGGTGCTGCGCAATGGGCTCTAGATGTCCCTGCTTGAGCAGGGAGGCTGGATCTGATGACCTCCAGAGGTCCCTTCCAACCTCAGCCTTTCTGTGATTCCATAAATGTGTTCTGAGACAATATTGGAGTTCTTTTAATCTCATTACAGTTATTCACCTTTGTCTATATAGCTGACAGAATGCTAAGTCCACTCAAAATTAAACTCATTTTAGATAAAGACAAATGCTTCAGTTACAGCAGCAGAAAATAAATACAAAATCAGAGTAATCTTTGCATATGTCAATGTGGCTGTATTACTTTGCTAATTTTGATACTGTCTAGATCATTTAATAATCCTTGATAAAAATAAAAATTTTATAGTCTGACAAACTTTTATTCATCTTTAGAAATTCAGTCTACTTGTATAAATTATGTATAAAGTATGAATCTACTGTAGCTGTTTTTTTTTTTAAATGCCTACCTGCTCCATAAACCACTGAATAAACTACACGCTTTGCTTGCTCTCTATCGGCGTGTTTCACTTGTTCACTTGGAATCCCCTTCCTAAACAAACAAATAAATAAAAATCACACATTTTCAGCTAAAACTAATTTCAGTTGTTATCCTTACAGAAAATGTCTTTAAAGTCAATAACCATTTAATAACTACAGACTTGTAAGATATGAACAGAAGCACTTAAGCGCTTTTGTCTTCAGCCAGGAATGCACAACTTTACAAATTTTAGTGGTGATAGTCCATAGTAAATGAAACTCATTATTTTCATCTTCTCCTTTTCTTTTCTTTGTAATCAAATTCTTAGCTAGGAAAAGTCTTACTACTATATTATTAGTTCTTTGGGTTGAAGAGGATTCAATATTGACCCATGAGAAAAATTAAATCTTTCCAGCAACAGCATCTCTTCAAGACATGACATATACAGAGACTCAAAGAGTAAGTCTGACGCAAAACTTGTTTAAACAAAGATTATATCAGGGCTTCACTAATAGGAATATCCAATCTTTTATCAAGAATAATGACTGATGAAAGCATGCACTGAATCTCTGTGTGTGTGTTGCAGAGCTCCACAATAGAGATGCTTCATAAAACAGCAGCACTACCTGCTTCTTAACAAGAGAGGGTAGCTAGTTTACTCCCAGCAAAGTGTCATCCATCCCAGTTCCCATTCACTCACCAGCTGATGTAAACAGTCCTACAAAAGGGCTAACGGATTTAGCAATTTGCAAATAAAAAGCTAGGACTCTGCAATCATCAAGTACGTGCCATTTATACTTTTCCTTACCCAAACATAGTTTCAGAAAGAATGCTGACATTGTTGACAATTGACAACGCTGAAGAATATTGAACATTTGGTTTAAATAGAAGTGCAATGGGAGAAATCTTGATCATCTACTCACACTCTGAAAACAAAAAACTACACAAATTGTATTGGGAACAGAGAGATGAATTGCTATTTGTGAATAAGTCTCGTCACGAGTCTGTTCATGATGATTTGGTTGCATTTTTAAAAGTAAAGTTTGCTATGCATTGTTATCAAAGTTTTTTGCCATGAAAGATGCTTTGTTGTGAAAGTTTTGGCTGATGCGGTTAGAGAAAATTGCATATTTCTGTGTATCTTCTTGAAGAAGAGTCTTTCATGATTATGATGATATTCAAACACCTAGAAAATCAACAAAGCCACAAACTTTTGTTTGCTTGGCCCGTACACTGATTTTAGCTGAGCTTATGCACAGTGCTTGTACAGTTAGGCACTCTGAAACAAGTAGACCTTGACTGCAATCAGATTTAAGCAAGTCCTTATGGCAGTACAGATTTTTTTGAAGAGGAAAAAGAAAACGGAATATGAATTCAAACCTTTATTGCACAAATAGTCTTCAGTTTTGTAGAAGCTCACATTGCTCCTTTGAATGCTACTAATTGCTCAGAGATAAAATGGACTTTTCACTGTTCATATAGGCTGAGAAACATGAAGAATGAGATAAACCAATACATAGTGTTTTCCATCTGTAATGAAAACTATTCCCACTTAAGTCAATCCTTCTGGTAGTTGGAGACTCTTATACTTTGCTGCCTTAGTTATGCCAGGTCAAAAGTTCATGGCTCTTTTAAATAAAGTAGGCTGAGGTTCCCTAATGTATGTGAGTAAGAGGACAAAGTGGCAATTGGAGCTACTAAGTGCAGAATTAGGAAACTAGATATCATTACGGATTTCCTGAAGCAACCTCTGGCAGAAAGTCCACTGGAATTTCCTGAAGAACCTGGCAGAAAGCTACATACACACTTGAGAAAGCATCTGTCTAGAACCAGGAAGTAAAACAGAATCTGATAACAGAGTAGATCTTACCTGAAGACCTTTCTGAGATGAAGAACCAAGACCAAACAATGCTGAAACTAAGGAAACAATACAAAACGTAATAATGCTTTCCTAATACTGCACAAATTGAACTGGAGGCCTGGAGAAGGCAAGAGATAGGAGTACAGCAACAGAGTTTACATGCAGATTTACTTAAGTCTGAGGCTAGAGACAACTGAGAGCCAAGGGGTAAGCAGGGGGTGAGTACGTTAGCTCCTCCCTTCTGAAAATGAAGGTCTGTAATAGAAAGAACGCAGTGGCTAAGAAGTCGTGCAGATCTGGAAAGGAACATACATACTTATCAGACCATGGTACTGAGGAAGACACAAGACAAGAGTCTTGCTGGGAGGGACTGGTTGTTCTAGAGAAGATTTAACAGTGAAAAAGGACACTACAACTTGATTCTGTGCACAGCAAGACCCACTGCTAGGATTTTAAGGACAATTTTGTGTTACCCAAGCTTCAACTTGAGAGGGAAAAACAGAAATAGACTTACTGTCCTAATCATGACAGGCAGTGTCAGGAGAAGGATCCTGTGTTTCCATCGTAAGCAATCACAACAAAACCTTGCCTAACATTTATCGGTGCAGAGGTACATGCATTATGCGATCATGACAATCACAACAGTCACTTAACATTTCTTCATCTCTAGTTAGTCATGAAATACATAAGAAGCAATTAAAATTTCAGAGTTTTATGTCAAATACTTCTTTTAATATAATGATAGAAACGAAAAGGTCAGTCAACATCAGAGTGGGAAATGTGAGCACTTGGTAGAGAGACATTATATCTAGCACTCTGTATATTTGTAAATTTATGTACCATATTCAAGAACCCAGAGTAATAAAGTATGAAATTGCCACATAAATCACAAATGCTTGAGCAAACCTGAGCCATTAATCATAACTATTCCCTTTTTTCCTAATAATGAAAATGTTTCTCTCTGTTTGTATTGACAATGATTAGTTTCTACCTAGGATGCTTGATTCCTTCTGTAATACAGAGCGGCATTGCTGCAGTTTGAGCTGAAGACTATTTATTCTTTTGAATAACAAAAGAGGAGGTGGGGGCAATTTCTCAGAAAAGCAGCAGCCATGTTAGAAATCCCCAGTGAGCTTTCTTCTTCACCCTGTTTCCTACACAAACAAATTTATATTTGTCATAATTAATTTGTTTTAATGGGTACTGTGAGAACCTATTAAAACTAAAACTTTTATATTTGCTTTCAACTCATCATGGAATACCATAATATTGAAAAGGAGACATTATTATCATCTTACTCGTGTAAGAAACTTTTAAGCTACAGTCACTAAGCAAGCTACCTAATGCATGAAAATACTCAGCTCTGAACTGTGGTATGATGTAAAATAGATTTGTAGTGGAGATGCATTGTTTTCAAGTAAACTTGAATCTGAAAAAGGAAGCTGAATAGCTATAAAAAAGCCTTAGCTGCTGGGCCCAGACAGTGACAAGGAGGCAGACTTCAGCTCACCCAGCACTGTAGGTACATCTGGAGGAACAGGAAGAATGTTAATGCAATGTAATAGGAATTAAGGCAGAAGAAAAAGCTCAAGAGAAGAAAGAGTTTGCTGCAGGTTTTGTTGTGGAAATAGCACAATTTCTGAAGTCCTGTAGGAAATATACATGCAGTTCTTAGTTCTAGCATGAAACATTTTTCCATTTTATGACATCTTTTCATTTCTCTCTCTCAAATATGCTATTCGTAATCAATATTACCATCATCTTCAAATTCCTCTTGACCTGCCATCCCCAAATGTACAATATTTCACTTCCTACATTCCTGTCCTTGCCTGCATACTTGTCTCAGTCTATTTCCACATCTCCGATTTGTTTGTCCTTTACCTTTCTTCGTTTAGTACTGCTTTGCAAGTACTTTGCTTTATACACATCTATTACGTAGAATAAAGAACGCACTTCTGTGCTGGAAGACATGTTCAGGTTAATAGATCTCATTATTCTTAGAAGTTGGCAGAGCTAAACAATCTGAAAAGGTCTGCAAGGACAGCAAAACAACTTACAGCCAAAAATAGTAGAAAATCTGACAAACATAGTAAGAGTAGAGATATACAAACCCTTTAAAAAGGTGGTGCTATTAAGAACCGGGTGCATGTCTTAAAGGGAATAGCTGTCTAATTCTTAGAATGAAAAAAATAGAGAAAAATTTTCTAGCAAACCAGTGAAGGAGAACACCAAATTATTAGTAAGAAATATACAGTGCAGATATGAAACTTAAAAATGGGCATATGTAATTTATTACTTTTTCAGAGAAAATATCTTGAATAGTTTCTAGAATTTCTCCAAAATTCATTGTATGTTTTTGTATATTAATGGGGTCTAATGGACATCTCAAAGAGCTTCTGCTGAATTGTCTTAAATCTTTAAAACATATGAATACAAAGTTTCATTATACCCAAGAAAAATATGGCAATCATATCTGTAATCTAAAAAAGGTTTAGCTATAAACTAGAATAACACGGTTAATACAGAGTAGAGACCTGGATGGATCTATTTTTAACCTGTACAGAATGCTAAAAAGAAAGAATTAACACAAATTTTACTATACAGAAATGAGCACACACAGCATAAAAAACATGAACACACACACAAAAAAAAAAAAAATCAAAGAGGCCACAGGGCATAAAGTTTGAGCAATGCCAAAACAAAACTTTGAGAACAGGTAGAAATGGAAGGAAATCAGTCTTAAAGGAATGCGATAAGACATTTCAGCATTTCTGGGAAATGTTGTATGGTGATGGAAGTCATCTGTTTGCATACAGGAAAAGGCAGAGCAAACCTCTCAAACACAATATCTGCAGACATGCATTGCCTGTCTCTGCATTACATTCCAGCCAAGCTAAGCTCAGTCGTAACAGCCACAAAGCTGTTGGCCACTCTCTTGTAGCTGCCAATTAATCCAGGTTCTAGCTGAGTTGTTGATGTGGGAAACAAGATGGAGTGCCATTAAATTCGTTTTATATGTGGTCATTAATGTCCAAAAAATGAGTGAATATATGAGTGGCTACACATTCATCCATCTGACTGCTTTTACAACTTTTTTTCATTTCAGCAGTGAACTATATAAATCTCTCATTTTTAATCACCTGTTGCTATTTAACAGCAGATGAGGGTTGTATATTTTGTGAGTTTGTGCTTGGAACTTTGTGTTGGCATATGAAACTGGTACAGACAATTTATCTAATTAGTGACAACTGCAAGCTTTAGAAAAGCTCAGTTTTACAGTGGTGTGGTCACTGGATAGATCATGCAGGAGGTAAATTCTGAAAGCTTACTTTTTCGATTACATTGGCCTTATTATACTTAAGGCAAGCAAAATGTATACCACAATGTATGTGAGCATCCTGAACATACGGAAAAGATTGGTTACACATAACCTAGTCTGCTCACTGCTAATGCAATGCACAAGAATAGGCAGTTTTTTTGAAAGCTGCTATTCCGTGACTAATGGAAAATGCTGACAAGGCTCAGGCATAAATTGCCTCAGACATTTTTAAAGTAACATGTGGAAGCCATCTTGGAACAACTGTTGCCATGCTAATCTCTGTTACAAAATACTGAAAAGGAAGAGATTGGGAAACAGTTTCCCTGAAGCCACTGTCACATCAATATAGATTACTACTTTTGCCTCACATGTCAATCAAGAGCCAGGCATAAGGTACATGCAATTAACCCGTCTAGATATTTTTATCATACACAGTTTTAATGTATGGTTAGATATCGAATGTCCAGTGACAACCACATATGTAAACACATATATATGCCTTCTATAACTATGAGGCATTGAGGCAACTATGTTCTAAACAAACAGTAGTTAGATTGTCTTCCTCATAAGAAGAGCATAGAGACATCAGGATGAAAAATTAAATTTGTCTAGACTGCCCAGAAGAGTGGAAATACAGTTTAGCTACTTTTCTAAAATGCTTGCATTTGCATTTTTATAACTTGGTTTGCATAAATGAGATATAAGGTTACAGAATAACACAGAGAAACCCAAGGATATCCACCAATAAATGAATCAACAAACTAGGGCATTGGGATATCTGAAGTAGTACCCCAGATTCCTCATATCTCCTCCTCATCTAAAGGGTAATACACAGGGTCCCGGTTTCATGTATATTTATTCCCACCCTGGCATCAGGAAAGGTAGAGCTGTCTTCCTGTGGCCACTGCACATAACAAAGAATCTCTGGCATGGATCTCCCATGTAAATATTGGGGTCATGTACTTAAATACAGAGGGGAGAGGTTCGCCACCTCCCACTCAGGGAGTTTAAATTTGTGTTCTATTTAGTTTAGAGGTTTTTATAAAAACTTTTAGTTGTGTTCAATTTCTTTGAATGAAAGACTACAGCACTGTCAGCTTGATGTCATCCTTCCTATACTACCACCAACTCTGCAACATTTTCATCGTTGTATCTCTTTTCCCTCTTTGTATGCAATCCTATCACCAAATTGCATTTTAATTTGTTTTGTATCCATTTAGCACCAGGAAAAGCTTTATAATCCCTATAAAACTTTTTTGAAAGACTCCAGAAGCACTTTAGGACTTTAAAAGTCCTTCCAGTGGTTAATCATAAAATAATTTATGAGTATAAAATAAAACGATTTCTAGAGTAGCCTCTATAGTCCATCGCATGAAGATTTATTTCATTAGTCCTCAATCTTCTTTTGAAGAGCATGATATCTAGCTTTCATGTATTTAAGAGAAGATAAAGACATGTCTGCAGTTTGCTCTGTGGGCCAGAAGCCTTCTGTTGCTACATTTTAAAGTAGCAGGGAACCAGATAAAGAGATTGCAACAAGGTCATGTCATAAATCATATCTAACACCAGTAACAATTTGTTAAAGGATTCATTTGGGAGTGAAGTGATCCATTATCTTTATTAAGATATTTACCTGCATGTTGATGTCCTAGATATTTGATATTGAAGAGATAAAATAGGTAGCACTTATTTTCAGTGCTCATGACAAAAAAGGTCATTTAGAGAATTCTCTTTAAAAAAGCACAATGCTGGACATCTGTCAGAACAGAAAGTCCCAACATTGATGAAGGTACTTGAAAGAGCACATCCTACCCTGCAACCTTCACCTTTTTTCTCCCTCACTCCTGCAGGAACAAAAAAAAAGGGCTTTCTTCTCACAACCATAGTCTCTCTTACACAGTGAATTACATGGACAAGTGACATTTGTTTCTGAGTCATGCGACTGTGAAGCAACTAACTAGAGGGTATTCTTATTTTAGGGTCTACGAGCACAGAATAAGAGGAAGTCAGGCTAACTAAATCCCACCTTTCGCTGCCAGCGTGAACATCAACCAGTGATGGGCACCATCACTGAAAGAACAAATAAATGTAAACAGATTCAGGGGTCTATACAAATTGGGGTGACATAAAATTTGTCAGAGGCTATTTGTATAAAACAACAATGTCAGGGATCAATGAAAATTAATGCTCTCAGAGTTCTTTCTTCACTTGTCACATCTACTTTTCAACCTTTTCTGTAAGATGCTCCAAATAGCTGAAGAGGAACAGAAGCCATTCTGGGACATGATACAGGTAGCTGCAGCAGAGTATCAAATAATTACCCATCTTGGACCTGTTAGAAATCTCGTAACTTTGTAAAGAAATAGATGGACCTTCAGAGCAGTCTTTAGATAAATACCAGAAAAGTGAAACAGAAGGACACAGAGTTCTTAACACAGATGATGTAACTGCCATCTCAGATATTACATGGAACAAAACATGCAGATATAATGTCGATACAACAATGTACAGTGGGCTCAGGAAAAGCAAGCAGGGGAAGAAGGGAGGAGATGTCACACTACATCAAACTGCATCTACATAGTTCAGAAAAAAATAAGAAGCAGACTTTTAAATATCTTCTTAGGGCAATCAAAAGAGGAAGAAATCAATCATGCTACATACGCGACTCGAACAAATGGGTTCTGCAGAGAGGAGAGAGATACTTCATATCCCATCTCTTTCAATCTGCATGAAAAACATCTCTTGAAGCTTAAATTTCTATTATGCCCATGATCACACTGAATTAAAGGCATAAGTAAAAGTGAAGAACGAATTGCCTTTGCATTTGTGACTTCATCAAGATTTAGTTTGACACTAAAGTTAAAGTTATTTGAGTTTAAATAAATGGAAACATTGTATTAAGCTCTGGAGTGTGCTCATAGAATATAGCATCTTATCAAAAGTCACGCTAGAGGGAGATGACTATTTGGAGATATCTTTTCACACACAAGAAAGCTTCTCCACGAATTAGCAAAGCTAAATGTTATCAGACCCCACGAAACAACTGAGGACTGTCCAACCTCCTCAGAGTTTGCTTTTTCACCAGTTTCTGTGCCAGTTGTGGTGGTGACAATTCTAAAACTTTATTTTTCATTTATTCTGAATGCTAAGAAAGCATTTAATGTGCAATAATAATAAGCTTCCCATGTGACAGAAAATTAAGCTGTCTGGTTAAACTTCTAGTTAACAACCTGGTTTATTTAAAGCTATCGTTTACCTCTTCTAAAAACACAGCCATTGTGCTTCCTGAAGTCTTTATTCCCTCTGTCTTATTATCTGCTAGTCTGAATATATGTCGCAGCTGCACTTCTCCAAGGGATTGTAAACTACAAGGTGAAATTTTCCTAAGCTGCCATACAGACAGTCTGTCAGAGTGCAGAGCAAGACAAGTGTAAAATTCAATTAATATCAACTATTGCAAGTGAGCTTTCAAAACAGATAGAAATTGCTTTGCTGCAAAACTGTTAAAATATTGCACACCAACACCCATGAAGCATTGAACTCCGACCTTAAGATGTTTTAAAACTCTGATTCTGAGAAGGCAAACAGAATACCCTCGCTTTTACTAAATTTCAGCATTTACAGCAGTTATATTTTTGGGGGGGGAGGGATGGGACAAGGGAGTAGAAGGGAGTAGCTGAAGAAAACGATAGATAATTAAACCACTGCATGAATGCTCTTTGAAAAAACATACTGCAATAATTAAACATCCCAAGCCAAAACCTAGATCTGTCTCCTGTATGTCAACAGAAAAGTTCAAACATAAATACATATATATATATATATTTATACCCTCATTTGTGGAGGCAGAGCTACCTAAACAAAAGTACTCTGAAGGCAAAAAAAAAATATTACAGTTATCATGCATATTATATTTGCAAATGCCACAATTTTCAAGTGTTTACTGCCAGAATCTTTTGAGGAGCACCCTCTGGTACAATTCTTCAATTATGCAAAAATGTAACAGTTACTACAATCATTCATTAAGAAACAGACATATTTCATAAGTGATAGTTAATGAGAGGGATGTAAATCTGAATTTAGGATTAGTGCTTTTTCCCTAATGCAAACAATCCTGATTTAAATAATGACACTGCTTCAGAACAATGATTTAATCTGTTGGCTTAACAGAAATTTAGGTAAAAGTAATGAACTATACTGTTAATGACATAGCAGGCTAAATAGTCCAGGCCAAAACCAGAGACATATACTGAGGATACAATTACAGCTGATTTCGCAATGTTTTCAAGTAGATAGAATCATAGAATCATTAAGTTTAGAAAGTACCTCTAAGATCATCAAGTCCAACCGTCAACCCAACACCACTATGCCTACTAAACCATGTCCCAGAGTGCCACATCTACACGTTTTTTCAGCACCTCCAGGGATGGTGACTCCACCACTTCCGTGGGCAGCCTGTTCCAATGCCTGACCACTCTTTCAGTAAAGAAATTCTTTCTAATATCCAATCTAAATGTCCCCCGGCACAACTTGAGGCCATTTCCTCTCATCCTATCGCTAGTTACTTGGGAGAAGAGACCAACATCTGCCTCACTACGCCCTCCTTTCAGGTAGCTGTAGAGAGCGATTATGTCTCCCCTCAGTCTCCTCTTCTACAGACTAAACAATCCCAGTTCCCTCAGCCGCTCCTCGTAAGACTTGTTCTCTAGACCCCTCACCAGCCTCGTTGCCCTTCTCTGGACATGCTCCAGCACCTCGATGTCCTTCTTGTAGTGAGGGGCACAAAACTGAACACAGTACTCGAGGTGCAGCCTCACCAGTGCCGAGTACAGGGGCAAGATCACCTCCCTACTCCTGCTGGCCACACTATTCCTGATACAAGCCAGGATGCCATTGGCCTTCTTGGCCACCTGAGCACACTGCTGGCTCATGTTCAGCTGGCTGTCCACCAACACCCCAAGATCCTTTTCTGTCAGGCAGCTTTCCAGCCACTCTTCCCCAAACCTGTAGCATTGCATGGGGTTGTTGTGACCCAAGGGCAGGACCTGGCACTTGGCCTTGTTGAAACTCATACAGTTGGCCTCGGTCCATCGGTTCAGCCTGTCCAGATCCCTCTGCAGAGCCTTCCTACCCTCCAGCAGATCGACACTCCCGCCCAACTTGGTGTCATCTGCAAATTTACTGAGGGAGCACTCAATACCCTTGTCCAGATCATTGATAAAGATATTAAACAAGATGGGCCCCAAAACTGAGCGCTGGGGGACACCACTCATGACTGGCTGCCAGATGGATTTAACTCCATTCACCACCACTCTCTGGGCTCAGCCATTCAGCCAGTTCTTTACCAGTGAAGAGTACACCCACCCAAACCATGGGCTGCTAGTTTCTCCAGGAGGAAGCTGTGGGGAACAGTGTCAAAGACCTTACTAAAGGGCAGGCAGATAACATCCACAGCCTTATATCACGGATATAAGAGACTGCCTAATCCCAAAGTGAGTATAATAATAGGGCAGAAATGCAATACACAGAGATCTTGGAGCTTGTCCTCCAAGCTATATCACAGCAAACTCTTCTCCAACACAGCAGAGAGGAACAAAATTAGATAGCACCATTTCCCCACTCCAGACTGTAGTAATTGTGAACCTATCCCTACATGCTGCAGAGTTTCAGAAACTACCCTTTCACAGTCTAAAGAATAACAGAGACTATTGCTTTTCTATAAGCTATTTTGTTTGCAAGTAAGAATTACTAAAGTATAGAATTTTTGTATAAAGTAGGGGATGAGGAATTAGAAACAGAGAAAAGATTTAATAATTGAACATGGAAGAACTAGCAAACAGTGTGGTTTGGCTATGGAAAAATAAATGCAGTTTCAGGATGTGTCAAGTGAGCTATGTCCAATGACAGGACAATATTAGTACGGCTGTACAATATACTGATGAGATGTTATCTGGGCTAGTTAACATAATTTGGTTACCATGTTCAAGAACATGAATTTGTTGAATAGAGGAAAAAAAATAAATCAGCCACGTGAAAGGAGACACTGACTATGTCAATATTAAGAAATTAAACCTGCCCATAAATATTTTGCAGCACTGGGACTAACTGTAAAACAACACCACATATCTGTACTTTAAAACTCTCTTGTCATCCAAATATAGTGCTGCATCTGGCAGCCTAATGGCAGTAATCCCTGGCCCATGTTAATGCAGAAACTGTGTGGTCCAGAGCCACGACGACGACAGGGACCAATTTAGCAACCCAGATTTTGAGTGCCAGCAACCAGGAACACCCCTTATCTGACTAAAGGTAGCCTTTCAAATCATTATTTCTTTGTTTCATTCATCATTCTTCTAGCCCAGTTTCCTGGCTGTTCCGAAATTATGTTTCTGGACCATGGTACAATTATTCCTGAGACTGTGCTCTGGTGCAGAGATTTCAGAGCTTGCTGAAAAAGCTACCTGTGGTAACTAAAGCAGTTCAGTGAAACAATCATTGCCACAGAGGCTCTTGTTCTTTGCCAAGAAGACAGACATATTAACGTATGCGGAATGCCATGTAGTCATAACCAGCTGCTCCTAATACTAGTTCATTAAGGTATTTTGATGACAAATACCCTAAGAAAGCTTGTCTTGTTTCCTTGAAGAATAAGGGTTGAGAATACAGTTGATGGCCTTCCTGAAGTATTTACACAAAGCAAACACTGGGGGACGAGGAGATCCAATAAAGATAATGGGCCACATTGGCAAGCACAATTTGGGTATATAAACTGTAGGAATAAATACAAGGTAGAAAGTAAAAGGAGTTTTCTAGACAGAAAATGAATGGGGAATTCAACAGCTCTTCAATCGCATTATGTAAGTTAAAACTAGTTCTAAGTTGAGACCCTACCAATATATGAAAGGGAGTTTATGACACTGTCACCTGCAACAATTTTATGACCAAAAAGGTCCTTCTAGTCTTACGCTCCTGTGTAAGACCGGGCATCCTGATGAGTGGATGAGGCCCTCTATAGACAGATAGGAGCAGCCTCACCTTCACAAGCCCTGGTCCTCCTGGGGGACTGCAACCACGTGGAGGGACAACACAGCAGGGCACAAGCAATCCAGGAGGTTCCTGGAATGCACTGATGGTAACTTCCTCCTCCAATTGATAGAGGAGCCATCGAGGAGAGGTGCTATGCTGGACCCCGTTCTTGCCAGCAAGGAGGGGCTGGTGGGAAATGTGAAGCTCAAGGGCAGCCTTAGCTGCAGTGACCATGAAATGGTGGAGTTCAAGATCCTTAGGGCAGCAAGCAGGGCACACAGCAAGCTCACTGCCCTGGACTTCAAAAGAGCAGATTTTGGCCTCTTCAGGGATCTGCTCAGTAGAGTACCACAGGATAGAGCCCTGGACGGGAGAGGGGCCCAAGAAATCTGATTAATATTCAAGGATCACCTCATCCATGCTCAGGAGCAACACATTCCAACAAATAGAAAGTCAGACAAAAACTCCAGGAAGCCTGTATGGATGAATAAGGAGTGCCTGGACAAACTTAAGCACAAAAAGGAAGCCTACAGAGCATGGAAGCATGGACAGGTAGCCTGGGAGGAATACAGAGGAATTGTCCAAGCAGCCAGGGATCAGGTTAGGAAAGCTAAAGTCCTGATAGAATTAAATCTGGCCATGGACATCAAGGGAAACACAAAAAGCTTCTACAGGTACATTGGTGATAAAAGGAAGATGGGAAAATGTTGGCCCTCTCTGGAAGGAAACGGGAGACCTGCTTACCCAGGATATGGAGAAGGCTGAAGTACTCAATGACTTTTTGCCTCAGTCTTCACTGGCAAGTGGTCCAGCCACACCATCCAAGTCACAGAAGGCACAAGCAGGGTCTGGGAGAATGAAGAACCACCCACTGTAGGAATAGATGAGGTACAACACCATTTAAGGAACCTGAAGGTGCACAGGTCCATGGGAGCTGATGAGATGCTGTCAGAAACTGAAAGAGTTAATATGTGTTAATGCCTCAAACATTGTGCTAAAATAGCTGCATCAGCCCCGGGGCAGTCCTTCAGATGGCTGTCCTGAGCAGGCAGGATGGCGCCCACCTGCAGTTGGGGGTCTGCACAGTAACAGCAGACTGCAAAGAAGGAGCAAGGTAACACAAGACGGGGAGGGCGGATCAGAGGATGCGCAGTTTCCCTTTTCTGATGTGCCTTACCCAAATATGGCCACAGGTCATATAAAGTTCATTTGAGGAAGGGGCTTGAGACCCCTAAGAGACCCATCGCGTCGTCTTCCCCCCCACTGGCGCCTGCGCAGAGGATCATGAACTTTCTAGAAGAATTGCCATATAAGTCGCCAAGAGGTGTGACTAAGGGCGGAGACTGGGTGAAAAGACACATGTGCAACGAGCCGGCATGTGCCCGCCACCAGAGGATGTCCTGCCTGGTGTCATCATGGGATACTAGGGTGCTGACACCTCTTTTTGTTGCCCCTTTTTCTTTTCTTCTCTTTACTTTCCCTCTTGTACATATTTTTGACAAGAACCCACGTTGAAAATGCTTTCCATGTTTTTCAAGCTACCTCTGCTATAAATAACATGCTTAAATTGTTTGGTATATTTCACCTTAATTTAGCCTGAGGGGATTTACAGAACCTGACTCGCTTCAGCCCCCCCCACCCCCATAGGCGGGACACAACAGATGCACCCGCAGGTCCTGAGGGAACTGGCAGATGAAGTTGCCAAGCCACTATCCATCATATTTGAGAAGTTGTGGCAGTCCGGTGAAGTTCCTAGTGGCTGGAAAAGTGGAAACACAACCCCCATTTTAAAAAGGCTAAAAAGGAAGATCCAAGGAAATACAGGCCAGTCAGTCTCATCTTTGTGCCCAGCAAGATCATGGAGCAGATCCTCTTGGAAACTATGCTAAGGCACATGGAAAATAAGGATGTGACTGGTGACAGCCAACATGGCTTCACTAAGGGGAAATCATGCCTGACAAATTTGGTGGCCTTCTACAACAGGGTTACAGCGTTGGTGGACAAGGGTAGACCAACTGATGTCATCTACCTGGACTTCAGCAAAGCATTTGACACTGTCTCGCAAGACATTCTTGTCTCTAAATTGGAGAGACATGGATCTGATGGATGGACCACTCAGTGGATAAGGAATTGGCTGGATGGTTGCACTCAAAGAGTTACAGTCAATGGCTCAATGTCCAAGTGGAGACCTGTGACAAGCAGTGCTCCTCAGGGGTCCGTATTTGGAATGGCACTGTTTAACATCTTTGTTAGCGACATGGATAGTGAGATTGAGTGCACCCTCAGCAAGTCTCCTGACAACACCAAGCTGTGTGGTGCAGTTGACACACTGGAGGGAAGGGATGCCTTCCAGAGGGACCTAGACAGGCTTGAGAGGTGGGCGTGTGCGAACCTCATGAAGTTCAAGAAGGCCAAGTGCAGGGTCTGACTGGATGTTGGATTGTCAATGGATTCAAAGCAGCCCTGAGGAGAAGTACTCAGGGGTGTTGGCTAATGAGAAGCTCAGCATGACCCAGCAACGTGCGCGCACAGCCCAGAAGGCCAACCATATCCTGGGCTGCATCAAGAGAAGCGTGGCCAGCAGGTCGAGGGAAGGGATTCTACCCTGCTGCTCTGCTCTGGTGAGACCTCACCTGGAGTCCTGCATCCAGCTCTGAAGCCCTCAGCACAGGAAAGACATGGACCTGTTGGAGCAGGGCTAGAAGAGGCCACAAAAATGATCAGAGGGCTGGAACACCTCTCCTACAAAGACAGGCTGAGAGAGTTGGGGCTGTTCAGCCTGGAGAAGAAAAGGCTCTGGGGTGACCTTATTGCAGCCTTCCACTACCTGAAGGGGGCCTACAAGAAAGCTGAAGAGAGACTTTTTGCAAGAGCATATAGTGATAGGACAAGGGGTAATGGCTGTAGACTGAAGGAGGGTAGATATAGATTACCTATAAGAAAGAAATTCTTTACTACAAGGGTGGTGAGGCACTGGCACACATTGCCCAGAGATGCTGTGGCTGCCCCCTCCCTGGAAGTGTTCAAGGCCAGGCTGGATGGGGCTCTGAGCAACCTGATCTAGTGGAAGGTGTCCCTGCCCATGGAAGGGGGCTTGGAACCAGGTGATCTATAAGGTCCCTTCCAGCCCAAACCATTCTGTGTTTCTATGGTACTTTTAACGAGCATAAAGCAGTAACCAGCAGTGTAAGAGATTCTGCCTTGCTTTTTCTTGGACCTTCTCTTCTAAATGCTTCTCTGTTTCTTAATAACTGCTGTCACTTTGTTGGCATCTTTTCCTACCACAAGGGACCACATTTATTCTCACAGAAATTCGAACTTATGCATAGGTTTAAAAAATTTCTCAAGAACAATCCTAAGAAATCTGTAGTGATACAGCTGCAGGAGCTACAAGTGGTACAGCCTCACTCACAACTAATTTACCAAATAATTTATTATTAAACACCAGATTCATAATGAGTAGTATCTCCAAAATAAGACCTTCTGCCACAGAATACTTGCCCCTGAACGTGACTTGATTTGGAAGAGCATGCCTTCCCATTCAAATTGAAATTTGGTTTCTCTCTGAACTGCACATATGAAAAATTCCTGATCCCTCACTTTTTATCAGTGTAAAATCAGAATAAAAAAGGAAAGATAGAAGATAGAAAATAAGAGGTATTTTAGATATTGGTCAGAACAGAAATGATACATACACAATGAGACGATGGGTAAGTACTAATAATTATTCAATTAAAAACTGTGCAAAATTTTTTTCTTCAGAATCTATTTCACAAAAGAAATATAAGCAGAAGCCTTCAAACCAATTAGAAGTGGTAACAGTATTACAAAACCAGTAATCCAATGGTAATGAAAGAAATATGTCAAGCCTTAGTGAGACTCCTAGCAGGTAGCACTGAGTTTAGGACCTCCAGATTTACAGTGAATTGGTACTGGTTGAGTTACACCACCAAACTTCAGAGCTAAAAGATCACAACACAGCCATATATCCCTACATAGAGAATCCAGCAGGAGTATTCAGTTACATTTATTAAAGAGGACTGCCATATAAAACATGAAAACTTTTCTGCACTCACTTCAAAGGCAGGTTTCTAGAAGTAACTGTAAGTACTCCACTGTGAAGAGCAGGTATGCTTATAATTTGTCTTAATACTGCAAAACATAGTTTCATGATCTTATATGTGCTCAATGGCATGGAATGTCTCTTCTTCATTGCAACTCCAAAAACCAAAGATTTCATTGTTTTGCAATGTATGAAGTGAAATGAATTAACTCAAATTCATTTTTATGAACTTCATGTCAAGTCTAAAAGTGGAGAAATTAATTCAAGAGATTACATATTCTAATATCTGATTAGAAGTGTATGAAATAGCCTAGACTACCTAAAAAACCTTTAGACAGAGTTCTAAGAGTCCTAAGCTGGTAACCCTGTGGCTGCATTTTGTAACCATGTCTGTTAATGGGGCTGGGAGGAGAGCCAAAGCTCCTCCTGTCTCCTTGGTAGAAGTCCACCTGGATAAGCATGATTATTTCATTATTCTTTAATCATCTAACAAATACCCAGGAGACATCTTGATTAATAATTACTCTTTCAAGAGCTTGTTGATAGTATTTTCAGAAAATTAATATACAAGCACAAATATTCATATCAGTTTAAAAACCATTTAGCTACAGATGTGGTCTTTGCTTCTCAAAAATCTGTTTATGTCATTCCTGATTTACTGGCCTTTGCTCTTGCTATTTAATAAGGGAGTAGGCAGCTTAACTGAATTCAGTGTCTGTTATACCATACATTTATATGAAGTAACCTAAAAAAAAAGACAGTGTTTTGCTTAGGATGAATCCTCAACGTATTTGCTACAAAGAATGTATTTAAAACAAGGTTGTATAGAAGGGGTATGGGTAAGTGTGTATATATTTAGTCAGCTTACCACCAAGCATTTGTGCAGACTTGACCTTATCTGTTTCAAACAGATGCAGTACATCATTATATTTTTCTATAATTCAGCCCATGAAGACTTATTTTGAGTTATTTCAGGAATTTCCAAAATACCTCTGCTTATTTCCTGTGTTCTTCAGAACTCAGCAGGATATCAACAGATAGAGCTATTGTCAGGAAGTACCCTGAATTGCCAAGTGGCTGGAAAAACAAGAGTCCCTATTTTGCATAGTTCCTGCTGAACCAACTGACAGTGTGCAACAATTTGGCTCACCTTGCCATTATTAGACATAATCAGTTCCCTGAGTCCCCTGCTTGGCAGGTGGTAAAGAAATAAAATTTCCCCACTTCCTGGAGGGAGACAGTTTGCGATGCGAAGAACAAAACAAACTTTTCTGCAATGTGGTCTTTTTATTCAAATCTCAATCAACTTATATTTTATCCTCTGAAAAAAAAAAAAAAAAAAAAAAAAAAAAAC
>Ga0065711_1034806_pt1 | contig 23207 bp, 14 predicted proteins | sample Hoacrofraction12_FD_59098 | JGI IMG/M metagenome (GOLD analysis project Ga0065711, IMG submission 59098) | Hoatzin crop microbial communities from Cojedes, Venezuela - Epithelial fraction 12 v2 (version 2) | ecosystem: Host-associated > Birds > Digestive system > Esophagus > Crop | place...
CCGTCCTTTCCCCCATGTGTCTGTGTCCGCCTGCCTGCTGGCACAGGTGGGATTTAATCTTCTTTCCAGTCCCCGCGCATCGACATTGAAACCAAAGCTCCTTCTCCGCTCGGGTGTATGCTCTAAGGTCGCCTTCCCTCAGGAAACGCCTCTCCAGGGTCGTGAGGCGAGGGCGCGGCGCCGGTTCGGCCTCCGCTCGGTGCGCGGGAGCCTGCGCCGTCCCCCCCGTGCCTCCTCCCGGGCCGCCGGGGCTTCGCCTGAGCCGCTTTTGTCTCGCGAAGAGAGCTGGTTTGGGCTTCTTTCTGTAAAGGTCCTCGAAACGTGCCGTTGAACCCGGTGGTGAGAGCCCTCCCTGCCGGGGAGGGTGGCTGCCGGCGCTGGGGAGGGGGAGAGACTCTCTTCCCTGCCGACTCGAAGCGGAGGGAGAGCTGGGACAGGTCTGAACACAGCGGGAGCACATTCCGCATCCCAGTCGTACGGGCACAATGAGATGAGAAGCGCGGCTGTGTGGCTTGATTCCTCTGGCAGCTTCTCTGGAGTAACTTGTGGGAGGGGGGAGTCTTGCTTGTGGTGCAGATTAATTTGCTCCATCTACCTGTTACATCGGTTCTTGCTTACAGTGTGTGTTTAGTTGACTTGTTTTGCAGTGAGCATATATTTCAAAAAGAGCCTCTTCAGCAAAAAGAATCTTGTCAGTAGTTGATGTCCCGTCTTTCAAAAGAACTGCCACTAGCAATGGATTATTAACGTGTCTTAAGTGAACAAAACACAGGTTAGGTGTTTAAACACCCTTTTCAAGATTTTCCTGTTTTGCCAGTTTCCAAAACCACTAAAGCAAGGAGCTGAATTCAAAATAATCTGCGCAGAAGGAGTTACTGTTTTGTTCCTGAGGTAATTTTCTTCCCTGCAAGCTTGCACTTAAATGCCTGGATTTAATTATACCTTATTAACCTGACAGTCTTAAAATCAACAATTCTGTGTCAAAGACAACTTTTTCTTAAAGAATATTTATGATAGCAAATCACTTTAGTTGTAAGGTAGAGCTGCTTAATAACTGATTAACACAAAAATGAAGGTAGTGTAAGCGTTTGGGTCAAAGACGGTTTTGCTGGAGCAAGGGATTTTTATTACAAGTCTCACAAAAATTGGTCTTTCTCTAAGCCTCAATTTAAAGCTGTATGGTTGCAAAAATGTCATATAATTTCTCAGGCAAAAGATGCAAAAAAGTTTTTGTGTTTAGTTTTTATGTCTGGTGATACAAAATTTATATATGATGACATGAAATTTGTGACCTATGTTAAGGTCTTTTAAAGATTCAACTCAGTAAGTTTCATCTTGAAGGACTTTTTTTTTTTTGCATTGAGAATTGTACACATTTAAAAATTTGAATATGGTGGATTCCTTTCTTATTTAATCTGTCTGCTTTCCATTTGTTTTTGTGTCGGAACTCTGATACACTTCTGTTTTGATTTTTAAAGAAACTCAGTCAGTATGTTAAATCTTTGTATCTCTGCGTATTTCGATATTAGATGCTGTCTGCTAGCTTAGATACAAAAATTATCTTTTGTGATAATGATGATAAAGAATGTGCTTAAGTGTCTTACAGATCTAAGTAGAGTTTGCAAGGCAGGAGGTGAGAGACTGCACTGGCTATTGCTGTTCCTAGTAGTATTGATCTATCTAGCACTTCTGGCAAAATATCAGCAGTTGCTGCCTGTTTGTGCTGCTGTCCTAAAGCATGTGTTGAAATGACTACTGAATTTTTTTCTTTGTGATTTATCGAGAGCAACAAACAAATTTTCATGGTTTCAAAACTGTGAAATCTTTCTTCAGACTTCTTGGGTTTGGAAATACTCAGGTCCTTTAGCATGATGTGCCTGGTTGTTCAGGTTAAATGTGATCCTTTGATAAAAAGGATCTATAAATTGTGTAATAGAGAAGTCAGTGCTCAGCACCTTGTTTCTAAAAAGCTAGGCAAGAATTAGATCATCAACTTGTTGTGAACTAGGTCTTAGTAAAGTATGCATCTAAAAATATACAGGTAATACAAAGAACCTGTTTGCATTTCCAGTGTCACAAGTGCCGTGAAGCATTGGTTACCAGTGCGTGCTGCTCCGTTGCAGTAGACAGTACAGTTCTGAAAACCAGGCAGTCTGGCTGTGTATGATTTAGGGAACGTGTTACTCGGAGCAGTTAATAGGTAAGTTGAAACCGTGCTGACTGTGGTTTTGTATATGCATTGATTTTAACAAGCGACTGTAAGAGCTAGTTTATTAACTGAAGACAGTTAAGTTTTCTTTTCCAGAATATTGTATATATCCTGAATATATTGAATCAACAAATTACCTGGTTAATACTGATACTTTGAGGATGTCTCTTAACTGCTTTTCCCAGCAAATCTGGTTCTGGAGCGGAGTATGCAACTGCCTGCATGAAGCCGGCTTGAGTCTCCCAAGCCTTGGCGCTCGGTTGGAAGCAGAGGCGCAGCGGGAGGCAGTGCAAGAGCACAGTAGGTGGGTGGGGGCTAGTGAGAGTTGTTAGCCTGCGCCCAGCTCTGTGCAAACACAGGGATCTGTTTCCAGATCCCAATGGGAAGTCTTTTGCACTTACCATTAACACCGCTGGCTACCAGTTTTGTAATTCTGTCTTAATTAGCAGGTATCTTATAGTGTCTTTAAAGTTTAGTTAATGAGGCCTTGCTTTCAGTGATGGAGTGGAAGAGGCTTGTTAAGTGAGGAAATCAATAAGATGTCTGACAATTATAAGTGTATAATTTACTGATATGTCTGTGTGGGCAGTGGTATTGCCTTAAATCATTTTTTTCTGAACTCGGATTAACTGACCTCTGTCAGTTGCAGAATATTACTGATTTTTAGTATTAGTTGAAAATGCTTGAGTTTTACTGTTTTATGTGATCGAATACACCAATTATAAACCTCTGATCATGGCTTTTGAGATCACCAGAAGCGCCTGCAGTGCAGTCTGGGAACTGGTGCCTATTCAAACACTTGGAGAAAGAGAATCTGATCCTCCGCTCTCGGTAGCGGAAAAGGGATTAGGAGAGGCATGCTCGTGGAACACAACGTGTTTTCAAAGGAAAAGGAATCATGTAATTTCTGCATTGTTCTCAGATTAGGATGTTGCTTAGCCGAATGTTGGGGATCTTTAGCTTCTGCTGAAACAAAATCACAATTAAGCAGTATATGTCACAGGCCCTTACAGGTTACTGTTTAATCTTTGCGTGTATGATAGTGACTGAGATTAAACAAGTTTTAATTGATAGAGTGCAGAGCATAGTCACATGATTGGGGGAGAGGTTGCTTGAAATCAGTAATCTAGTCTGACAAGTGCAGTCTTTTTAGTTGACTGTTTCAATTAAAGGTCCCAGGATCTAAAAATGTATGGTGACCATTCTTAAGCCATGAACGTTTCAAAATCTGATTTTAGTACTGCTGTTACTTAGTACATGCACTTCTTTCTTTTATGTGCTGTAAGTTACCTAAAATAGTCCCTAAACTGTAATGGAGCCTGCAAAGTGGTCCTGGTAGCTGTGATCATGAAAGATTTTTAGAAATTATTTTATAGAGTAGTTAAATTAATAGAATCCAAGTGTGCCACTTTTTTTTGAAGCATGGATTGAATTTTATAGGAAAAACTGGAACTGAAGCCTGTAAAAATATACCTATTTATTTCTATTCTGCCTGTGTATTATGGTCCAGTGCTTCTGGACCAAGAAAGATGGGTGGGGGGCTGTTGTGCAGTCTGCTATGTAAACAGAGAGCAGCAGACAGTTCATATGCCGAAGACATTTCCATCTAAGTCAGGACTTGAGGTGCCAAGTGTTACCCTACCTACTTAAACTTCACTGCATGCACAGATTTCCCTATAAAGAGAGGAGATTGGAAACATTGAGAGAAGTCTAATAGGTTACTGGAACACCCTCCCGAGCATGGTAGCACTTGCTGCTGGGGTGAATGTGTTCTAGGAAGTAGACAGGACAAACGTGTGCTGGAAAGATGTAAAACATACAACCAAAATAAACAATGTAGTGGCAGCAAAGATAGTCTTAGCTCTCTGGATAGAAATAGCATTTAATTGTTTGGGGTCTATTTAAAAGACACTTTTCAGGAATTTCGGTAAAATTCGTGAAATTAATGTTAAAGCCATAATTTGTAATTTCAAGTCTCTACTTGTCTTTGCTCTATAGGTCCATGGTTATTGCACCTCAAAGATTCTGTTATTTTACAGTTTAAAGGATGGAGGGGGGTGATAGTGTGTAATTTCTAGTCCTAGAAACGCAGCATGTCATTTGTGTATTGAATTTTTTCATTCCTTACTGTCACTTATAATGCAAGACTTCTGTATCAGACGTGGTAACAACTTCTTGCCACCTAAGGTAATCCTACAGTTTTGAACTGGCTTGGAGAAGTGTAAGGGATCGATGCTTATTGCATTTCATTCCCTCTTGTACATTAAAATTCTGTAATTCTCTCCGCTTCATTTTGGTTCTGGAAAGCTAACGAGGGCGAGAGGTAATAACAGCATGGCAAGGTGGGCAAATGTGAGACTGGATACATGCATATGCATGTGTGTTTTGAAAATTTATACTTTCCTTGTCATGTATTTTTTGCTTGTTATGTCTTTAGGATTGGAGTTCTGTCTTCCTGTACAATGTGGTTGTGACTTGCTTTTGAAAGCTTTGTGAAGGTGTTTTCATATACTTTGAGAAGCAGTGGGAAATGTAATATATTGCAGTTTGTTTGGGGAAATTTACTACTATTATTTATATATTTCCTTTTAACAAAATGTATCTTTGTGCCCACTATAGCGTGGTCTTTTGTAGAACATACCTGCACACTTTTCTTACCTCATTACTAAACACGGTTCTATAAATACATGTTATTTAAAAATTTTTGTGTTCCACTTCTGCTTCCTTTCTGAAATCGTGGTTCTCTGTCATCAGCATCCAGGTTTCTGGACAAGTCATTATGACACATATGGCATGATGATTTCAAAAGGAGTGTGGGAATTTTTTTTTCTTTTTGAGAAGAATATAGAGAATGGAATTTGCAGAAATACAGGAGCTAAATTGTAGGGCTTCAGCTGGAGCTTTGTGCATATTTTAAAATACAGAATTTAAACATTTAAAGTAAAAACAATGTGCAGTCAGTTAAAACAATTTCAAGCCATGTAAGTAGATTGCTGTGCACCTTACCCTGGTGTATTTCATGATTCATCTGCTTCCTATTACCAAATGCCCCCATTCCCCATAGGAGGGTCAATGGAAAATATGTACATTTCTGAAGTATTTTACTAACCGTGGCTTTTGTCTTTTGATTTTTCCCTAGTGATGCTGCATTTCTCAGAACCATCTTATCTGGATTTAGTGTACTTCATGCTGATGCTAAAAGAGAGTAGAAGTGAAACGTGGCTAATTCTGTTTAGATTTAATCCACTTTCACTTCCTCTTCTCATCTTCATGTTGTTCTCTGTGTACCATGATACACAGCAATGCTAGGTAAAGGTGAGGCCTTTGTTCTGAAAGGTATTGCAAAGTCCCAGGACAAAAGCCTAATCCCCCCTCCAAAGCGCTTACAGTCCACATGTCAAGTGGACTTGGCTGATGAATACTGGTGGAGGAGTCCAAGGAAACTTAATGCACCTGACTAGTGTACTGTGTTTGTATCTGAACCACTGTGAAGTGGTTTCTTTTTATTCATATTCATTAGAGTAGCGGTTCTTAAACATTTTAGTTCAATTCTTAAATCTTTTTTTTTTTTTATAATTTGCACCTTCCATATGTATGTGTATATACATGTATATATTGTATACAACCATTCCCTCTCTAAACTCATGCACCCCAGCCTCTGAGCCTCACTCCTAACAACCCACCCAATCTGTCTGCCCCACTTCCGCAGAAACACATAACCTTTGCACCTGAAGCTCCAGAAATGTTGGGCCTAGCCCTGTTTAGGTTAGCTCTTCCCTCCGTTGTCTTGGGTATCACGCTTTTCCATGCTTTCTTGATGTTTACAGTCTCCTTATCTCTCTTAATTTCTGGAAACTCCTTTGCCACAGAGATGGTGGGTGCTTTGCCCTGCCTCCGTGGAGCTCCCAAGCCTTGCCCCCTCTGCAGCGGCCTTGGCCCAGCCCTGCCCATGGTGCTGGGGCTCCGATGGGCTTCACGTGAACCTGGGGTGCCTCTCATGGATGGGCTAGTGTCAAGAGTTGTTGCTTGCCCTCAGTCCTCACTGGCTCTAAATAAATGTTATATTCTTAATGAAGTTACTAGAGAGGGAAGAAGAGATGATCTCTGGGTGAGATCTTTCTGCAGCTTCTCCAGCTATGGGGATGTCTTCTGTCCTCGCTCCCTTTCCTATTCTATGTTTAGTGATCTGTATACCTCAGAAGAATTTGTGGGTACTGTAAAACATGAGTGTTGGTAAGATAAGTACCAGCTAAGCGTTGGTAAGAAAACATGAAGGTGTGATTCTAAAAAAAAAAAAAGGGTGTTTGTGGCTGGAGTTAGTCTGATCAGAGGGTGGGGGAGTCATGAGTAACAAAAGGTGATTGGTGTTGCCTGCTAATAAGTATTAGAATCAAAGACCACTGTCTTACATTTGATGTGGAGGAGAGTGCTGTTACGAGATGGATTCGTTGCATAGAAGAGAAACCAAAAGGTTTAGTATCATGAGTGGATGTGACTGAGGAAGACTCTATATGTCAAGGCTAAAATGTTGAAATAATCAAGATTAAATGATGAGATCATGGATAAAAACCTTAGCTTAGAGTGAAAGGCTTTATTTTGGAGGTACTGTGCAGAATTAGACACATTTCAGTTGAAGAGAACCAGTTGGTTGTGGTCTAGTAAAGCGGCTGTCTGCTAACATGGCAAGTATGGAGGAAGAGCGCAAGAGGAATAAATAAGAGCTGCATTTCAGCCACATTATCGTCAGGCATCTGTGACGACGAGTCAAGATGCTGGCTTTTACAGAAGGAAACAAATAGGAGCAGGGAAAGCTAATGTGAGAATCGCTGATCTAAAGGCAGGAATCAAGTGGATGTTGTGGATAAGACTGGAGACAAGTAAAGTGTTTGTTGAATGATGTGGGCTCACTTCATTGTGTACTAAAAGCAAAACAAAGAAACTGAAAGCAAAAACAAGGCAAAACAAGCAAAACAAGTTGTATTTAGGGAAAAAGTCATTAAATTGAGCGCTGTTGAGGTCAGCAGAACTGAGGAGTTTGTCCTAAAGCATGAAGAATGTTCATGAAGTACCCCAAGAAAGGGGAAAATTATGGGAAAAACTACAAACTTGAAACACACCACAAAGAATGTCACAAATGAGCAGAGTCTGTCAGAAATAGGAAGAAAAAGCCAAGTAGTCAGAGGGAAGTTTTGCGTTAACGAGTATGTGTAAAGATAAAAGACAAATTTGTGAAAGTCGAGTTTCTTCAGGAATGACAGCAGGCAGTAAGGAAAACAAAAATACTCTTTAAGCACGTGGAGTTGTGAGGAGAAAAAGAAAGGATAATGCACAGTTAGAATGTAGTAGTGTTGGAGGTAGTATAGGTATTGCCAAATGTAAATGAATGCTCTGCTGCAGTTTTTGAAGTGTGGGAGAAGGTGGAATGGATAGCAGGAATACAAATGCAAGTAAGCAAAGCAATAAACAAAACTGTGAGCTTAAACTGCAAAGTTTATGGGGGCTGGGTAGCTTATTTTCCAGGATTCTGAGAGAACTAGGATGGTAACTAGCAAATACTTCTAACAAATCCTCTGAAGACTAGAATGCTGTCTGATTTAAGCACAGAGGGTTAAAAAAGCAGGGATAGAGAGAAAGAGGATTAAAAAAGCAGGGATGGAGAGAGGACGAGAAGTATTTACAGCTAGTGAAAATTATTGCAATGGATGCAGAAATGCAGACTATGACTGTTAAATTGAGGAGAGGAGGTGTTCGTACTCAAAGATTGTGAGTATCCTTGGATGAGTGGCAGGCTAGCAAAGTAGTCTGTTGCTCTTCCTGCTTTCAGAAATGCTTGAAAAATACTGTAAATGAGTATTAACAGCAACTGCCCCTGCTAATGCAGGAAGACAGTACTTTCACGTTTGCTTTCGTTTTTTAAGTTGTAGCATAGTCATGGAACAACAGAAGTTTGGTGTTTGTAACTATTGATTTTATTGCAAGCTGATAGTAGGATTGTTTGTTTCTCTTTTTTTCCTAGCCTTTTCCCCACACAGTCTCACATTTGTTCGCACCAAGGTCAAGCTCTTCTTTATGCAAAAAGCTTACTGTATATAGTTGCTCTCGCTGGGGACAGAGACAGAAGGTGGAAGAGTTTTGCTATTAGATATGAGATTTTCTGTGATTAAGATGACCACCAGCTTCTTTTATTTCTACTAAATCTAGACTTCTTTCATGAAGTCTACATCAATGTAGGGATTAAGTGGAGGACTAAATTTGGCTAGGAAACAACAAAAAATGGGAACACAAGAAAAAAAGCCTAAAGGTTCAGAGGAATTAACAGGAACTGCAAAGGCAGGAGGAGTGCGGCAATTTTTATGCAGACAGAGGATGTGGAGGGAGGGCTAATGTGAGAAGGATCAGTATAGTACAGAGGCAGGCAGGGATATAGGGAAGGGATGGTGATGGAGGAAAGTGGATAAGTGTGAATCATAGCTACATCCTACTGTATAGTTTAGGACAGTGGAAGAAGAGTTATATATCTAGAAAATGGGGCATAGTACTAAATGTTATGCAGACTTTATTAGCTGTTGTATATATCTCCATTTTATTTGGAAAGTGAAAATAGTTTACCTTATGGGGGAGAATTTATCGTTGGAGGAACTGAGATACAGCGCTGTAACTGAATGGCTTTGTTCTTATGAGTGATGCTGCTTTGCAGGAAGTAGCCTTGGGTAGTGTGATTCAGTACTTTTCATCTAGAGTAGCAGGCTTTGTTTTCAAATGAGTAGGTGTTGGACAGGATTTGAAAAATTTGCTTCTTTGTATATGTGAACTCTGTCACAAAAATATTTACTACGGAAGTGACATGTTGTGCAGTGAAGTGTATTTCTTTGGAGTATATTCTTTAAGAGGTGGCTGTAAAATTTAACATGAAAGAATTTATAGTGTAAATTCTAGCGTCTGACTTGTTAAACCAAGAAGAAATAGAGAATTGAGAGGGAAGGCTGAAACTCTGCTCCTTATTGTCTCGGAGCAGCATGGTGTATAGAACCACCTGCTGTTTGTGGACCCCTCAGCTATCCCTGATTAAAGATCAGATTATCAATGTAGTTCTAGTCTGAAATCTATTAATTCTGTCTAGGCATTATGCTAAGTATGTGTGTAGATACATCAAAACAGCTGAAGTGATTAGAGCTGAACAAATTACTTTCCTGTTCCTGAAAGCTTTAGATATAAGAAGGGAAAAAAGTAGTGAAATGATGTGAACATACTGATTTTTCTCATGTTTTATGGCTTCTGTTCTTTGTTAGTGAAAGATTTCTTTCCTAGGATATGCAATGTCAAGGAAGCTTAGACTGTATTCTAGGGAAGTCAACTTAGAAACAAATGCATTTACTAATCATTTTAAGCCCCTTCAATCAAACAGGATTACTGTTTGACTATGGCAATAGGAGTGGAAATTTCCTTAGCACATGCAAACACAGAGCCCCTGCACTGTTGTCCCATGCAAAACATGCACTATAGAGTCTTGCAAAGCATGTGTTTTTAATCATTTGTTTGTTTTCCAGAACTGTAGGTGTATGTTACACAACAACAGAAAAAATACCATCAGAGTCCTCCTACACTTTGAGGTCCACGTAGACTAGATGCTAGCTGTGCTGGAGAGAGTAGCATTGAAGAAGCAGTGAAGTAGTAAATCTTTTGTAAGCTGCTTTTTGTTTGATTTCGTTCATTCTTCTGCTTGGTTCATTCTCTTCTGTTGCTTAACTGCTCTGGTTGTGGATGACAAGCTTTTCATGTAAGTATTTTCAGTCAGTCATCTTTGTGCTAGTGATGGAGTGGTAGTGTTTGCCACTGCCTTCCCTGTCCCCCAAGCCATGTGGATGTGGTGATGGTGCAAGGACACAAGGTGCTTGGTTATGTGTAGATTCAGGTGTTTGTCTCTTCAGTTTCAGTCAGTTGATCCAGTAGCTGTTTGCTATTTCTTTTTAAGAACACGACAAAAATGCTGATAGGCCTGGACCTGCTTCTCTGTTCTAAACTGCTTCAATTTTAAATGAAGTTGTTCAACTTCTTGTCTTAGCAGCTGTGTATGAATTTACCTTCCTAATGCTCAGTGGTATGGGGAAGTACTGTTTACTCCTTTTTATAGATACCTTCTATGTATGTGAACTCCCTAATTACTTTGGCAAAGGTCACCCTGCGGGGAAAGGTTTTATTTTGACATCAAATATGATGTAAATGGATGTTTTATATTTGCTGTTTGGTACATTAATAATTGTGTGACTTACAGTTTACTTACACGTGACAGGAGTGCCTGAACTGTTCATTTTAGTTATACTTAGGGCTGTTGAAATTCTAGTAGAATTAAAGATTGTTGTTTTCAAGACTGTAATAGTGTCTTGAGATTTCTCTAGTTGGGCACATAAAATGAATGAGAGATAAAATAATGGAGAGGTGATGTCTGATGTATTGTTTTACCTCTGCTTATTCTATTTTTGACAGCTGGTTCAGTGTTTCCCTAGGAATACTTCATATGTTTGAGGTGATTTGTCTTTGTCTCTTCTGGAGTCCCCTCTAGTTACCTGTCATTCTTTGTCATTGGAGCATGATGAAATCTAGAAGTTTCAGGCGTATCATGAACTAGATAAAGTTTGTGGGCCTTTTTTTGCCTTTCAGAATGGCCACCTCATACATATGTCTGCCAAAGATGTTTGTGATACAGATTTTATTAGTTATTTCTGTTAAGAAGTTCTCAGAGGCCTGTTAAGACTGAGGGTTGATTGTGCTACATTGCTGTACACTCTTTTCTTGGTTAATTTCTGGTCCCTATATTTATTGGATAAATAATAATAAAGAAGATAAACAAAGAAAAAGTCAAGGGGGTGCTGCATGGGGAGGGATAGGTCATTTTATGGCATCCAGCTGATCTGTGCACACACCACAAAGGTTTTCATTTTTAGGGTAGATTAAGTGCATCATATATAGGGAAAACTTACTATTTGGTTTTTCATCATTTTATAGAGATTGCAACTGGGATGTCTGCCTGATTTAAGCAGAGAGTTTGAAGACTACTAAAACCAAATTAGACCATTGATGTGGGAAGTTTTGAGTGTCTGGAAAGTGTTTGATTTGTTGATTACTCCCATAAATAACTAAAAATTCTCTATTCAAAAAGCGTGTCATATGCAGAATAAAAGGGCATTATGTTCTACAAAGATTAATTCTTGTTGGCTCTGATCGTGTATAAAAAGATTCAATACTGGGGGAAAGAGTACTGAATTGAGAAATCTGCAAAAGGAAAATCCCATCAGCCTAGCTCATCATAAATGCTGTTGAGCGATAGAGGATGAGGATCAGCCTTTTCCGACAGCTGGGCTCTGAACCATAAAGGGCTTTGATGGATGCTGACAGCAGACAGAAATGCAAAAACATGAAGCTAGAGAAAAGTCTCTTGCAGGCTCAAGACCAGAGAATTATGACACGGGTAAAGGGATGGTAAAGTTTACTTGACTGTTCAGGACAGTTGTCACTGGAACTTTATCTTGTTGTCTGTGTTACTTTGTTTTACGTAATGATACGTCTTAGGATGTTGAAGCATGTAATACTAAATACATGGATATGACCATCAGCAATTGGCTAGTGCAACAGGAAAATTAAATAACTAAATAATAAATAAAGGAGTTTTATTTACACACCCTTTGTTTAAAAATGAGCCTCTGTAAAGTAAGTGCATTAAGTCTCTTACATTGCTTGTGAGATCTGTATTTTAAAGTCCAGTCATAGAATTGTAGAATAGTTCGGGTTGGAAGGGACCTCTAGAGGTCATCTAGTCCAACATCCTTGCAGTGAGCAGGGATATCTGCAACTAGACCAGGTTGCTCAGAGCCCCATCCAACCTGACCTTGAATGTTTCCAGGGATGGGGCATCCATCACCTTTCTGGGCAACCTCTTCCAGTGTTTTACCACCCTCACTGTAAAAAATGTCTTCCTTGTATCCAGTCTAAATGTACCCTCTTTTAGTTTGAAACCATTACCCTTTCTCCTGTTGCAAGAGGCTCTGCTAAAAAGATTGTCCCAATCTTTCTGATAAGCCCCTTTAAGTACTGAAAGGCCACAAGTAAGGTCTCCCTGGAGCCTTCTCTTCTCCAGGCTGAACAACCCCAACTCTCTCAGCATTTCCTCACAGGAGAGGTGTTCCAGCCCTCTGACCATTTTTGTGGCCTCCTTTGGACCCGCTCCAACAGCTCCATGTCTTTGCTGTGCTGAGGGCTCCAGAGCTGGACGCAGGACTCCAGGTGGGCTCTCGCCAGAGCAGAGGAGCAGAATCCCCTCCCTTGCCCTGCTGGCCACACTTCTCTTGATGCAGCCCAGGATGTGGTTGACCTTCTGGGCTGTGAGTGCATATTGTCAGCTCGTGTCCAGCTTTTCATCTACTAGTACCCCCAAGTCCTTCTCAACAGGGCTACTCTCAATCCCTTCACCCCCCAGCCTGTATTGATAACTGGGGGTTGCCCCAACCTAGTTGCAGGATCCTCATGAGGTTTACACAGGCCCACCTCTCCAGCTTGTCCAGGTCCCTCTGGGTGGCATCCTGTCCTTCTGGTGTGTCAACTGCATCACTCAGCTTGGTGTCATCTGCCAGCTTGCTGAGAGTGCGCTGCATCGCACTGTCTCTGTCACTGATGAAGATCTTAAACGTTACTGGTCCAAATACAGACCCCTGAGGGACACCACTTGTCAGTGATCTCTATCTGGACATTGAGCCATTGACCACTACCCTCTGGATGTGACCATCCAACCAATTCCTCATCCCCCAAGCAGTCCACGCATTAAATCCATGTCTCTCCAGTACAGAGAGAGGGGTGTTGTGGGGTGCAGCTGTGGATATCATCTCTCTGGACTTCTGTAAGGCCTTTGACACAATCCCCCACAACACCTTGTCTTTGAAAGCAGATATCAGCAATATTGGTGGTGAAATCATGAAAAGAGAAGGAAAATGTATCTCTCGGTGTAAAAAATGGTTAATGCAGGAGGTGGATGTGTTCTGGAGAAACAGTTGGCAGAAGTGGCCTCCATTCTTTTCTCTTAGGCAAGAGGTTTTGTTATAGAAAAATACTTGGTATCTGCCCCCTGCTTAATTATCTGTTGCATTTCCAACTTTATGTAGTGAGGGAAGCATGTGGAAATTGAATGATTAATACACAGATAGAGCATCACTTTTGTTCAGTGTGCAGCAGTATCATGTAGTGACTTGCACTAATGATGCAACATTTTGTAGGCTCTGAACCTCAGATTTGGGATTGCTCTTTACTGACAGAGGTGGTTTGTTAGAGAGCTCTGATTTTTAGGCATCACTACTTTGTTTTAAGAAGCAATAAAATCATTGGACAAAGTCATCATGCTCAGGTGTGTTTTTGTGTACAAAATACAACAGTGTCAAATTTTCCCATCTTTCACCTTTGCGACAGAATTACCTTGTACTTACAAGTATTAATTTCCCAAAGCAGTGGTATTATGTCTTTCCGCTGTGTATACCCTTTGCTGTATGCACAATAGCGTGGAGCCTAAATTTTTACTACATTTTTCTGCCAGATAGGCCAGTGCTTGTTCAAACAGATTGCCTTGGCATTGGGCCCACAAGAACCACAAACCCAGATGCTGGAGAAATAATGCTTTTGTGGAAAGGGACTTTGCAGAGACAATTCTGCCGTAAGACCTGTCCTTTTTATTGCATATCTGTCTTTGTACCTTCACAGTCTCTTAAGGAGACAGATCTCACGCCTAAGACCTTATTTATACAAATTGTCATAGTTACTGTAGTATATAACATTCTGGAACATTTATTCACATGCATATTCCACATAAAGTAATTACCCAAAATTAAAGTTTAAAAAATAATTCTTCTTGAATATGTTCAGAGGCTAGAATGCCTTGCCCTAGACTATGCCTGTGAGGTTGTTTCCCACCCTTTGTATCAGTCCCTCCCTGAACGTGTCAGATGATCGGTGGAAGGAAATTGGGGAGGATTTAGAGAAGAAACTAATACATGGAGGGAGGAAATGACATAACAGTAGGAGAATGGAAAGAGGAGTTTAGAAGGGGAAAACATAATGTAGGAAGTTTTTTACCACCTTCTGTAACAGGACAGTGAATTGAGGCCAGCAGCGTAGACAGTTCATTTCTAATAGAAAAAAACCAAACTGAGATAGAATGTCTGTGGATATCTCTGATCTTTTGGGTCAGAGAAGATTAATTACAGCAAGTATCAGATTGCCCGTAAAGATACACCAGAAAAGGCAAACGATTGTGCTTGCTGGATACAAGTATGAAAACTTGCTGTTGTTACTTTTTAAACAAGACCAGTCCAGTTAAGGGCACAAGAGCTGATTCTTGCTCTGCTGGCTTTACAGTAATTATTTGATTACTTCTCTTCTCCTGACCAAATGACCAAATTTCTTCCTGTGTCCTTTTGTTTTTGGGAAGGACGTTCGTATTTGTGTTCAGCATCTGCAGCAGCCGCTGGCATTGTTACTATTATGAAATATTGGAATGGGTGAAGTACAGAAGGATTTATGGCTATTGAGTAGCCTGATATTTTAATGCAAATTGCTGAAGTTGAAAGTGAGATTATATTTTGTTTTAAAGATATGATGGTTAAGATAATTGTTTATACTGGATCTATAGTTAGTATGTTAATATTTTATTTGTATCTTTGTCAGTTAGATTTGCAGTATGGGGAAGAACACATAGGTTTCTGTCTCCAGGATTATTTTTCAAATTACGTGAGGATTTATTTCCCAAAATTCTGTTACTGGTTTAGCAGTACTTCCAAGCATTTGTTGTTGTTGTTCCAATATGCTTTTTGTTTCTTAAAAAAAAAAAAAAAAAGATTACCTTGAGACTCTTCACAAATTCGGATCCAGTTCTGTGAAAACTTTCAGCAAAAACCCCATGCAAATAACCAGAAATGTGAAATAGTTAATTTTAGCCTTTCTAAAATGAAGCTGCTGTGGGTGAGAAGAAAGGAATGTATTAGAGACTTTGAACTGTTTTAAATAAAAAACAGAGCAAATATGATGGCCTTCTCCTTCCCCTTTCTCCCTCACAACTTCCCACAGTAGGCTGTCGTGCAGTCACAAAGGCACTCACACTGAGCAGCGAGAAGTCAAGTTTATTTTTTTTCTTTCCCTTGTCTGGAGTTAGAAAACTTGGGCTTCTCGTTTCTCTTGAGAATAGCCTGTTGGGCTATGTAGTGTTTCTGGTTAAGAGGCTCTTGGTCTTTTTTTAAACTGATTGCTGGAAACTGGGAGATTATCCTGGAAAAGGATGTGTGTGTGCTTTTCATTGCTTGCTGCCCTACACATCTGCTGTTGGCCGCTACCAATAGAGGGTATCAGGTTAATTGGAGTGTTGATCTGACCCAGTACAGCTATTTTTCTGTTCCTCTACAGATAAATAATTATTTTCTGGGCCACAAAGAAGTAAGGCACTGGTGTTAGGACACTTATGTAAAATAAAGACCCAGACTTCTGCTGAAAGTTTGGCACAAAAGATGTTTAATGATCATCTAACCATTAGAGCCTGGGGTCTCTGCAGTTATGCTGCTACTGCCTTGTTTTTCCCCATACCCTTTGGTTCTGTAAAAGGTGCCAAAATCATCTTTGGGATGTTGGATTACTCAGTTTCTGCCTTCCTGCTTTTCTTCTTCCCCCAGTTAAATACGGTAAAAATAAAACAGTTTGTTTTCCCCCTGCTGCACTGAAAAGAGCAAATAATACATTCATTTTTTATGCCAGCTTGAAATGTGTTAAATATATTTATTAATTTGAACCAGTACCCCTTCCAGAAGAAGGAAGCCTGTGTATTGCACAGATCTGTTTATACAATATAGATTTTTGGATTGTTGCTAGTTTTGAGCTGCTTTTTTATTTTCGGAAGCAGAAATTAAATGTTTGAACACTATTTCCCAGTGGACTTAAATCTTTCTGTGCAGTGTGAAACGGACTTGAGCAGCTTTATAGTATTATTTTGAAGTGTCAGGGCAGATTGTAGCATATGAAGTAGGATGTAGAATAACATTTCAGGAAGTTTCAGTAACCTCAGACTGATTTGTTCCTGGCAAGATGGGTTTGGTTGTAGTCAGTTGGCACACTTTATTGTTCAGAGTAGAAAGCTTTGAAGCAGTTAAAATGGAAAATGGCCTTTGGCAAGAGAAACTGGACCTTGTTCCTAGATGAGGAAAAAAGCTTTGCTATTTATCACTGGTGGTTAAGTCCTCCTCTCTCTGGTGCTCATTGTAAAAGCTGTGTTTTCTTCTGTATATTTTGGTATGCTTGTCCCCCTCCCTTGTATACTCATTACAGATATGTTTGTTGCTAAATTCTCTTCAGACATATAGAACTTTAAAATATTTTGTGCAATGATGTGAATTGCTGCTTCTACACTCTATTTGGGCCTTAGAAATGCATTTATTTGCAGTTTTGGAATTTTCAGCCAGTGACACCCCAGTAACACTTGTGTTACTGAATACCTTGTGAAAAATACATTAGCAGTGTGTCCAAAAGGTATTTGTGATGGCTGCCAAAATGTTAGCCTTAACTTGCTAGGAAAAAAACAACATTAATTACAATTTAAAAAAAAATGCATATTGCAGGTAATTTTAGGGTTGGGTTTTTTGTGGTGTATGTGATCATGTGTGGTAACTGCACAGAGAGTTAAACTAGTTGAAGATACAGCAAGAAAAATGAAAAAACTAAAGATTTTTCAAGCACATTAAATAAATTGTTTGTAATTGTTTTCAGTGTGTAGCCTTAGGTTGTAAGGTAAAACAGATTTCAGGCTAAATCATGTTTCTGTGCCATTTGCAGAGAGATTAGCCATGTGTTTTGAAGAAGAATACTGATATGAGCACCAGGTTTGATAATAAATTTCCTAACATTCCTGTGTTTTAATCCAATATTACCATTTATTTAGAAGCCTTGAAATTCTTGTGGAGAACAAGATCAATACCAGGCTGATCATAGCACATTTGTTTTAGACTTGTCAAACAAGTGATCTCGATGATCTCTAGGTATGCTACCGCAACACCACATAGTTTCTGAAGTAAAAAATAATTTACCTTACAAATGGTTTCACAGGGTTAATATTAGAAGTCACATGAGTAAGTAAATCAACAGAAGGCATAAATACTGTGTTTGGAAAAGTACTGCACTGACAAGGGCATGCTCAAGAAAGTCACTTTTGAGTTTATGTTTCAGTTCATGCTGCATAGCACCACTTCTACAATAAAATAATGCAGCTTATTTTCTAATGTACTGTATGGAATTCAGGGTTTTTTCCCTAAATCAAAGCTAAATTTACTATTTATCAGAAGAGGGAGATCTGAGTGCTCATTAGTAGAAACTGAGTGGGACTATGAAAATTATTTATATGGCTTCTTTGACTACAGTGTGCTGAAATAAACAGATGCCAAAATAAACAGTCTTGCAGTAGAGTTTGAGTCAAAACTAGAAGCATTACATGAGAGGACAAAATGATCCCATCATATGAATTACGTGGTCACTTTTCTTCAGGTTCAGAAGTTTACTGGGCATTTTAGGTGGGTTAAAAGAAATTATAGAAACTGCAATATCAGAAGCCATTTTTTATTTCACTGCTTCTGATGCTACTGAAAGTGCACAAAGCAGTTGCATTAGGGGAGGGTAGCATTTTGGCACGTGTGTGCATTGATGTAGTGTGAGTATATTTATGAAACAAATACAGGATTAGAAATTCAAAGTACAGTAAGGCTACAGCTGTCTTTAAACTGATTTCTGAGTGCTAAGATTTGAGCAAAGAACAGGATGAGAAAATACGAAGAACAGTACTAAAGACAAAGAGCTGACATTTCCAAGATTTATGCTGAAATTACTCCTTTGAAACACTAGTTGTGAATAAGCACCAATGTCTTTCAGTTAAACAAAGGCAAAGTTCCCCTCCGCATTTTTTGGTATATAAGCAAGAATAAAATACAGTTTTAAGGGTGCAAAGCTTTTCAGTATTTTGTCCATTAGTCTGTAGGCATACATAGTCACTCTTACATGCAGCATTATCAAAAGATTTCACAAAGGAGTGGAGGACTAGAAGAAACCTCCTATAGGAGCAAGTCTAGTGTCTCACCACAATAGGAAACAACTTAATAATCTTTCATTAATTTATTCAGGTCCCTCTTAAAATGACTGGATATCTGTTACCCTGTACCTCCTGTTTGGAAAGCTTTCCAGAACTGGATTTCTTTTTCCCAATTCCTAGTCACAGTCTGTTCAGGTACAGCTTTTACTCAGCTGTTCTCACGCTAACATTATTTTTTAGCTTAAATGTTTCTTGGTGTTTATCCCTTTTTCCTCTTTGTAACCACCAGTAAGGAATTTAGATAGGGCCCTTTCCATAGAGGAGAGAGGAGGCTGCCTACAGCCTGTCTGTCGGGGCAACTGAACAAGCACAAGGCATGGGCAATCAGTGCCATAGTATCCAAACTAAATTGTACTGATCATTAATTGCCTACATAACAGCCCAGACACCTTGGGTGACTGGGGATCATTTCAGGAAGGCAGCCTCTTCTTCCTACATTTTGTGCTTTTTAATTATTTTATTTATTTAAGCATTTTGTGCTTTTTGTTTGTTTATATTTGTGTAACAAGCACTTCCAATTTTCTTGAGCTATCTGCTTGAGTTAGCTTCTAAGTTTGCTACAGCTTATTCCCAGTAATCTAATTACAAAACCAGAACAGTTCAAGAAAGACTTTTTATTCCATTCCATACTTTACATACCGGTGGATGAAAGCAACAACTACATTGCCTCCCATTTTTTCATGTTTATCAGAGTCAAAAATCCAGGTTTCAAAGAGACTTGTAAGCTGTCAAGGCCAACACTCTGGACCTACACCTTTTTTTGGATTTCAAAGATTATGTAGTATTCAGTGACTTTTTTTCTATTGGTCTGTTTCCTTGTCTTTGGGGGAAGCAGATCTCCTCTATCTTCATGTTTTTGTTTTTCATGGCTATATCACTTTGGTACCCTGTGGTGATTCTGTAATCATCTGGTAAGCCAAACTCCTTTGTTCTCCTTAGTTTTTTCTGACTGATTTCCCAGTTCATATATGTATTTTCCCACGGATACACAACTTTGCAGTCTTCATTGTTGAATTTCTTCCCATTCTCACTAATCACATCAACGAATTGAATCAACAATATAACACTCATATTTTTAAAGAATGAAATATAGTTTATCTGTCTGACAGCTTGTTCTTTTGTTAATTACAGTATTCTTTTGGGTTTATATGCAAATACAGTTGCCTGGAGTACTGACTGTCACAAATTACCTCAAATCCTCACTTTTTTTTTTTTTTTTGTGTTTTTTGACTGGGTGAGGGAGGAAATAACAAGCTTGAGTCCATGTTGCCTTGATACAAAGGTAGGATACTTTGCTACTGGGATATTTTTCCTCTCTTTTTCATGGATTTCGAGTGAATCATCTACCTGAACAGACGCTGAGCCGAGACTTCAGCTAGTAAAGTCACTCTTCAAGTCAGTGTTAGTCAAAGTGGTATTTAGCCCGCGTCAGTCATACTGGTTCCCTGGATGTTTCAGCATCATTCTACAGGCTCAGTGTCTGCTATCACCATGAAAATGTGGTAGTAATTTCCAGACAACTGAACTTACAAAGCCTGTTCTGCTGTAGTGAATGAATACGTGAAGAAATGTTGAGTCTAATGTAGTGCTAAGGGTTAAAAGAAAATGAAGCTGGTAGAGATAACAGTGTAATAAAAGTGCTTGCCACGTTCATGTGGCTACTGAATTGTTCAGAAATGTCCCTGGAGGATTCTTTAGCAGGAGCACCTGGATATGTTGGTCCTCCTGCTTATTCCTGTTTTTCCCATTGTCTTTTCCATTGGGTCATGTTGTATCAAGGGGCTGCCTGATAGCCAGAGCTGGAAAGTTGACCCAGCTGAAAAAGAACTGTTTTTTTTCTCCCGCTTGCATCCTTTTAAACACAGATCTCTTCTCTCCTGCAGTTTATGCCATGTCCCTGCAAGCACTTGCACTGGCTCAGCTGAGAAGGCAGGCAGGGGAAGAAGGGAGGACCCAAGGAAGCCTGACCTGGAAGTCCTATACATTTTCACCACATTAGGGCTTTAGGTTTTGCTTGTTCTGTTGCCCTCAGTACTGTCTGTGGGTTTGGGTTTTTTCCCCGTCATTCTTGTTTTGAATTTTTTTTGTGGACGGGCTGGCTGAGATAGCTGGATGCTTGAATTGTCATCAGTGGTCTGTTAGGGGCATTGCTTGTCGTTTCTGTTGGACCCTGACTATGCTGTGCCTTACGGGTTTGCTCTTCTGCTGCCTAATCCAGTGAAAGCAGGAGTTGATTGAGAGAAGCTGCAAACAAAAATGATGGCTTTGATTGAGGAAGAGGATTTAAAGTATTTCCCTTACTGCGAGTCTGTGCCTTCTGACTGAGGCAGTTATGGACTTCATGATTTTATGAACCCATAGGTCTATCTCGATCCCTGACCACAGTAGTACAACTGGTTCATAATTCATCCAATGCGTTTATCCTTCCAATACTTCTCTTTTTTAAGAACTGCTGTTGTCTTTTTTTTTCCTTCTCCCCCTCCCCCGGTCTGAACTGCAGAGATTAAATAATTTACCAACTGCACACACACTTAGCTGGGAACTGAATCTGTAACTTGTAAGTCTCTGGCCATCAGCCTTCTTTTTGGACTGTTATTTGTCATGCGTGTAGATGGAGACATTCCTTTCACTTTGTCTCCATGAGGGTAATTGCCCGTTGATGAAATTATCATTCCTCTGTAGTCAGCTGATCAGATGGTGCTTTTCTGAGGTTATTTTTAGAAATCATGGAATACACAGTGGGGGAGTTTACTTTGTGTACTCCTATCCAGACAGGTGACTAATCTAACGTTTGAGATCGCACTGTACACAGGTTTGTTATATTGGATGCAATTCAAATTGTTGAAGAGGGTGAACAGATCTGTGTGTGACTTTCATGGGCTTTCTTATGGTGTTTTAACCCCCTTCCTCTGTACTGCAGAATTCCACGTGAAAAGGCCTCTGTGCTTCTCCTGCTAGGATGTTTCAGATGTGAAATATAAAGATGCTGGAGGTATAACTTCCAGCTGATATTGCAGTACCATGACACTAGAATATTAAAGTTAAAGCAACATCTAAATCTGTTGGTTTCCATGGAATGCTGCAAAGATTTTGCCTAGCTGTTTGTGGTCTGAATGGATTCAGTTTAAGAATGCTCCCATAAATATGAAGGATAATGTTTCTTTTTGCATTCAGTATGTTAAAATAATTGGATGGGATCCTAGGGACTGACTTTTCCGCATCATTTCTCTTACACAAAATATTAACAATAACACAGTGGTAGGTCGGATGTGTAGCTGCTGCAATTCACTGAAATTTTTCGGATGAAAACTGGAATGAATTTGGTGCTTTGTGTTTGCTTTTTTTAGGATGTATCATGCTAAACAGCTCTTGGCGTAATATAATTTGTGGTGTTCGGTATTGTCTTCAGTGGGGTATAAAGACATCCCTGTCTCTGGAACTCATACTTAAGTTTTCTTGCAGTTTCACAAAGGTTTTTTTGTGGGTTGTTTTTTTTTTTAGTCATTTGTATAACCATAATTCTGCTTCTCCGTTCTGGAACAATTGTACTTTTTTGAGTCCGCCCATATATCACTTCCGTAAGCAGTATGGTTGCCTGCTTCCACTTCTTTCTTTGACACAAATTGGTTATAAGTGCTTGCGTATTCTGGACAGGATTTAAACTTGAATTTTATGTTGTGTTGGTGAAAGCTTTGCCTAGTGATAAAATGTGTGAAAGATATTTGAGAGATGTGCAATTTATCTTGTTCAGCATAGCAGTGAGAAAGTTCATATGGTTGGGAGTGCAGTTAATTAACTTACTTCAGTTAACGGAAACTGAAATTAAATTCCATTTTTAATATTCTGCCTGGGGAAGTGATATTGCTTGTTTCTTCAGCAATGTCAGACTATATGAAGTGTTGAAACTATTTTAAGCTTATTTAATAATTTAGCATAGGAAGAAGATACTGTGTAAATAGTTTCATTTTAGATGGTGCTGTGTATATGTGATGCTGGTCACTGGCAAAAGAGGAAAGATGTATTTTTGTGGACAAGGGTACAAAATAGGCTGAATGGATGGGGGTGGGAGCAACTGGCAAGTAATTTTTTAGTTACAGAAATAAAGTTAACTAACATAAGAGTGTTATAATTGCAGAAGGATCTCGGGGCACAGGTTTACCAGAGGACCATCCAGTATTTCACGTTTAATTTTTCTCTTTTGTTCCAGGCTCTAGATGTTGACCGAACTGTTCTGTATAAAATGAAGAAATCTGTCAAAGCCATAAACATATCTGGTCTGGGTAAGTACATAATTGCTGTAGTTTATACTGGTGAATTGGAGGATTTAAAGTCGGTTGTCTTACTGGGCAAGTGCAAGGTCCTGCATCTGGGGAGGAACAACCCCATGCACCAGTACAGGCTTGGGGCAGACCTGCTGGAGAGCAGCTCTGTGGAGAGGGACCTTGGTGTGCTGGCTGACAACAGATTGACCAAGAGCCAGCAGTGTGCCCTGGCTGCCAAGAAGGCCAATGGCATTTTGGGGTGCATTAGGAGAAGTGTGGCCAGCAGGTCGAGGGAGGTTCTCCTTCCCCTCTACTCTGCCCTAGTGAGGCCCCATCTGGAGTACTGTGTCCAGTTCTAGGCTCCCCACTTCAAGAAAGGTGAGGAACTACTGGAGAGAGTCCAGCGGAGGGCTACGAGGATGATGAGGGGACTGGAGCATCTGTTCTGTGAGGAAAGGCTGAGGGAGCTGGGCTTGTTCAGCCTGAGGAAGAGAAGGCTGCGAGGGGACCTAATATATGCTCATAAATATCTGAAGGGTGGGTGTCAGGAGGATGGGGCCAGACTCTTTTCAGTGGTGCCCAG